>Ga0307515_10005545_pt1 | contig 25555 bp, 24 predicted proteins | sample 17_EM_MG_FD_194513 | JGI IMG/M metagenome (GOLD analysis project Ga0307515, IMG submission 194513) | Populus trichocarpa ectomycorrhiza microbial communities from riparian zone in the Pacific Northwest, United States - 17_EM | ecosystem: Host-associated > Plants > Roots > Unclassified | place... | reverse complement strand
ATAAAGTAAAGAGCGACAGGGGTAGAAAGGCCAAGTGAAAGAGAAATACGAAAGGGTCAGGTTAATGAGCGGAAGACTTGTGGTTTGCAAAGGTGGGAGAGGGATGGTATAAATACTGTGCGCCAAGATACGCGGTTGTTGGGAGCATAACCGGAAGTATAAAAGAGGTCAGAGGGTTGAGTCAAGATTGCAAAGCTTCCATGTTTCGATAGAAACCAAATTCTTAGTGTTATACAAAAGGTACTCGCAACCACGGCACCGATTGATGATCCCAACGCCTTCAAGCCGTTTCTCCATCCCAATCTATAATGTTAACAAGGAGATTTTGAGCTATTCACCATGTTTCCAGAGAATAAATCTAAATATTGCAAACAATGGTCAGTTGAGACCCAACTTGTTAAGGGAAGGCCATACCTAAAAGAAAAATCAACACATCTCAAGCGCCGAGTGTTCTTGATAAAGTTAGTAATAGCCAGCAAATTTTTTGCTCAGAACCCTCTCAACACTTGGCCGTATCGCCCTCATCTATCCCACGTTAGAGGTGATGAATAAAGATCACGATGCGAAACCTTACTTCTCACGATCTTCGCAATTGCCAACATCATACTAATCCCCATAACAGTGCACCCAAATGCCACACACAACCCTGCTGCATATGTCTTCCAGCTCCTAGAACTCAGCTTCATGAAGCAGAGAGGAGGTAGGATATAAGCAAGGGCGCATGCGCTTGTAGCTCCAATCAATTCAAACACAGCGCCGAGATCACAAGTCAATAGAGAGAGTGTCATGGCTGACACAACTAGCACAGTGGTGAAGAGGAGATGGCGATTTGGATCCCACTGCTCGTGTGGAAAGTAGTAGTTCGTCATGACTTCGCGACAGACGAAAGCCTCGAGAGGGAGAGTGGTAAGCATGTTGAGCCCAAAGCAGCTAGTATGGAGTGAGTCAAAAGCAATATTTGGGGCTGTGTCATTCGGCACGGTAGATTCTTACAATCTTGCAATATTGACCATAATGTTGTCAGCTGGGAAGTTGTTGAGAACGTTTCCTTGCGTCTTATCACCGAAGGTGAGGTAGCCAGCGAGCGCCATAATCAGACACGCCACCATTGAGATGCCGGTGGAGTAATGAGTGACGCGTGCGAAGCGGTCCATGGTCGGCTTCTTAAGAGAGCCGTAGATGAGGAGAGAATTATGATCTGAGTGGTATCATGAGTGGGATGCGTTTTGGGGGGACGGATAGAACGTCTTACGGCAAACAAATGCTATGCTGCGTTAGTAACCCTATTTCTATAAAGAACATCGTCAGAGCATTACCAAAGGAAATGACGCCAATGGCTTGGAAAATCCCCGAGTGGATTAGCAATCCACCTTTCAATTCGCCGCGTAACTCCGAGGGGACACGGAAGCCCTGTGTAATAATTGTGACAATTATAACAACCATACTGATTAACGCTAATGTGCTCGCTTTCGCCAACTGTTGTATGTCAGCCCTGCGAGAATAATTCATGAAATCTGATTGTTGACTCACTTTTGCAATGTCCCTGTACAAAGAAAGAGGATACGAAATCCCAAGAATAAATATAACAATAACCGCACGTCGATTTGTTAGAAGCCATAAAAACGACATGTTTTCTAACGAAGGAAACAAAGCATTCATGACATGCGGTATGGTATCGCCAATAATGATACAGAAGGCGATCATGCCTCCAAATGCACTGGCATCAATTAGCAGGCCTCAATAACAGCCTTTGAGTGCGGTGAAACTAACAACGCCCATTGTGCGATTGATATCGCAATCAACCCAGTCTTTCCAAAACAGTGTTCCACAGTTGCTTGAAAGGAATTGGCGCCGCTTAATTTCGAATTAATCACAATGAGGCGTATAGTCCAATCTACGGTAACTGTAAGCCCAATGAGAAGCAGTGTTCCTGTTATGAGGCCGGCTTGGCGGAATGCGTAAGGCTGTCCGATGATACCTGCACCACTTTGAAATCATGAAGATCAGCACGCATTCGAGATGAAACCCGGGTATTTTCATTGTGATTTGGGGATTGGAGGAAGTGTCTATAAAACCCGAGAGACCAAAAATGTCACACGTACATGATGCTATTTGCCATGTTCATGAACGCGCTACGCATCCCACTCTTTGGTCTTGCGCTCTCTAGGTGATCTGCTGGGTCGAATGCCTCGTCCGCTACAGTCACACTTGGCGCTTCAATACCCGTTAATAGTGGTAGGCGTTGCACTCTTTCACGCCCTCTTCCATTTTGTCTCCCCCTGTCATCGAGGTAGTCCTCAGCTTCCAGCTCAAGCCACCCAGAATCTGTATGTCCATTCGCGCCCCCAATATCCCCTGTATGCTCTTGGAACCTGACTCTGTTAGGGGTCCGCGGAGTGCCATCTGGTCTCGGCTGGGCAAAGGAGGACTGTCTCTGCTGCGGGCGTGGAGAGTTGCTGTTCGGTCTGCTACTCGGACTGGGGCTTAGGCTTTGGCTGCGGCTAGGGCCAGGGTGAACGACAAGCTCGTTGTCACTATCATCCTCGGATGCAGAGCCTTCTTCGAGCAGCTTGCGAGACTCTTGCATTATGGAACCAGCAGTTGCATTGTCGGCGGAGGCTCGTTGGAGAGGTTCAAAGACGCTATCGTAAGCGGGTTCTCGACAATCCCTGCGTTTCGCGTATTTTTGGCCAAGTCCCAGGGCTACCACTGGCGTAGGGCAAGTGGGGGTCAAAGAAAGCTCGAACACCACCAACGTCTTTGTATACAGACCAGGGCTTGCTTCAGCGTAATGAGAGCTCCATCAAACATTTCTACGAAAGCTATTACAGAAACTATATGATTAGACGTAATTTACTTAAATCTCCTCACCCTAAGCACCAGTTAACAGCTTGTGCGCTCAACCAAATTCCCTAGCCACCAAAATACTTCACAAGGGAGGTATATTACAGCACAAAAATGCTTAGCTAGCTGTCATTTCATGATAACAGTGACCTACGTACCCAGTTGCAATCTAGCCAAAAGGTGGTATTGACACTCCAGCTTTAGGCCATGACACTCAAAAGACACTGACAACACCAAAAGAATCCCCAAAAATTGTCATATAAAAGCAGAAACATGCATATGTCAACTCCGCCCCAATCCCTATGTTCCTTCGTGTTAGTATTGTTCTTAGAGTACAAGAAAACATGCATTAAGGTGATGCCCGTCGCAGGTTATCTTAACCCTCTCTCTTCACGTAGAGTTGCCCTAGACTAAGTTGTTTGTGGTTCATGCCGCAAGTGACACCGCACCCACAGAGTCTCCTTAAAGTCTGAAACCACATATCGATAATCCTAAGGGATGGCGTTGAAGTTTTTGTGATAGTCGCTTCGTTTAGGTGTTGAAGAGCAAAAGACATGCATCTTGAGTTGACTGATGAACCTGGGATGCATTGTGCCAGTGTTGCATGTGTACGAGTGCTATCGGTTGCACTTACCATACATTAAAACTCTTCCGTGGTCATGACTCAGGTTTATGCAAAAAAGCGAGGCGTGTCCAAGCTGTCTCAGGGCCGAGTGCAGCTGCAGAAGTTTGATAGCGAGGTCTTAAACCAACTTAATTTCACGCTCGACAACTCCTTGAAAGAACTCGCTGCCAGACGAGAACATACCGAGACGTTCGTACGCGCCTGGAACCCGTTGTGACAAGCCTAACACAATGCCCGATATCCACTCGTGTGAGTAGCTTGCAATATTTAAGCATAGGACCGTAGACTTGAAATGCTTGAGTGTTTCACTTGGTCTTGCCCTTCGCACCGTTCGCGAACGTATTCCTGACTCAGACTCTACGTCATCCTTTACGAGCAGAGAATCCGGCGACACGTTCATAGTAGAGGCCCCTTTTATTAGGAGCTGGTAAGCAAACTCATTAGGTTCTGGAGCGACAAGAATGCCCTCAAGAACCGGTCCACGAAGTGTGATAAACCCATCCGTGATTTCTCCCAAAGAGTTTAATCCCGCAAGTGTACACTGTGCGTCGATGATTTCGATGTTCGACCTCCCTTCAACGCCCTCAGCCACATCGGGCTCATAGTACTGGATCTCGGTATCGACTGAAGCCCACGAAAAGCTGGGCGCTCTCCAATCCGTGTGCCTTTTTGCTTGATGCGGTGGTTCTAAGTAAGGAGATGATCCCCATAAGAGCCCCTCAGCAAGATTGTCTCTCCACAACCCGGCAAGATAAACGGATTTTGTTGCATCTTGGATTTTGGATGCGATCCCAGAGATGGCCGGCAACTTGTCAGACGGGACGGTTAACCTTCGCTTAGTGTACTGGGCGACGACTTGATGCCAAGTTGCCCAGGCCCTATTCTTCTTGCTAGAAGAAAGCATCTTAGGGATTAAAGCTGGCGTAGTTGCAAATTGCTTAGATGATGGCATACATTCACATCGATAAGCTATCCTGCATTCGAAAATAAGTTCTGTGGAGGTGTAATGGAGAATTCGAGAACATAACACATGTTCTTGGAGGGCCCACGCGCGGCTCATCAGAGGACCTCTTGGTCGTGCAGGCGTGCCTTCGGATGGATCTGGATGGTGATCTAGGATTTTTCGCACTTTTAGTATCGATGCCTTTCCTTTGGTATTCAAATATTGGAGGTTGACAGTCTTAAAACGCTCCGTAAGGCAATGTGAGTCGCTATCTCCAGAGGTAACTGCAGCAATTGTGACGTAAGAGTTCTCATATATGCTACTCATTTTTGCGGATTCGCATTCCCAGTCTTGTTTTGAGTCTTGAATTATACATAACGAATCAATCCATAAAAACCTCATTCCTAACTGCCGGGTGATTATAACAGCATCTTGGAACAATGCAGGCAACGACAGCCAATCAATACAGACTTTCCTAGAACTCAAATTCTCGGTGGAAGTTGTTAGAAGCGGTCCAGCCCCCCAGCAGTGGCTCAAAGACGCATATTTTACGTCTTTCCCACGTGGTTCGCAAATCTTGATGGGTTTGTCGACTCTCCCGACATCAAGCAATCGTTTCGGAGAGGCAGGCTTGGCGCTGCCACGACAAGCACCATGCTTTGGATTCGTCAAACAGTCCTCAATGCACTTTCGGGCAAAAGCGAAGCACTCATCTGATCCGGAATTTGATGAAATCTCGTGTGTGCTGCCGAGTGTTGGCCAAGGAGCTCGAGTGCCTTATAATCGCTTAGAAATATGTAACAAGGAGATTGGCAATATGAGCTTCGAGTGTTGTTAACACTCTAATAGGAAAGAAAAGTCCTACCATGAGGCACGTATATTTCTAGGCTTACACCATTGCATTTGATCCCCTCAATTGATACATTGATTGGCTTCCCCTCAACTAGATCAATTGTGATCCGACCTCGACTAGCCCGCCAGTCCTTGAGAAATGCGTCGAGAGCTTGGGCAACAAGGAGACAAAATTTACAACCAAATTCAGCTGTGCTCTGCAGCTTTAGTCCATCGACGACTAGCGTTAAGCTGGCGCCGGCCCGCGAGCTACTCTCAGCATCGTATGCAGCAGCCGTGTGTCCTCGGGGATCCAAATTATTGCAAAGTTTGCATGGGCCCCTGCGCCTCTTCTGCGCGCTTCTCGTCAGAGGTGGTTGAAGCGTCTTTGGCCGGAGTGCCTTTGGCATCGCTACCGTTGGAGGGAACGAAAAACAAATATATACAAGATAAAATTACATAATTGATATGCGGTTTTACATGATTCAATAATTGAGATGGCGTACAGACACCCCGATGACGTTCTGGAGCTGGAAGTCCGCTCTGACCAGAATGACCGGGATCCTGAACCCGTGACTAAGGATAATCGTATTTCCGAACGCTAAATTTGAATCGTCCTTCTTTTCGTATCCAGGGGAAACATCATCCTGCCAATTTTTCCAAATACGAAGGTGCCTAATGCAAAATTTCCATGCTATCGTTACCTTTTGGACAAACTAGATGCATCAAATGATGATCCGAAACGTTGCACGGCAATAATGTTTGTCTAACACACTCAAAAAGCCATCGCGTGTCACAGGCGGTGCATGTAGGGCTGCTCAGCCCCGTTTTCCAACGATCGCATAGCACCAAATCACAGTTTCTCCAGATCTTCACGCACCGACGCGAAAGAAGCATGATTAGACGAGGGGCTGAGAGACGCCGATATTGGAGCTCCGACTCTTTGTAGGTAAGGCCATTCCTGGTGCATAAAACAATTTAAATTGGTGAGCGCCACGACGTAGGCCATTGGTTCACCATCCTCGTGTTTCGGCACTGTGTTAGGAACAGTCTGGAATAATTCTTGGCACCGTGTCTGAATCTTCCAGACAAAGTGCAGCTAAAATAGTATACGAGCCTTGTGGCATGTTTTCCTAGCTTCATTCTCTTCTCGCCCAACCATCACCAGCGGCTGCGCCCAGAACTCTCCAGCCGAAGCTTGTTGTCCTTGCATTGGGCGGCGGCCTAGGGATATTGCCACGGGGGCTGAAACCAATTTCAGAAGGGGCAGCAGTGCTAGGAAGGTGGTACCTCCTATATATACCTTTACAATTCCCAAGTTTCCGCTTTCTTGTTTACCATCGTCAAGTCGCATAATTACTAGTCTCTCGTTTCACAACTCTTACTGGATCTCAAATACCACTCACTAAATACCACTCACTTCATACCTAATATCAAAATGGTTTCGAAAATTCTCGCCGTTGCGTCTTTCCTCGTTGCCTCCGTCTATGGAGAGCTCTCTGGATTCTTCATGATGGACAATAGCTTCGGCTCGATGATCAAGCGTCAAGGTGGCTACTATCCCACGACCCACACCTGCGGTCAAGGTGACACTTGCGAAGAGGCATGCGGTGCTGGTCAGATAACTTGCCCATCCACCTCTAGTATCATGTACTGCTATGACCCCACCATCGGTGATACTTGCTGCCCAGACGGAAGTGGAAGTCAGTATTCCCTGCACTCTGCAAATTGAACCAAACTAACAATGCATACATAGACTCCTGCTCCGATGGCTACTTCTGTACCTCTGACTCTGTTGGTAACACCTACTGCTGCCTTAATGGCATGAGCCTCTCCGACTGCGGCGCCGCCTACAGTCTCACAGTTGCTCTCTTCTCGGAAACCGGTACCGTCGTCGCAACCGCGGCAGCCTCGTCAGGCTCACAAGTAGCTCCATCAAGCGTTGCCGCCTTCACGAGCTCCTCGGTTATCCACATCCAACCCACGACCAAGCCAGCTACCTCTCTGAAAGCCACCAGCATCACCCCACCTAGGAACGCGACTGTGAGCACCGCATCTGCCCCCGCGCAAGTCACCACCAACGCTGCCAATGCTAATGGCTTCGCTGGTGCGGCTGTTGCGCTTGGTTTCGCTGGTGTTATTGCTGCTTTGTAAATATCTTTACATAATAATTTGCACGAGTAGAATGGCTTAAGATGGTTTATGTGCATTGGTGTGCACGGTTTAAAATGGTGTTGATTCTAATTCATTTTTGGTGGAGGGCCATGCAAACGATTAGCAGCGACGATTTTACTGCAGATAGTTCGCATATACATCCCGACTGAGGAATACCATTGAAAGCCTCTGCACCATTTTAGCGTCCATGAATGCCCCCTTGATGCCCCTTTGGTGCCCAAGTGATTTTTGTTGGCAGAACCATCTTCCACCAATTTGCTCGAGGCCCTGTGATGTTGTTATTAGCTAAACATAAATTAAGCTTATGCAGGGGCAAATAAGGCCTCTTGGCAGGCCTGCAGTTTTTTGTTTTTCGGTTTCAACGGTGGACGTGGCGGCCAATCCGACGCAGCACAAGGACAATTCCGAGAAACGTTCGAATAGGGGCACACGTGATGTAAAATTTACGCTGCCCGACTGGCCGGCGGCCGGACGGAAACAGCGAACACAAACCCATTCCACCAGGGCTAGAGAAGAGACATGAAAGACTTCGCGTATGCTATTCGTTAATCTGCGCCGAATCGCAGGCTGAGTCTAACGTGAGCGATAGGGTTATGACGGTTCCTAACAAATTTCATCTGTGCCTTCCCCCCATAAGGTCACCCATAAGGTTAGGGGCCTTTGGCGGGTCTTACGGGCAGAGACCGCCTAAAATCCTGTCGCTTCGGCGACAGAGCCCCCGTAACTCTGGGGCTTTATGGAGGGTAGCCCCAAAAAGGAAGGGGAAATCTATTTCCGCGCGGTCCTCCAGAGAGTCCTTTCGTTCCCTCGAATTAAGCTTTAAAAATTAGACTTTACAGTAGGTGCACAGTGCACTTGACGGGGCCGGAGCTTGTACACCCTGTACTACTCTGCCGCCTGGGTGACCTTGCAGTATCCATTGAATGTCAAGGACCATTCGTTACACCTGGTATCAGGTTTCGCTCTGTGTTACACGGCTGAAAATTCGAGCGACCGTGTCGCTCAGCTTCCTGCCCTGGTCTGCCTAAAACGGAAGCTGCGCCGATTGCTGACCCTCGCACAAAATCCCGGCATCAATCCAACGGCTCTTTCAACATTTACGAGGGCTGCCCTCAGTTCAAGAGTTTATCTTACTTTGCTTTGCTTTGCATGCATTCATGGCAAAGCCTTCCACATTCATTAGCTCTACGCCCACGTCGCGTAGCCAGGCCTGCTTCATCCGCAATTTTGTCGCATTTTTCAATAGTGATGCTTCGGTTTTGTTGGAGCTCACTGCGGCCAAAAATAACGGCTTTTGATTGCGCCGTCTAATTTGTGCCGCTTTTTGGCCTCCCGACTCGGGAAGGATTCTGCAAGAACCCGTGAGGCAGCCAAGGCTAAGAAAAGATCGAATTTCACTGCGGTAGACGTAAAGAGTGACTAGGAAAATACTAAGGCAAACTCTGCGTAACTCCGTGAAACCTGTGGACTTTCCAGAATGCCCACAGCAGGTGCACAGGTCTTTTAATAACTGCTCCGGTTAATCTCGCCCTCAGGGCATCCCATGGCCGCTGCTCAAACGCCATGTGTGGTTTCAGTATGATAAGTCGATTATGGGCCTCTGCAAAATTCTTGGAGGCAAGAGCCTTGGAAAAAAATTACAAAATTTGCAGCAATCATGACTGGCTTTTTGCGTGCATTTCTACATGCCCTAGATGGAGCCTCTACATAGTTAAGTATTGAATGTAGAGTGTTCTTGTGCAACCCTCGTTCAATGACCCCGGGACAGGTGCACCTAAGTTGGATCGTATCTCCGTATCCTACAGTGATCTATTTATCTTTCTTAAAGTATATGCACCCAAGTTTTCTGTCTGAACACCAGTTTTCTAGCTTGTTATGAAGATAAAGATATCCGCACTTTCGAGCAGGTTTTTCTGCCGCATAACGTCCTTTCAAGGTTTTGCTTCAGGCGAACATTTTGGGAACAGCGTAACGAGAAGCTTGGAACAAGGTTCCATGTCTACGGTCGGCGACGCCGCATGATTGTCGCAACGAATTGATCCACATAAACTACGCTAACGGAGCGAAGGACACCTACCGCATCCACTTTAAGATTCTATGTTGCTACATACGCACAGTGGCTTTTCTGAAATCTTAAACAGGAATTCTTTGAGAGGGTTCACATCAAATTAGGAGACGTGCTCATGACACTTAATGCGTACTGTGCCTGATGGGCTTGCAGCTTGGAAGGTTACCAGCACAGAGACTTCCGCTAGAGACTAATACATGTAAGCAGTAGATTACAGATAACACCTAGAAGGTAGGCGCAATAATGTGGTGTCAACTTAAGCTTAATTAATCGTGGCTTGCCGAGTAATTCCAGGACTACATTGCAATCAGAATCATTCCGGCTGTACCATTCAAGGCAATCACAAATTTCGCAAGACCGCAGTATTCACATATCGGCCTGTTCCAAAATTCCTTATTATTTTCCACGCAGGGCTCTATGCGAAAGGCCAATAACATCAAATGAACTTATCAGATCACATTTAGATTCACTAAGTCCCGATATCTGATTTCCCAATCCCTTCATCACCACAGATTGCCCTTCTATCACCTCGTAAATACTATAAAATGTAGGAAACTTATATTCTCCTATTTGGTCAAGCAAAGTAAAACTTCATTTGCAGGCAGTGATCCGGTACCAGCCCCAATACGTTACCGTAGTAAGCCTCTTCTGACACCTCTCCCCCCATTCTTTTTCCCCCCTTCTCTCCGCTCTCCCTCCCCGCCCAAACCACTAGCCGAGTCCACAACTCACACACATACCTGCGTATAATACCCCGTGCCTTTCTCCCCCATCCCAACCGGCTCGCCCGCGTACGCTCTTTCTTCGGCCTCTGTCGACCTGTTCCCACTACCTATTACCGACTAAGTGGCAATATTGACCGGGTGGCAATGGAGTAACAATTACAAATCGTCGTCAGCATCGTCGTCAACCTTTTGCCACCTACCTAGTATATATAGCGAGGCTCTAGAGCCTCTTGCAATGAGACAGAGTCTTCCTCATCTTCTTCTGATCTGCATCGGATCGACAGCCTCCCACGCCTTTGCGGACGCGTAGATAGGGTGGTTTACGGCGTCACTGTACTAGGAGAGGTTCTCGACTTCACCGGGAGGCGGATTGTGCATGAGGCCGGCGTTGATGGCGGCGAGGTGGCGGGCGTGGGATAGGGTGAGAGGGGGGGCCGGGGAGGGCGCAGTAGGTGTCTTTAGTGGACATTGTATGTTGGGAATACGTGTGTATGGGTAGCTAGATTATTTAGGTTAGGGGAGTCTCTCGCGGTGGTGTTGCTGGAAGTTTGAAGTATGATGGGAATTTAAGAAATGTGTAGAGTAATGAGTAGTTTTGCGAATGACCTGTCCCGCCCTGAGCATAATTCACCCACTTAAGCGAGGCATACTCACACTTCAAAGTGTATGAATACCATGGTGTTCAATATGGATATATTGTGGCCCCCCCCCTAAAAAACCTCCCGCTATTCACACTACCACGCTCTATAATACAGACATCAGGTCATATGAGAGACAACAACGGCATCACCAAATCTCAATAATAGTAATACAAGTAAGCAAAGTTGAAGCTGCCCGAATTGGAGAAGAGAAAGCTAGGGTATCAGGCGATATTCAAGAGACAACTGCATAACGCAGGTCTTAAATATGATCGTGACCTGTAGCAAGTATAATTAGCACCGTTCTCAAGCACCGGTACGTCTATAAGGAGAGAAGGAGGACTTACGACCAAGGGGCTTGGCCCTCTTCGAGATAGACCTGGCCTGGTTCTGCTTGATCTTGGCAAGACGGGCTCTGAAAGGGGAAGACAAGGTTAGCCGATGACATCACCACCCAGCAGCCAATCGCTGCATAAACAACGGAGAATCAACTCACTCTTCCGCAGCCTCGCGCTCAAGTCGCTTGATATGCTCCCTAGCCTCTCTTACTGCAGCCCTGGCCTGCACGAGAGCCCTGTCCGCATCCCGCTCAGCCGCCTCGGCGCCCAGGACGCGCTCGCGTGCCGTGACGATGGATGGGTCTTCATGACGGTGCAGAAGCCCATGGCGGGGGGAACTCGTGGTCGTGATCGTGGTGTTCTCAGCTGGGGAGAAGGAGCGACGACGGCCGAACATGCCGCTTCGGCGGTTCTCGATGACTTCTAGAGGAGGAGAGGTTTCTGCGGTACGGCGGCCGAAGAGAGGCATGATGTATTTATGAATTTAGCTTTGGGGGTGTGCAGAGGTAGAGAGACAGAGAGGACTGCGGGGATATTGCAATTGTGGAGACTGTAGAGAGATAGAAGTTGTGGACATGGGGTGAGTTTATAGTAGCTTTTGGTGTTGGTGCTGAAACCAGATTTCAGAGCGAAGTACCAATGACGTCAATCACCATTCGCTCCGCAACAACATGATCGTCCAACGCCGATAAACTTCGGTCCAAGTGTCATTTACATTGTTATTCTCGTCCGGCCAAAGTTTCATTTCCCCCTTAATTCTATTTCTGGTCTCGCTTTCTCATGCGAAGGTGTAGTTATCTACAAAGTCACGTTGTAGTGTTTGTGTGGTGAAAGATCGGAACAGCGCCGGATAAACAAGAACCAAGACTGTGCTAAAGGAAATAGTTGTCTGATGCAGGAAACCCCGAATATCTAAAGACTATTCTACTATTAAAGCCCCACTCTATCTCACAAATACACCAATATCTTCCAATTAGCTAAGAAACAGTAAGGTACCTCTCCTGCGTCTGGGGTAGTAGATGAGGAAAAGCTAAGTAGTGGAAGATATACTATTTCATATCTTCTAAAAGCACCAAGGGAACGCTAGAGCACGCATAAAATCGTTCCTAACTCGCAGTATCTGTGACCCAGAGTCCATGCCTGTACACAGTAATCGGAGCAGGTGAACAGCATAAGGTCTAGAGACTTGGAACGTATGAGCCCCACCGTATTTGCGGCGTCGAGGCACGGCGAGCATCTGCCATACTAGCTGAAAGAGCGGGCCAGGAATTTCCCGTTGCATATGAGACCTGCCAGATGTGATACACCTAAGGTTAGCAAATCCACGATAAATTTATCAGAGGTTCTCGGCGGAGCCAAGGACCCGGCGTTATAAATGGGTGTCATCTTACCTCCTCTGGTAGTGGCGGGCAGCTTGGGTTCTTTGAAGTAGATTTGTAGACACTCCAGTAGACCTGTGTTAGAAATTAGACAAAACCAAGCCTATGCCAAGATAGAATGGTAACTAGGACGGAGAACTCACCCAGGGCATCCCGCGATCGTTCAGAGTCTGGGCTCCGGATGTAATTAAATTTTTTTGCGCGGTAGTATCAATTTCAGAGGCTGTCCATTCTTCCACCATAAAGAACTTCGATGTATCATCGCCGTATGGGGGAAGTTGCTCTACGGAAAATTGGTTATCGTATCTAAGAAATGAACCAATTGCGGTTAAAATTAGTCAATCTTGCAAAACTTGCACAATAAGAAGCTATGCTCAGACGAGAAGACCTACACATGCAAGGCTTGTATGTCAATTTGTGGGCACGCCCCTCCATACAACCATTTGGGTAAGTTTTGACTAGTATTGGGGCCATATGTCCCCCTATCGTTTGAACCTCCAATACCGCCTGTGCTGACAAGCAGATTTGGTGCTACTGACTTGATAGTTTGGGCGCGGCCACAGAGCCAATCAAAGCCTGTGGGTGTTTGGAGAAGATTCCGAGCTTGGAGGAATGGTTCATTCTGGATATCAACAGCCATCAGCACATCCGTCGCCGAACCCCATGCTTGATTGAGACCGTTTGGATTGATGTACTTGAGAACATTTTGGATACGAGCATCGAATTTGGCAGTAACTAAACAGTGTCTCCTATCAGCTTTTCAAGATGTCCTGAACATTCCAAAGGATTGGGGATGCGAACGTGTACTATCAGTATAGAATTTATTAGCCGCGTCAGTCTGGAGATTGGTTGTCATGGAACCCTGCGCGGCGACGCAATAATTGTCACACTTGGTCAAACCAAAGTTGTTTCCGTTGTGTAGGGCGAGGATAACTTTGATACCTGTAGTTTTTTGTCCTGATGAGCATTGGCCATAATATTGAAGTGGGCAACACAACGTTGAAGCTACCATACTGCAACTCCTCTAGGATTGAAGTGGAAGCTCACGAAAGGGGAACTGACCCGCTTTCTTCAGCTCGACCAGCATTGTATCATATCGCTCCATGACATCTTGGTTCAGGCTGCCGCCAATTACCGATTCAACCTATCGAAGAGAAGAATAAAAGTTGTTAGTAATTTAGATAATATAAGGAAGGTAATGCTTTTAAACGAATGTTATACTTACATCAGCGTGCTTCTCAACTTGGTCGTTTTTCTCGCAAGTATTGTCTTCTGAACTAACTGTGTGGAATATCTTAGAATCTTGGATCCAGATTTTCAATAAGAACAAACTCGTGAACCGACTTACTGAATGTCCTGACGACAGCAACATTATTGTTCTTGAAGGTTTCGATCGCCTCAACCATATCCGGGTAAGGGAGACTGGCGAGGTAATAGTGATTCACACCAGCCCAGGAAGTTGCGGCCAGAGCTAGTGGAAGAAGAGAACCAGCAGATAGGAGTGCTGCTGGGAGAATAGATATGAGCTTCATAACGAGCGGTTCCAAGCCAATTCAAATGACTTGATTCTTTGCAGTGGATTTCCCCCCTAACAAATGGACAGCAGCGCTTCAGATTGGAAAGAGAAATGCAGTTGCTTCCGAAATAAAAGTCTAAATTCAATGGAGTGTATGTTCCTGATGCACATATGAAGACGACATTCAGCTATCTAAGCAGCTTTGATCAAATGTTAAACACTGAGGCTGAGCACGTTGAGCGCTGAGCAAGAATAATTGTGAGGACACGGTAGCCTCCAGGGGCAGCGCGAACTTGAAGCTCTGGCAAGATTTAATGCATACAAGATTTCGTAAATTCGTGTGTTGGGTATACTGCAACGTGACTGGATATTACCTTAGACATGAGACAGCCATGCTTGGCGAGATCAGATATCTGATCCGGATATCTATTCATAACGTTATCCAAATGTATCTTGCATCTTAATTGGGTAGCATGATTGGAAACATCTCTGATTTTGAGCCTCTAACTCGCTGCTTCCTTTACCGGTCAAGTTGAAGTGGAGAGTTTAATTGCTTCTTGGCACTTTAAACGCTGGTGGCGGACATTTTCGCAGGCACGGTCATGCCTGTTTCAGCGCGCGTACCTGCATATAGATCTAGAATAGACTAGGCAGCGGACAGGAGATCTTTCTGCTGTTCGCCTCAAACGGCTGGCTGCGCCTATGATCCTTGCTTGTGTTTGTAAATGAAGATCAAATGATCGCATTGGTCATCCCGTGATGCACTCTGGAGTCGGGGAAAAAAGCTCAATAGTGTTTACCAAAATGAACATCCTAAAAGATGGACTCAGCTTCCAGAAAATATTCCTATTTTATATATCATGACTCTATTGAAAAGAAGAGAGCTGGAGTGGATGAGGAATATGTAAGCTAGCGTCGTGACGTTATGGCGAAGTATACCATGGCGCATCCGGTTGAAAGCGTGTTTTGATCTTAGCAATCAAACGGCACAATTTTATACCTTTAAAGTAATAAGCACGACCATTTTAACGTATTTAACGTATTTTTGGGTATGAATCCGCATAGCTTAATCTGCACGCTTTCAACCGGTAATCTAAAGCTTGGGCCCTCAAGTGATCTAGCCTTGTCGGTCCACCGAATCTCAGTCACGACAGTCAATTCCACACCTTAATGAGCTTTGAAATCTTCCTAAATACTGTTATTAGTTAACCATCTTATGCCCTAAATTGCTCGTTACCGTACAAACCCTCTTAGAAGATCAATTTGCGGTCTAGGTGTATTCTCTTCCGATCAACTTCGAGTGCTATGACGTCAAGCGTACGTGAGTTCTGAATGGTATAATTATCAGAGTGAATCATTGATTGAGATACTTGACAGCCCTAGTAATAATATAGTCGCTGATAATCATACACCCCCTACTCAAACAGGCTTGGATTATTCCCGTTCAGTTTGGAACATCACTATTCTTACTACTTGTAATACTACCTACCCATTTCTAAGTTAATTAGATTGCGTAGGGGCCTAAAATGTTGGCAGACAAGCTCACAACGGTATCGCGTGATGAGGCTTGGCGCTAGATGAGGGGAAACCTCATCTACTACCTATATAGAAGATAAGCAATAACAGAGCTTTAGCCACATACTGCTTACATCAGGCACTGCGCGAGCTAATTTACATATTGCTACCTTTACTTAACGCCTAGGAACTGCCTCGGCAGGTATAGCTAGCGCCCGCGCCCACGCCTAGTGTATGCGGTATTTTACTTAAATGCTGATAGTTCGCGACGGGTTGAGGTATTAATGCGATTTATATTTCGTAGAACTAGCTTAGCTGTAAGGCTAAATTCACGCAACTTTTAAACCTAAAGTAGAAGGGTCTAGGCCTATTTTAGGGTTGTGTATGTGTATGCGTATCATTCAGGGAACGAATGATTATCATCGACCAATGATATTGGGGTAATGAGCGTAGGAATATGTGACACAAGATAAGCCACAAGAAGGGAAATGGAGGAATTAAGAAATACCCCGCAAGGGATGGAACGAGGGTGTAAACGAAGATTGAAATGATCATGAACGAATGCGTTGGGTGATTTTCTCCTAAGCTGAAACCCTTCTCATTACCCCAATTAAAAGTGTCTTAATGCGTAATAAAGCTGGTATGGTTCCTTAAAGCTGTACTACGGCACTTGTACTGCAACTATTCCCGTACGTCTACCCACGACTTGTCAAAAGAACATGGATGCAGGGACTGTGTCAACCATCTTCAAATGGGGCATAGGCTAAATTTGAACAACGGCCGCCAACTGTTTAAACTTTCCGGGGTGCGGAGAAGTGGGGAATATCACACGCTTACGTTCAGAATGGGGTTTTTATGGGAGGAAGTCAGCATCGCTGTCAGCCTCTTGTGAAAAAGGCTATCTGTCCCAAGCTGCTCCTCTCACTCTACAACCAAGCACCGTTACTATGTTGGCGGATACAGAATCTATCCCAAGTTGGTCTTGCAGGACTTACATATGATAGGCTGAGTACAGTGAATATCTCAAGACGCCTTCTATCATCACGTTTATCAGGCATCCAGCAGCCAGTTATCAGCATCAGGCTCAAATTTCGAATAAAAAATGGGAGGTGGCGAAGTCGACTTCAAAGAGTCTTCCAAACATCAGGAAACATCTGTGGATGTTGTGCCGAAGTTGGATCCTCATGGCTTCCCTCTTCAACCGCAGCCTTCTGATGATCCCTTAGGTGAGACCTCAGGAATCGCATCCTTGCTAAGGCCTTTAACAGTATTCGTGCTAATCTCCTTCTGTAGACCCTCTCAATTGGAGTAGGTGGTTGAAGCTCTGGGTACTGTTCCAAGTCTCTTTCTTAGCATTTCTAGGACCGTTTACTGCAGCTCTCATTGTAAGCTTCTTCGGAATTTACGCCACCGCAGGACTATGAGCAATCTGTGTCTTACCATTCATAGAATCCTGCCTTCGTTCCGCTTGCCAAATCTATGCACGTGTCGGTAGTCGAAGCATCCTACCAAACCACAGTTCCGATTGCCATTGCCGGTGTATTGCCGCTGATATGGTCACCGATTTCCAACGTATACGGCCGTCGCCCAATCCTCATCTTTGTTACGGCTATTGGCGTGGCCGCTCATGCTGCATCTGGCGCAGCTAAAAGTTGGGGAGGTATTCTCGCAGCTCGGGCGTTTGTTGGAATAGGGGCTTCTGCAGGGATGGGGATTGGTTCAGCTCTTGTTGCAGATATGTATTTTATGCATGAGCGTGGAATGTAAGGAGCCCCACAACCTATCTCTAAAGTTGGACACAATGGTTAACTTACCTTGCAGATACATGGGGTTCTACATGGTCTTGTAAGCCGAAAATCTCTCAGTAATATGCAGTGCAAACGACTAACTTCTCCAAGTTTCACGAATGGTGCTCATCTTGCGGCTGTTATTGGCGGCTACACAGCAAAGTATGTAGGTTGGCGTTGGTGCTACTGGCTTGGGGCTATTGTTCTTGGAGCCACTTGGCTCGTAAATCTCTTCTGTCTCCCAGAAACGCTCTATCTGCGATCCCAAATGCCTACACGGTTCACTCAGCCGACAAAGCAATCTTGGATGCGGCTTTTGACCTTCAGGGGCGTGCACCGCACACGCAAGCTCCACCTTGTGGACTTCACACATGTTTTCTCAATGCTTGGATATCCTTCCGTTCTGCTTCCAGCCCTCTACTATGGCCTCTCCTTTGGGTTTGGGAGCGTGCTCTTCGCCGTTACGGGCGCCGCAGCATTCGGTTCTATATACCACTTCGACACCGTTGGGATCGGCCTGTCCATTGGTTTATCTACATTTATTGGTACTTTGGTTGGCGAGTTATTCGCTGGTCCTGTCAGCGACCGCCTGCTCTACCTTTACCAAAAAAAGCACGCCGGCGACCCCGTACCAGAATCAAGACTTCAAGCTATGTGGCCTGGTTTTGTCCTCTTACCAGCAGGCGTCATTGTTGAAGGAGTCTGCTTGCAGTATAAGACACACTGGACCGGGCCTGTGATGGGTATTTCAATTGGAGCGGTTGGCCTGCAGATCGTTTCGACCAACATATTTGCTTATGTGACAGACGTGAGTGCGGAGTTGTGATGTTTTTATGCGCTCTTTCTTTTCAAGAAAGTTCCACTGACAATTAACATCCGCGCTAGTGTTATAAGCCGCAGTCGGCTGAGATTTCTGCACTTCTCAATTTCAGCCGTCAGACGTTCTCATTCACACTCGTATTCTATACAGTAAGCCTTATATGATTTTAGCCCAAGACTATTTGCTGAATGAATTAGGTACCGTTCGCCGAAAGGACGACATGGGGTGTAGCTTGGGGGATCTTTGCAGTAATCGATGCAGTCTTCTTCCTTGGCATCATTCTCCTGATGTGGAAAGGGAAGCAATGGAGGGAAAGACTCGGCACACCGAAATTCGACAGAGATCTTTAGGAGCTACGGCGTAGTAAGTATAATATCACAGGGTGGACTGAGATAGTTGTGAGACAAATTGCCGAAACCATCCAATTTATAAAGTATGCAAACCTCTTGCTCTAGTGTTTATTATACAACCCAAACTCCACCTCACCTTCGTTTGATCTCAGTCCTCCAACCTGACACTCAGCGTTATCCGTTCCAATTTATGTGGCGCTTCCCTCAACTTCGGATAGACCCTTAGCGCATTATTTCTTCCAATCTTCACTAGTAACTAGTGATCTCTCGCATTAAGCGAGTCCCTCACATGTTCATCGAACCACACCGGGCCGTTTGGGATGCTTTCGAACGGGTAGTCGATAGAGAACATGATGGAGTCGGCGCTGATCTCGGCGAGGACGCACAGCAGCGCGGGGGTCGAGAAGTGGCTAGAGGTGGTGATGAAAACCTGCATGCCAAAATAGTCGCGCACGAGCTTGTCTTTGCACATACGCAAGCGCGCGCGTTGAGCGCGGTAGAGGTCATATGGACCGGAGGGAAACCGTTAGAAAGTTACCTTCATAGCACAGAGTGACGCCACGTCATATGAAAATGTTTATCGGTAGATTGCGAGCACCGCGACTTCTACCAACAACATCAAACTTCTCCATTTTTGAGCCATACGGCTTTTGCTTTCCCACCCACCATCCCTATGTATACACCTATATAGAGCTTCGCATATCTAGGTATAAAGGAGGTGATAATGCTAGGTTATACCTGGCTGGGTCATACTTGGCTTTCTCTGCTTCACCCACCCTACCTGTAGCTGCAGGCCTGGCGCTGGCTGTGCTTGCAGAGATAGCCTCCTTTGTGCCTATACCTCCAAATATTAATATTGTTGTACGGTTTCTTCTTCTTCAGATGGTGACGAGCAAAAATGAGATAAATGAAAATGTTTATCGGTAGATTGCGAGCACCGCGACTTCTACCAACAACATCAAACTTCTCCATTTTTGAGCCATACGGCTTTTGCTTTCCCACCCACCATCCCTATATATACACCTATATAGAGCTTCGCATATCTAGGTATAAAGGAGGTGATAATGCTAAGTTATACCTGGCTGGGTCATACTTGGCTTTCTCTGCTTCACCCACCCTACCTGTAGCTGCAGGCCTGGCGCTGGCTGTGCTTGCAGAGATAGCCTCCTTTGTGCCTATACCTCCAAATATTAATATTGTTGTACGGTTTCTTCTTCTTCAGATGGTGACGAGCAAAAATGAGATAAATAGTATTAATTTAGGGCTGTATAAGGTTTTATATTATAATGCTAATTTCTTTTATAAAAGAAGGGGTTAGGAGAGGTATATAGGAGTTAAAGGTATAGAGGCTAACTAAGGCAAGAGGAACCTAAGCCGTAGCATAGTTAATGCTATAGGGGGTAAACACCCTAGGGCTTTAAGAAGGCCTAATAAAGGCAGAAAATATAATGGTAATACTCTTAAGAATAGGAATAATAGGACTAAAAGACTGGCTCTACTAGGTGGGTGTCCTAGTAGGTAGCCTAAGATGCGAATATAGCTGGCTAAGATAGACACTAAAACACGTAATACTATTATGCCCCTTACGCACTAACTAAGAAGCAATACTCTTAGTAGCTGGCACAGAGAACTATAATACACTACTCTTAATATAAAAAGGCCTTAAGGTGGTTACCTAGTAGCTTATTAGCTAAAATATACTAAACTAGTTCTGGGTTATAAGGGAAATAGTAATAGAGGGCGGAAGGGGCGAGCAACGGGCGCCCCCTGATGACTCTACAGTAGTAGAGTAAAGTGTACGATACTAGCGCGTCCGTAGGCTTGTTACAGCAGCAGTGGTTCCTAAGGAGGTTAAAAAGTAAGGTAGTAGGAGCACTATAGGTAACTCGTAGGCGCCTTATAGGCGCCTTATAGGCGAGTCCTAAAAGGCAGGGAGATGGATTATAGGGTTTTCTTAAATAAAGTTTTCTCCCTATATATACATAAGGAGTAGTCCGCGTGGGCCTAATAGGGATCCGAATCGGACGTTAAGCAATGAATTATTATTATATTATACTACCTTCGTCTATTAACGCGGAGGTAAATTCGCAAAATAGTTATAATAGGTAGCCCTACCCGTCCATTATACCCATAAATTGGAATTAGTTTAGGCAGTTCTTTAATAAGTGCATTTAAAAAGTTAGCTAGCTTTATAGTATACTAGGTATCTATTAAGGCAAAGGTATTTACTCTAGAGTTAGCTAAAGCAGAGGTTAAAACTTAATATTTATTACAAAATAAAGTATAAGGGATAGTGTAGCTTTTTCTACTAATTAGCTGACCTAGATTAATATATAATATATTAATCCCTTTTAACCCTAAAGAGGGGTCTTCCTTTAAGGTTCTTTTTTTTCTAACTCTACGCTATCTTCTTAGATTAATAGAACCTTATCTACTTTTGCGTTTATTAGGTAATCCTTTATATAGTAACCTTTTTAACTATAAGAGAAGTAAGCGCCTTAATTACTAAGGGCCTATATATAGGGGTTGCTATATATAGGCTAAGCATTCGCCAGACCTATAATAGGACTAGCTATATAGCTAGCTGCTAAATCAGCGGTAGGCTATATGGGTAGTACTATAGGGGTTACTAATTATACTAGGGTATTACGAGCCGTTCTTATATTGCTTATAGTTTAATTTAAAGGGTTTCTAGCCTTATACTGTTCGGTATATACCTTAATTTAGTAAAGACCTTAGTTAATAGCTAAGCACTAGTCCGTAAGTTCCTTTAACATTTATATAGTAGTAAAAACTAGTAGTACGGCTCGCTATAGGTCTAGGGTAAGCTTATTAAATCGGTCTAGCATTAGATCTTCCTAAGGAATTTAGGCCTAGCTAGCTAGGTATAAAAAGTATATTTAAAAGGCTAAGAAGGTCTATATTGTTTTTATATTTAGGCTTTTATAATTAAGCCGTGCATTTTATACTTTAAAGGGGTCCTTATAAATAGAAGATAGGTAGATAATTATCTTTTCTTTAGAGAGGAAGGAATCTGCTAAGTCCTATACATTAGCATTTTGTTAGGGTGCTAAGATCCTAAAGGCCTCCTGCCAGGATTTTGATTTTCCTAATCGTCCTAGTCGTCCTAACAGGCTCCTGCTAGGAGCCTACTAGGATCTTGATCGTCCTAGTTGTCCTAATAGGCTCCTATTAGGATCTTTGATTTTCCTAATCGTCCTGTTAGGCTCCTAATAGGAAACTAGTATTTCCTAATCGTCCTATTAGGTTCTTGGCGGGATACCTCCCCTAAAGCAACACCCTATACACACCCCTTAAGCGATACTACTAAGGCTCTGCATGAGGCTCTACACGAAGCTTTACACGAAGCTTTGCATGAAGCTCTACACGAAGCTCTACACGAAGCTCTATACGAAGCTCTACACAAAGCTCTACACAAAGCTCTACGTATAGAGGCTCTGCACGAAGCTCTATATAAAGCTCTATACAAAGCTCTACACGAAGCTCTGCGCAAAGCTCTATACAAAGCTCTACACGAAGCTCTACGTACAAAGGCTCTACACGAGGCTCTGCGCGAAGCTCTGCGTATAGAGGCTCTACATGAAGCTCCGTATAACACACATTACTATCGGGTCCCCGCTATATTCCTGATAGCCTACACGTGCCTCTGCCAAGTTACCCCCTTTGTAGCCACCTTATTTTTTACCCTTCCTTACATCCTCCCTACCTTAGGAGGCAAACGGCAGCCAGCAGAGGACCGTCGCCAGAACCAGACGACCGTTGCCAGAACGAGATGACCGTCCTAGAGCCAGACGACCGTCGCCAGAACCAAACGACCGTTGCCAGAACCAGACGACGACCGTTCGAACGACTAGCCAGTAAACACCACGAACGATTCAATCAATTGATCGATCAAATTAAACCAGAGCTTCGATATCGGCCCGTCACCGAATCGAATCAAGGCCTCCTAGGGAGGCACCCCAGACGACTACCGTTCGAATGTATAGCCAGCGAACGGCCATAGAGAACGATTCGAATCAATCAGAGCCTTCGATCAGGCCTACTCCTCCCCCAAATTAAACCAGACACTGACGCAGGCAGGCAGGTAGGAGAGGACCATCGCCAGAACCAGAGACCGTCGCCAGAGCCAAACGATAATCGTTTAAACGACCAGCCAGCGAACACCACGATTGATCGAATCGAACCAGAGCCTCGATATCAGCCCGTTACCGGATCAAATCGAATCAAGGCCTCCTAGGGAGGCACCCCAGACGACCACCGTTTAAATATACAGCTAGAGAACGCCTATAGAGAACAATTCGAATTAATGCAATCAATCGCAATCGAATTAAGCAGAGCCTTCGATCGGGCCGACCTCTCCCCCGAATTACAGATACAGACAGGTAGGCATAGGTAGGCACGACAGGCAGGGACAGGCAGGCATAGACAGGTAGGCACGGACAGGTAGGACAGGTAGGACAGGTAGGACAGGTAGGACAGGGAGGCACTAGGCCTAGTTAGGATATCAGTACACGACCGGCGGATCATCGAAAACACCGCCAATCGACGGTTTGGAGCCTCTGCGAGAGCCTTACCCCTCGTCTCCTGAATCGATCGCTTGACGCCTGAGTAGACACAGACACAGACATAGGTGGTAGGTAGAAAGGATCGATTTAGATTATTTAGATTGCTTAAAGCATCGTGTATATAGAATAGGGCCTAAAATTAACCTAATTTTTATATTTTAATTGCTATAAATACTAGAGTATTAATATACCTTATTTTGAAATCTAGAATTTTAATTATTTTAATTATCCTAATTGTCCTAATTATCCTAATTGTCCTAATTGTCCTAATTGTCCTAATTGTCCTAATTGTCCTAATTGTCCTAATTGTCCTAATTGTCCTAATTGTCCTAGAGGTCCTAAAGGTCCTAGAGGTCCGTTTAGTCCGGGCGGCCTCCTAATAGGCTCCTAATAGGAAACCAAGTGTAAGTGTCTCCTAGAGATCCTAGCAGCCCTAACAGGAGCTATTAGGAGCCTGTTAGTACTATTAGGAGGCATAAACATTTTCCTAATATATATATTAGGGACATAGGTATATCTATACGTCTCTACCGGTATAGCTAAAGATATAGGCTATTTTAGCTTAAGTAGTAAGGAAGTAGTCCGCATTAACTTTAAGCTTATTCTATAATTAAAGCTTCTAGTTATTAAATATAGGATTAGTTCCGTTAGTAAGTAATAGGGGGTCTATAACCTTTACAAACCGTAATAATACTAATACTATATATTAGGCTAGGGTTTTAAGGACCATAGTAAGTCTCTAGGTGTTTAATAACTCTTTACTAGGTATAGGGGGTTCCCTAGCTTTAAGTAGCTCTTAAAGTTATTTAATTTTGGTATTAGCTGCTATAAGCTCCACCTAGGAGTTTAAGTTAATTGCTGTTTTACTATTAGAGGTATTTAAGGGTCCTACAGCTGCTTTACTAGCTGCTATATTTCTTAGCATAGTAATATAGTTATTAGGGTAATTTTTAGTAGGATTCTGTAGGGGTTCTAGTCTATATATATTCTATAGGTCTTATTATTATTTTTTCTATTCTTCTAGTTCTAGTAATAGTTTTTTAGGTCTACTTTTATATTCTATTCCTATTTATAGTCCTATAAATATATTTAAGTTCCTTCTTAGGAAGAAGAGTAGATAAGCTTTAAATAATATTAGCGACTTAGTTAATTAAGGTATAAGTATGGCAAAAGGGTCGCGCAAGCCTATATAATTGGATCGTCTATAAACAAGGATCTAAAGCTAGAAAAAGGAAGGGAAACGGAGGGTGGTGCCGCTTGACGTTATATACAATCCTCTAGTTATATAACGGCAATTATCTAAAACTGTCTAAAACTGTCTGCGATTGTCTGCTATAATCTACTAATATTTACTAGCCACAATCTACTAGTTTCTACTAGCGCTGTAATACCCTCTTGAAAAAGGGCCTCTTGCTATTATAGTACTACCATTTAGGTAGTTATTAAATAACATATCGCGTGTTTAGTGGGGTGGGCTACTAGCTTATAGATTACGTTAACTAAAGTAGTATTAGCAAAATATTTATGCCTCCTAATAGTACTAATAGTTTTTAATAGCTTCTATTAGGGCCATTAGGAGCTTTAAAAGATACTTATACTTAGTATTCTATTAGGAACCTATTAGGAGGTCGCCCGGACTACTAGGACTATTAAGACCGTTAGGACCTCTAGGACCTCCAGGACTATTAGGACCATTAGAACAATAATAAAAATTCTAGATTTAAAAATAAGGTATATTAACACTCCAGTATTTACAGCTAGTTAAAAAATACAGAACTAATTTTAATTATATATAATCTAAATAATCCAAATTAATCTTTTCTGCCTACCGCCTGTGTCTGTCATGGAGCTCTACGTACAATCGCTTGAGCGTCGGGCGATTGACTGAGGAGCCTCTCGCGGAGGCTCCAAACCGTCGATCAGCAGTGTTCCCGACGACCCGGCCGTGTGCTGATTTCCTAACTAGGCCTAGTGCGTGCGTGCGTGCGTGCCTGCCTGCCTGCCTGTCCTGCCTGTCCTACCGTCTGTGCCTGCCTGTCGTGCCTACCGTCTATACCTACCTGTCTGTATCTGTAATTCGGGGGAGAGGTCGGCCCGATCGAATGTTCTGCTTGATTCGATTGCGATTAATTGTATTGATTCGAATCGTTCTCTATAGGCGTTCGCTGGCTGTACGTTTGAATAGTGGTCGTCTGGGGTGCCTCCCCAGGAGGCCTTGATTCGATTCGCTAATGGGCCGATATCGAATTCGATTGATCGATCAATTAAATCGTTCGTGGTACTCACTAGCTAGTTGTTCGAAAGGTCGTCGTCTAGTTCTGGTAACGGTCGTCTGGTTCTGGCGACGGTCCTCTGCTGGCTGCCGTGCTAGTGCCTCCTAAGGTCGGGAGGATGTAAGGAAGAGTAAAAGATAAG
>Ga0307515_10005544_pt1 | contig 25555 bp, 31 predicted proteins | sample 17_EM_MG_FD_194513 | JGI IMG/M metagenome (GOLD analysis project Ga0307515, IMG submission 194513) | Populus trichocarpa ectomycorrhiza microbial communities from riparian zone in the Pacific Northwest, United States - 17_EM | ecosystem: Host-associated > Plants > Roots > Unclassified | place... | reverse complement strand
CATTCTATGAAACGCCAAGGACACCTCTCGAGCCGAAGTTTTGTTGGAAATTTCCTTCCTCCCGAGCGCACGAAATTTTATCCCGAGGTGCCTCAACCTTGGGCCCACCACGTCACCTTCTGCCTAGAATGTCATGATCTCATCTCAATGTAGGCTGGATTGCCGAAGGCTTCGTCTTCGTGGATCGAAAGTGAAATTCGGTCATTGCCGATCCCAGATCGAGGGAAGCTCACTCTGCACGGGGGAAGTTGGTAAAAGTTTTCTTTCCTAACGGTGGGGAGAACGTATCCAGTAGTTGGGAAGGTTCGCCCCAGACCCCGAATAGGTACTCAACCGGTTTTCGTGCAGGGGTCCCAAGCGGGCGTCTATTGAACTCGTTGAGAGTTGTCTAGTGAGTCCCATCTGACCTTCAGCATCAGACCCCGAAGATCTTATCTATTTACTTCCACAGCGCCACCCCCGCACTGTCCGCCAGACCAATGACGATCATCATCGACCCTTCCATTGTCAAGGGCCAGGGTTCCAGGCAGCCCTCTCCACCTCCGTCGCAACCACCTCCTTCGTATACCGAGTCGGCTGCCACCCAGCCACTTGTCGTACAACCTGGGACTTCCAGCATTTCACGTGCGCAAGGATATGGGCCGACGCCGATAGGCCGGCAACAACAAGCCGCTCTTCCTTACTACGACCCGCAATCGGTGTACTCCGTACAGGGGGCGAAGAGGAGGGCGAGGGAGAGATTCGTCGGAGCAGTGCTGTGGGTTCTGCTAATCTTTGCGTTGCTCTCCGTGCTCGCTTGGATGGACGTGATGATCCAGTTAGGATGGTCAGTTTCCTGCTGCGCTTTGCTGCGGACCGAACCTTACCGACCCCTCCCTTCCTCCCGCAGACTCTGCACACTTCTCAACGTCTATTATCTTGTGTTATTAGTTATATCGCGACGCACATACGTCGATAGCAGACACGTTGCTTCAGTATTTAGTTGGCGAAAAGGGAGTGTTCAGTTCATTGTGCGCTGGGAAGGAACCACAAAAAAGAATTATGTAGTTCGACGAAATCACCGTGAAAGGGTTGTGGACCACCCAGATGACCGGGTGGAATTCAGTCGCCACACGTTGTTCTCCCTTCCTGTCCTCCTCGTTCCCAACGATAACAACGACCACTACCCCGTCCCTCTCCCAGTCCGTCTCGAGTAAGGAGGATGGTTGTTGCCCTGCCGTCATTCCTCTGATGCGCCGTCTGACCACCATCGAGTAAGAATTCAAGTGTCTTTGGTGGCAGTCAGGTAGTACCCGGTAGGGAGGTTGGGGAACAGGGCGTTCTTGACCGCATCGAGGATAGGGAAGTTCCTGGACACTTTAGTGTCTAAGGTTTTACATATGCCAGGTAGTTTTAGTCTCCGCCTAAAACTGTCCATAGATTATAGATAGAGGCAAATGTTGATCGGAGCCCAGAAGTTCAACTTGTTCTCAATCCACCACCATCACCAGTTGCAACGTGTATGGGTCCTAGTCGTATACGTATTCGCCAACATTGTTGTCCCTCAGCATGACATTCGCAACTGATGCCACTTGGCCTGCTGGCCTGCTCAAGATCTTCGAGATATGCCGCCACGAGCTCCGGCCCCTCGAGAACCGTTATTACGGGCCATACAACACGCTGCTCACGTACTGCTTCGGGCCCGACGCTTTGTGCTCCAACTCCTTCAAGTTCTCCGTCTCTCCCCAAAGCCCTCCTGGCGAATTCTCCCCCCGCGACACCGTGACTTCGGCGTATTCTTGGTCGTCTTCGATGTTCAACGTCGCCCAGTGCTCCTCGCAGAAATCAAAGACGACGCCTGGACCACCAAATCCGATTTACGTTTCAAAGCAGACGAACAAATGCGTCAGCGATACGACTCCATGCTCGCCGCTTGCCGCTTGCCTCGCCTGTGGGGATTGAGCTTGCTTGGAACGTCTCTGCGCGTTTACTGTGGCGACGTCGCTACCGAGGAAGTGGATCCTGCGTTCGAAGATCGCCCTTGCCCTGGCCGCACCTTTCCCCGCAATTTCCTCGAAGGGGCCTGGGATATCGACATTCTTTCTCAAGAAGGGTTCGCTAAGATGAAAGAGATTGTTGGTGATATTGTTCGCAAAGCAGGAGCGTTGTAGGAAGAGCTTTTTTTCGCCGCTATTCAGTCTGTGTGTATAACTGTAACAGTATGATATTGTAGCGCGCCTCCGGCGCCAGTCCCCACCCACGCTGTGGATGGATCTGCCCAGTTCCCTGATCTCATATCGGATGATCGTGGTGGACGCGTTGGAGAGTGGCTGAGGAACGACCATCATGATTGTCACCTTTTCCGATTCTTACCCCCGTCTCCTCAGCTCCGTTGTCTCTTTCGCTTTCCTCTCCCCTTCCGGCCAGACAATGGACCTGGCAACACCCCGCATGGGGATACATCGGACCCCGTAACTCCTGGCCGCTCAGATTGCCCGGACTTGGTACGTATTTTTTTGCACTTTTTTCTCCGTTGGGTCACCCTGACTTTCCTTGACGCATGCGCAGCTCCTCTGTGAGGTCTAGCGGCCGTGGACAGCGCGCAAGGCCACCTAAGTGACGACAACGGGGTTCCGGGGTCCTGGAGGATCAGTGCGTGGGAATATTCCGTGCGAACCTAGAATGGGTAAACTCGCGTTTCGCTCTTCTTCATCCATCATCTCTGTCTTCGATCGTCAGCCACAGCGCCGAACCTTGTCCGCTCATCGTCCTCGACGTTGCGCACCAGCGTCTCGTACATCTTCGGCGTCGCTGCATCCCCTCTCCTTGCCAACTGCCACACGTATCGCGCGCATCCCCTGTTGTTAACCTTCGTGTCATTCGATCCTTGTAGCTTTGCATCTTGTACGTCGACACGATCCCTCCCCATCGTCCCTCGTCCCTCATTTCCTCACAGTATCCAGCCTGTTGATGTTCTGATCCCTCGGTCTGCTCGAACCATCGTTTCTTCGCCCGAATACCCCCATTGCCCACCCTGGATTCTACTCTCTCCCCCTCAACCCGTTCTCGCGCAGGCGAGGACTTCATCAATCGATCCCTCCTCGACAGTTTGGACGCTCAAGCGGACGCAGAACCAGTCTCCTCGTCGGACTCGGAAGCAGTAGGACCCCGCTCGATCTCATCATCCAAAGGGTCCCCAACAGTTTCCTTCCCCCTCAATATGCCTCCCAATGCTCGCTCTGACTCTCCCAGTATGCTTCAAAATAACGAACAATCCCCCCATATCAACGACCCGTTTCTCCACTCCCTACCAACTTCTGCCCATCATTCAGTGTATAACACATCACATTTGCCCACCGACTTCGCCTCCGCTGAACCCAATTCTCGGAAGCAACTCGCCAAGGCGAACAGCTTCGCCTCCGATCGTACCATTCCTTTCGGCTTCTTCAACGGCGAGTCCCGCCACACGTCTTCGGTGCCCGTAAACAACTACGCGTCGGCATTCTCGACCTCAAACTCGGATCTGTTCTTGCCATCGCAGCAGGTCGACGCGCATCAGCCATCCCACTTTGATATATACGGTGGCATTCATTCCGGCTTATCTGATGAACATCGCATCAAACAGTCATTCCTCAATGGTGACGGGGTAGTAAATGACTCGGGTTCTGGGCCCGCTCTCCACTCGTCGAGTATACTCTCGTCGCTTTCCCAGTCCCTACCACAACAGTACCCTCAAGCCTCGTATATGAATGGGTTAGCGCACATGCAGTCGCAGACACCTTACGGTCCCCATTTGCCATCCACCTCCACCACTGTCCCCATGCACTCCGTGAACGGGACCGTCACAAACCCAACTCAAGTGGAAGAGATATCAACCATTTTTGTTGTCGGATTTCCAGATGATATGCAGGTACGTTATGTTAGTCATCCACGTTGCCATCCCTCGCTAAAGTCACTACAGGAGCGCGAGTTCCAAAACATGTTTACATTCTCTTCCGGTTTTGAGGCGGCTACCTTAAAGATCCCAAACAAGGAATCCACTTCGTACAACGCTCCAAGTGCAGCCGGTGTCCGCGGTGGTGGCTATCCGCAGAGTTTCAGTGACCAGTACAACCTTGCCAGTCTCTCCGAGAATACTCGTGACGGTATCCCTTCGTCCTGGCCCACAGAGGACTCACATTTCCCCCCTTCATCCGTCTCTCAACCCCCCCGGAAACAAATAATCGGATTTGCCAAGTTCCGCACCCGCCAAGAGGCACTTGAAGCCCGGGACATCCTTCAAGGAAAGCGCGTGGATGCTGAGAAGAATGCCGTCCTCAAGGCTGAAATGGCCAAGAAGAATTTGCACACCAAACGTGGTCCCGTCGCCGTCAACACCAACCTCCCCCCAATTATGACCTCTGGTTCTGCTGGCGGCATCGTTGATTCATTGACCTCTCCGACTGGTATACATCCTTCTGAACCCCTTTCTACCCGCGAACGGGAGTTGGGTGCTATCGGAGCAATGGGTCTCGGCTCGAGGCGGGACCGATTGGGCGACTACACCGATAGCGAAGACATGGATCGTACGATGGTAACTGTCCGTGGTGCAAGGGGTCGAGCTGATGAAGATGAACGAGAAAGGTTGAGAAGACGGCAGGAGAGCGACGCATCGCAGATCAGATCTGCTGCCTATGATGCGTTCCATTCGGTCCCGGCTCAGGTCTCCAGGTCTCCCACGCAAAATCTTGCGTCGATCGGCGGAGGCCTTCCAGGCTCCTCTCACGAACCTGTCGGGGCCCTTGGTTCCAATGTTTGGGGAATGACCGCAAAGGAGGTCAACAGAAGGTTACCCATACGGGTGGCCCTCCCTGACTTGTGTACTCATCTTACTTCACCTCAAGCCTCTCCTCCAAAGTCCACCGGTCTCCCTTCGTCAGCTCACAGCGTCGAGTCTGATGGTTCTTCTGGCATCTACCACAGTGACACCCTCTCTCCCCCTCCCGGCACATTTGTCTTGCCCCAACAACCCCCTTTCGGTCTGAGATCCCGGCCCTATTCACCACCATCTTTAGACTCTAGCCAACCTCTTTCCTCCACGTCTTCTTCGCTGCCCTCATCCCAGACGTCCAGCGAGGACGGGAACGGAACGGTGGAGAATGATCTTACCAAGGATCTAGGATCCATGTCCGTCGGATCCCCAAACTCGTCTTCACCGACCTCTGCAGGGGTGATGCCGTGTAATGTCACTACCACAACGAGGGGTAACCCAGGTGATCAGAACCCACCCATCAACACGCTATACGTCGGCAACCTCCCCAGCTCCCCTCCGCCCGTGGGGTACTCACCAAATTATTTGGAAGATGAGTTACGTGAATTGTTTGGCCGACACCCAGGTTTCCGCAAATTGTGTTTCCGTCAGAAGAACAACGGACCGATGTGTTTTGTCGAGGTATGTGCATCTCATCTATCATAAGTCACGCCTATCTAACGTTCGATCCAGTTCGAGGACGTACGCCACGCAACCAAGGCGCTCCATGAGTTACAGGGAAATACGTTGAATGGCCTCGTGAAGGGGGGAGGGATTCGCCTCTCCTACAGTAAGAACCCCCTTGGCGTTCGCACGCCAACAAGTGCAACGGCGAATGGTATGCAACAGCAACAGCAGGCGCTCAAAGACCTCGGCTCCGCTCAAATCAGTGCTCAATACTACCCTTCAGAGTCCAACATAACCCGGCAGTCCGACCTCAACGGCGGACCGATCGGTCGGAGAGAGTCGCTTCAGAGCTATCCTTATACCCATCCTCCAGCTCCCCGCTTCTCCAACTCTGCGAGCCATTACTCGGCAGCTGTTGCTCAAATCCCCACCCACTCCTCGTACCCAAGGTCCATCCAATCCCAGTTTGGGCTGGACTCATTTGTCCCCTTCCGCCTCGCGACGGCATCCACCCACCAGCAGATATCCGAGCCTCTTGGACCCGATGATCGTTTCCCGCACGCGTTGACTCCCACGGTTCACAGTGCGTAGAGCTCAAGCAATCTCGTGCCTCACCTTTTTATTTTGCGGTTGGCTTCTTCACTTGTATCCAGTACGAACGCATATCTTTCGCCTCCACCTCTTCTAACGTATTCCTCATCGCTCGTCGGACACTTTTGTCTTTCTGCATTCATAACCCATTGCCATCGTCAGTAATACATCCCCAATTCCGACACACATATACATAACATATCACATACATCGTTCCTTATTCTCCCTTTTTGCTTCATTTCTAGCTGAATGCTCTTCGTAATTGCCTCCCCATATACTTTGCCCGTACCTCTCTTGCGTCACCTGTTCCCCCATTCGGTTTTACGAACTCCCCACTTTTTTTGCATACAACGTAGGTCTTTCCTTTGGCTTTGTCCCACATATCCTTCGCATTGCTCCCTCACCCTCGTCCCACGCCTCTGGCGTTCTTTATGTCGTTATTCGTTTGGCTCACACTGCTTCTTCCTTCGTCCATAAAGTTTCTGAATATTACGAATGCCTGTACTGTATTCCTACCTTTCTTCACCGCTAAAATCATATCCTACGCCTCGGTTGTTATCACTTTGGACTCGAAATGCCACACTGTAAACAGGCGGTAGCCGTTCAAACGCTCACTCACAAATATACGAGTCCCTTGACGCGACTCTCCATATCGGGAATTCGGTTCCCAATATTATAGACGACCTGCCTCCGTCCCTCATCTGCGCGGCGCGTACTCCATTTCAAATCGAGGCTTACATCGCCGGCTCACGCGCAAAGAGCGCGTCACCCTGTGCGATGGATCCTCCGAATTCCAACCCCAACTTTTTGGCGCTGGTTGACCCTCGTAAGCATCTTCACTGTGGCCTTAGCCCCCAGCTCACCCGAGCTCTTGCGCCGCAGAACAATATACGAGGACAAGACAGATGATCCAAAACGCCAGGATGTACATGGACCAGGCGGAAGCTCAGAATGAGGCCGGATTCCAAGCGTTCTCTTACACAGAACAAGAACTGCAGAGACGGATCCGTGAAGGACGTGAAGCTGAGTGAGTTCGGTCAGGATATCAAGTCGAAGTGTTCTTAGCTCACCAGCTTTCTGTTGGCGCAGGATGCTGGCGGCCCAACTTAGGGCAGGAAATTTGCCACAGTGAGTCCAAGATGGCCTACAGCCACTCCCAGCTTTTTTTGAAGTCATGGGTCATGAAGACAGACGTTCGTTGCGCAACAGCCTCAAGTTACCACCTGGCAAACGGCGTCCATCCCTCCACCCAACGTACAGCAGTACGCTTTCCCGACGTCAGCAAGGATTGAAGAGGTTCCTTCAGCCACTCCGGGAAGGACTTCGAGATCAGGATCGCATCCGACACTCCAACGGAACGACAGCAATTCCAGCCATCGGAGCCAGCAATTCACCCAGTCAGAAGTTCCCCGGAATGCTAATGTCTCATACGAACAGTTTTTCGACTACAACAATGTTCCGGTTCAGACAACGACGTTCGGCTCACACAATGTGGGTGTCACCAGATCCCTTTTTGCATGATGAGCTAACTAGAGGTATTTACAAAGTACTACTATGGACAACCGTCGAGGCGGCAGAGTTATTATACTCCCCCGACGACCGCCCCTATTCCTACTGTACCTATTCAACAACCCCCACCTCCCCGTGAGTTTCCACCATTTCCCTCTAGCGAGCCATCACTGACAGAACCCTAGACACTCACCAACCCACACCTCAGCCACCACCTCAACAGGAAACCCCGCCTCCGGTCGCAGAGCCTCCACCCACCTTATCACATCCCGTTCCTCTTCACAACGAGTCCGGACCGCAACCCAGCACTGGGAAAAATCAAGCTGTCGCACGGTACGAGTTTGCAAAGCAACTCTTTGAGGCTTTAAAGGTGAGGTTCCTGGTAGTCGTTCATTCTATTTGTGAACCAAGTCGGCGCAGAAACATCCGGAGGAGGTTCAAATGAAAGTCGTTACTCAGATCTTCGACCATATCAACGGGAAGCCAAATCCGAACCACCAGATTCGGGGGTGGGGTGATCAACTCAAGGTGAGGAAAACTCCCTAGCTGGGTCCATCGTATATGTGACTGACGGACCCGGTTGTGATTCGGGATTGAAAGAAAATGGAAGGTTCAGATCCGAAGGAACTCCTGAACTTCGTTCTTACCAAACTGGTGGAAGAGAGGAAGGCACGACATGCTGCGAGATCCCAAACACACCAAGTACAATCTCAGCCCCAGGCTGAACCACTGCTGCAACCTCAAGAGCTACCGCAACCTCAGCCAGCACCCCAGCCTCAGCCCCAATCAGCACATTCGGAACAGTCACAACCCCCAAAAACCAATGTTGCGGTGGGTCTCGTAAGTCTCCAACTCCATCATCTTGGCTTTGGGGCGCTCAACTACGCTCTCAGGCCGATGCTTTACAAGCCTCGCCATCCGAACGGCAAGTTTTACAGGATCTGATAAATATATATCATCGCGAACTGTCAAAGGCGAAGGTACCACCCATTTCCTGTAAAGTCGACACACACTGAGTTGTTTCAAGTTTGATGGCACGAGGGTCGGCGACATTATTTCACGCGCATATGTCAGTGTAAGTCTGAATCAACCACCGGATGGCTCTGATATCTGGGTTCGGAGGACTTTGGATATCTTTGAGGTGCGTTGATGTATATTTTATTATTAACCTTGGAATTTCTGACATAGTCCTCCTTAGAAACACCTACCCAGGGAACGCCTCCTCTTGGTCTTTACACTTATGCTCAACCGACTCAAACGGCCGATTCCCAACATACCAACGCCAACTGAACCACTTACTGTGGGTCGTTCCTCGGTTTACCCCGCTACATCGTTGGTTGATTCTCCATCGAATGTCACGCCCTCAACTGTGATACAGCAGCCCAACGCAACAGTGCAACCCCTTGAAAATGATGCAGTCATGCAAACTGATGTACCCGATGTCCTTCCGGAGGCACAGATTCCACAATTGCGCGATCCAGTACCCACTACCATCCCCTGGACCCAGGTGACCGGAAACGCGCCCCATGTACCCGCGCAGCTATCGTCGTCTTCCAGTATCATACCCGTGAACCCTCCTAACCCTCCTACCGCAATTTATCATACCACCACCGTTCCAGGCGACGCTGCTCCCCCAGCGTATCGGCCGATGGACTATAATCAGCTTGCCTTGGCCCCGAGGCGCTATTTCTCCAACGTCGTTCCCAACTCAATACAAGGGAACGTGCGCCAGCCGCAACCCTCTGGATGGGCATCATATTACCAACCAGAAGCCTCGACCTCCACCCTTCCAATGCAGCCTCCCATCAAGGTTCGACTCCAAAGAGAAGCAGACCGGTCCAGGCTGGCGAAGGATATCTTGAAGCAACTTGGGAAGCCATCTGGGTCTGTTCCTACAGTTCCTACGAAGCGCGAGTACGAAGTACAGAAGAAGGCGGAGGCTGAGATGGAGGCTACTTCAACACAATCTCCCGCCGTACCCGTGACCGAACCTCCGCTTGTGTTAAACCATGATGACCCACCTTTAACCTCGGAGGTTGTCCCTGTGCCTGATCAGGTCGTGCCGTCCGGTTTTTCTGCGGACCTGCCCCCAGTAACTCCAGCCGGCGAACCGCCTTCACTCGAATACCCAGATCCGGACCCGCACTCGACTCCTCAGGATGCAGATACTGCCGAAAGGGACGTCAATATGGACATCCAACCCCCTGATGATCCCTTGGTGCCTCAGCGACTAGCTTCCCCCAAATCAAATCTTCCCCAGGGTTCCGTTCCCTCTCCGGTCGTTCCTGAACCGGCTCTGGACAGGGAGGAAAGGTCCGCTGTCAATCATCCTCTTCCTTCGGGAGCCCCGTCATCGAAGCGAAGCGGACCTCCGCCTGACGCCGAAATCATCGAAATAAGCGACGATGAGGAGCAATCTACCGTAGATCCAGTAACTACTACCATTGAGCCCATGGAGGTGGATGAGGAAGTCGGAACGGGCGGCCCAATTTCTCAAAGTTTGTTTGAATTGTCTCTTGATGGCGATCATACCCCGGTGGCTGTGGAGACGGAAAAGGAGCGTACCAAGAAACCCCCCGGTCGTCGGCCTTCCCAGGATCTGATCGGCTCTGAGGACGTTCAGCTCGTGGAAAAGAAGTTGCAAAGGAATCGTCCATCTGTTGAGCTCCCGCCTCTGCCTGAATACGCACGTCAGATCAAGGGCAAAGAGAGGGCACCGGTCCAAGAGGAAGACGAGGAAGGTTTGTATGAAGTATCGATCTTGTGGGTTTGGTTTCTGACGTACGGTTCATTTCCCAGACCCGGAACTTCAAGCTGTCGTCGACTTGGCATTCTCTAGACTGCGGCAGACGCGTTGTCTGTGGTTGGGGTGCAGGGCTGCCCTCAATTCTGTGGACAACTTGGTCAAACACTTGAAGATCCACGCGGATGAGACGGAGGTATGTACGCACCATATTTACCGATAATGCTGAAGAGTTGAAACTTTGGTCCAGCGTACATCTGATAACCTCGAGTGTCAGTGGAAGAAGTGCACGAGGTCGTATAGGACGCGTGTGAAACTCGATCGGCACTGTGTGCACCATGCCCAAAAAGTCTTGCATTGTCCGTACGAAGGTATGGTTACCTTTCTAATAAGAAACTATCTCACGATCACGATCCGTGGCTAATTCTACGTGGCATGTTAGATTGCGGGGAAGAGTTCCGTGACGCCGGGGAGTTACTCGACCACACGAAAGACATGCACGAGAACAGCGATCTACTGCCGTCTACAAATCCAGTGCCGTACCCGGGACGAGCGCTGGATGCACTTCCAGAAGAAGTTCCTTCGTGGAGCATCTTCCCAGCATCAGTGGCTCCTGCCCCGATCTCAGCTGATCGTCACGGTCGAATTGAGCGTTGGGTAAGTTTTACTCTTGATGAGATGCTGCGTTGATCCTGATGTGATGGGACGCCTCACGGTGATTCCGTGTCGTCAGGTAGCTCGAAACATATGTGGAACGGTCAAGAGACCCGATGCCTCGAGGAGACTGCGCAGTTCGCGGCGGCTCGATACAGGGAAACAGAAATCGAGGGTATCTGAAATAGAGGACATGATAAACGAGGAGCGGTTTGGATTTCTTTCATCCACCGATGATGGAAACACATTATTCGCAGATATCCCATCGGAGGCGGTGTCCTCGTATTGTCGTTATGGGTTGCTAACGCTTCCCGACAACGACGAGCATCTTGGCGTGGGGAGGGGCGGGAGCAGGGTGCGATCGGAACTCGAAGGCGCTGATGATGGGGATGGGGCGGTCCGAGCCGACGCTCCAGTTGAGGAGGATATGATTAGCCTCGAGCTGGAACCGGTGTCGTCGGACGACGAGCTGTTACTGAAGCCGGCCAGACCATGACATTTCTGCGGCGACAGGCGGGGCGTGCGGCCTTTTGCTCTGAACGGAATTGGCTTATTCCGAGAACAAGTGGGAGTGGCGCAGGCCCAGCCTCCCTTTGTTTCTCGTTTGGCCTTGCGTCTCTTTCTTTGTTACTGGTCGGGTCGGGTCGTTCTAGCAATAATGGATGTTTTCTTGATTGGCCGATTCTGCCGTCGCTTTGTGCGCATGAAAGAGAAAGAGCAATCTCGGGATCATTATAGACAGTCGTGAACCCTAAATTGGGATTGGGTCAGCACTACAACCGATATTTGTTCTTGGGTGAACTCTGGGTGAACTCTTTCAATACCCCCCTTCCCCTCCTCCCGCACATTCCCTATACCCTCCCTCTCGCACTCCTTTCCACGACATGGTCGTCGGTCCTGATGGTTCTGGTGTGTTTTTGGATTCCCCGCGTCAGCCCACCCGTCGTCAGGGGCAACGGTCAATGCTAACCCGCTTCTCCAGGCCCCCAGTATCTCTCCTCACGCTCAAGCGACGCAATCCTCTCCGACATTCGCCCTATTCAGCTCAAGGCCGAGGCCCTGCGCTCCATCAACACTTTTCTTGACGAGTTTCTATGGAACACCCTGGGCACCGCTCGTTCGTTGGTTACCGATCGCATAAAGGCGGGAGTCCTCAAGATCTTACCAACAAGTCTGGGGAAAGCGGCGTTGCTGGAGGCAGAGGTTGAGCTCAAGGCGTATTGGGAACGCACCAGTCCAATCCCGAATCCCAATACTGGAGTGAACGACGCGCTGGACTTCCCACTCCAATGGTCCTACGAGGTATCCTGACATCCTGGCGTTTCTTTGTGCTATGGTTGCTGATAAACCAATTCTCTCTCTCCCACCTGATAGCTTCTGCGGCTCAAATGCGAGGCATATTCAACCCTCAACGATACTGACGAAGATGTCATTGCCGAATCGAGACTCAGCACACGAATGCGTGAAGCTGGTCACCTCGTCCCACCTCCAGCTGTGTTGGTGGCTCCCGCGGCCTTGTATTTGACCGCAGTCTTGGAACACGTTTGCGAGTATGTCCTATTTTGTTTCTGGGAGAGAACCAAACCGCTCACCTCGGGTTCTTAAGACATATCTTGTCGAACATCAGCCGCGTAGTTTCGCGTGATAGCAGTCGAACGTCCGCAACCCTCAACGATCTTTTCGTCGCGATTTGTGAAGACGTGACCCTGTATGGCACCTTCAAAGCCATGAAAGGTACGACGGTTCAGTGATCCCTCTCCTCTCGGACCTCTGACTGATTCGAACTCCAGTGTATGACCAGATAGATAACCTAATTAAAGCCACCCGGCCCCGCCGAAGCAAATCAATTGGCAAGGCTGCGGCTGAAAAACTGACGACCGCCTCTCACCACTCGGAAACCTCATTGAATAGCGGTTCCGGGCATTCTCGCAACCGTGGTTCAATTGGTGATGGAAAGGCAACCCCCACTCTCTCTGTCGACCAGCGATCGGGTTCAAGGACCTCTGTGGATCGCCCTCCATCAATCCACAAACGGGCGGAATCAGCTGCCAGTGGCTATTCCGAGAGCCTGAACGATGGTTCTGTGGAGATTGAGGTGTGTTTTCTTGGGCCAATCACTCAAACCGTGGAGGCGCTTATTCATATGTGTTATCCAGGAGCGTATGCTCAACGATGAGTTCGACGAGCTCATGCGGTCTGGGGCGACCATGAAGGTATCTCTGACCCCCGATAGGCTGAAGACTATGGAGGTCTGTTCCACTTCTCCTGATGCAACGGCACTTCTGACTCCGGCGTTAGGTGTACAAGGAAGAGAAAAACCGCCGTGTGGGCCGCAAGACCTCCAACAAACGTGGGACTGATGAGTTTTCACGCCCAGAAAAGCGATCCGTTGGTAACCGCCCGCCGTTGCCTAGGCCGGTCGATGTCATTGCTGAGGACGACGAGGAGCACACTTCCCCCATTGTCTCTCCAATCAGTGGGAGGGTTCTACCCATACACTCGTTACCTAAGCGGGCGGAGACTTCCCAGTTTGACACAAGCGGACGGACCCGTGCTATATCAACCCCCCGGCTCCAAACGGGAGCCACCCAGATTCTCGGCCGCAAAACTTCTTCGCTTTCCGCCAAGGTCTCTATTCCGATCTCTCAAAAGCGTTCCGCTCACGGCCCAACTCCCCTGGAACTCTCTGACAGACCAAATCGCGTCAGGAAAATCCAGCGGGACATCAGCGACATGGACCTGGATGACATTATGCACGGTTCGGATGGCGAAAAGTCGGAGTCTCGTGCGCCATCAAGCTTCAGGACCCCAATGTCCCCCAAAATTTCCAAGAGTGCTCGTGACTTGATTGATTTCTTGGATCAGGGACCTCCGACAGACTTCACATCCCCTCCTCCCCCGCAATCCCCGGCCGTATCATCCCTGAAATCCACAGGGCGCTTCCAACGGATGATGTCCAGACTCACCGGGGGCTCGAGCAATGAGAAACTGCGGGAGGAGGGGGCGAAGCTCAGGAAGACACCCGTCACCAACTCCGCGTTCAACACCACAAATCCTTCGCAGACACCTATCAAGAAGGTGCCGACTGTTGTTGTCGCAACACCCCCTCCGCGGCTGCAGTCCATGACACAACAAATTACGCCTCCAAACTCTCCCCCAATGGCCAATCAAGAGTCCTCGCGGCCGGTACAGAGGAAGACATCTGTACGAAAGAAAGTTCCACCTCTTGACCCTGAGTTGGAAACATCCGGACTCAGCCCGCGGTCTCCTTCTGTCTCCCGGACTGTGTCCAACGAGCATCCCCGTCCGTCAGCCCTCGCCAACGGAAACGGGCAGCCAAACGGGGTCAATGAGGTTCATAAACCCGCTTCCCCTCCCTGCTCATCGCCAGAGCCGGAACCTCGAACCCGTGCAAGTGCTGATACTGTCGCGAGCGACGATAAAATCACATTCCGACGGCCAGCACCCACGCCCCCAACAAAGACCGCGACCGAGATTGCCGTCCCCGCCCCCGGAACACTTCCTGTTACAATTCAACCACCATCTCCTCCTTCACAGGGTACCGAATCACCTTTGAACGCTACTCATGCGCAGAATTTACGCCAGTTGATGTCTATGGCGAGTACTGCTGACGAATGTAGAGTGCTCGTAGACATGTTCCTCGCACGGGTTGGATTCCCCATCGATCGAAGTACAAACATGGATCCTTACCCTTCTCCTATCTCCTCTACTGACCCGAGCGATGTCGATCTCGAAAGTTCTGTCATCGAGGCACTGCTCGGAGGAGACCCCTCAAGTAGCCCCTCAACCGCCACTCATAGCGCCCAGCCATCAGAGGCTTGCCAAGCTGATGAGTCTGAGGTGGGGAGCAGCGATGCGGAAGCTGTTGACGAAGCCGTCGATTCCCCCGTTCAACATTCTCCCTTGATGATTGTTCGGGATGTCCGTGTTACTCGCCCAATCCCTCCTGCCATCCGCCTGCTTGCCGTTGCTTGATCCCTCTCCCCTCCCGCTTTGCCTTTTTATTCACTGAAATTATTCCGTCTCTTACCTTCGTTCTTCAACCATCTGACTCCCTATGCGCTATCTATTGTATATTTGTGGAACTTTGCCTTCGTTTGTGGCCCCCGTGCTCATGTTGCCCATCTATCGCTTCCCATCTACCTACCCTTATGTGATATACCTCCCCCTCATCCTCTTAGGATACTACACCCTATCCAGACTCTGTGACGTCTCCCCGTCCCTTCTTTCGATTTTGGTGACTTTAATTCAGGACGAACGCGCGCTTTTTCTTTTCCCCGACTTGTAACGTATTCCCTCTGTTTTGATTCTACTCTACAGCAACTGAAACTGCGATACCCATCGCTGCTAACTCTGCGCATAAATACCTGAACACGTATGGTACCGCGATTACATCCAGGTCACCGCCTTTTGATGTGGATCCGAGGAAGTTGGTGGAAGGTATCGAAAGTTGAACGTCACCGACCACAGCGAACTTTCCGTTTGTTCCATTGGCGAGAGACTGTCGAGCGAGTTGGTCTTCCTCTTCCGCCACTGCCCGACAGACTCGGCAATATTCTCCACCCGGACCTGTTGGTTTTACAGTGCTCTCTGCCCCAAGAATGGTTGATCCGAGGCCTATATTGTCGTACCCAAGAGAGATCATGCTCCCACACGTTCTGCAGACCCACGCGGTCGAATAATCCGAACAGTTCATTAGCCGATCCTGAAGTAGGAAAGAGGTCCCGTGCGCGATGAGCGCATCTCGTTCCATCTCCCCAAAGCGGATGCCACCCGCCCGCTTTCGCCCCTGTCCATGGGTGAGAAGAAAAAAGCAAGCAATTTCGGGTGAGTGGGGGCTTTTCGTGTTGTTGGAATTAGAATACAGACCTTGACGGGCTGTCGGGTCAATGGGTCGATCGGCCCTGTTGTCCTTACTTGGAACTTGTCCAAGACCATGTGTCGGAGACGCTGGTAGTAGACGACTCCGATGTAGATGTCCGCAGCGAACTCTTGGCCGGTGATCCCGGAGTACATTGGCTCGTTGCCATAGTAGTTGTATCCTGCGGCTTTGAGTTGTTCACCAAAGTAATCAATCGCGGTATCGTCTTCGCTGAACCTGAAACCAAACGATCGTGAGTATTCTGGGATCAACAGATCGGCATTGCGATCTTACTGGAATGGTGTCGCATCTTGCGCGAGGCCATGCATTGCTCCAGCCTTCCCCGCCATACTCTCCACCAACATACCAATCGTCATCCGACTCGGGAACGCATGAGGGTTAATAATCACGTCAGGCTGCATCCCGCTCTCCGTAAACGGCATATCCACCGCCGGCCATTTCTGGGAACAAACGCCCTTCTGACCGTGCCGCGACGAGAACTTGTCACCTATAACCGGAGAACGGGTGATACGAAGCGTGATGTGGACCCTTTGCAATTCAGAGTCGCCAGCATCGCTCCCTAGCGAAGCACTATTAGCCTAACGGCGATATCACCGAGTGGTGGGTAGCAAACCTAACAGCCTCACGGTGTCAACATATGCCACTTCATCTCCCTTGTACTTGACGAACCGGGTTCGACCGGTGGTGTCGTCGATATAGGCGGCGATAAGGCCACCTGGTGTGAGGCGTGCGCCAACGAATGGAAGACCGTCCCAGTCGATCGTTTCTGCAGCTGGATGCTGATATTCACCTTTCCTCATCCGGACGTCTGAGCCGATACCAAAGTGAAGCGCCGGAATTGACCCCTTCAGTGCACCCTTCACATCTGCGAGGTCGATCGGATATGACTTGTAAACCGTCCCATAACCAAACCCAAGTTCGTGGGCAGATTTGTTTAGGATCATGGCGTCCTCCATGTCATATCCAGTATATGATATGACAGCCACGATCGCGTTCGTTCCATTAGGGAAGGAATCCATGCCGTACGTGTTGTGCAGAGCCGGCCTTACGACAGGCGATTGACCGGTTTGTAACCTGTACAACTTGTTGTCCGTCCGATGTTGGAGCGCCGTTGATGGCGTTCCCATCGATTGTTTACCCATCTGTCGGAAACGATCAACCACTCAAACATAGGGGAACAGAGTAAAATTTACCTGACACTGGTAGATGTTCCGCGGACTCTGAAGGGAGATCATCAGACCGTCGTACCGATGGCGATGATATCGCAGTACAATACCTGGTTGAAATCAGAGAACGGTGTCAGGTTGGCAAGGATCGACAGGAAATTTGTTGGCGCATGTTCCACATGCGTTGAGACCCCCGCCTCGATCTCCGCCGGTGTGCATGCTATATTCATATACACTTGTTCGAACGAGCCAACTTGATCGTCTCGAGTATTAGCCAGGTATTTCACGGGTCGCATCATCCTCGCTCGCGTGGAAAAGAGGTATAGACCGGGGTATTGTCCACCGCGAGATGGTGGAACCATCCCAATCTCCAGATCAAGCGGTATGTTATTGAGACCCTCGGTCTTCCATATCCGCAGATTTGTTGCGAGTTGCTTGGCTAGCAACGGGGGTGCCCACCCGATGACCTTGCCATCCAGTTGGACGCAAAGGTTCTTACGACCATCGATTTCGGAAGCAAATGATTGCGTCATGCCGTGAGATACGAGCAATTGCGGAATGTGGGAGACGGAAAGAGGGGAAGTAACGATCCGACATGTCCTGCTTAGGTGATTCAGTAGACCGCAAGGCGTACCGTCGGGAGTGTGGACGGGACAGAGGAATCCTGAGAGAAGGCGTTAAGTAATGTCATAGGAATGCGAGGTTCTGACTGACCCCATGCTTCGGGTAGAAGCTTTCGGACAGTGGTTGTCTTCAGCTCCGCGAAGAAAGCGCCCCGATGTATTGATCGGAAGTGGCTGATGTACCTTTGCCAGTTCAACTTCTCCGCGACGATGGTAAATCCGGATGCTTGATGCAGGTCCAAACCGGTCGGCGAAACCAGGTTTCCCGTGGCGAGAAAATTTGCCATTTTCGCGCCGATGTCGAAATTCACTCGACTCAGAACCTTGTTGAAATACCGATCTGCGAGGTGTGTGAATGGCTTTAGCGACCAAGAGCGAGCCTAGACACTCACTGTCAATGAAATCAGCTTGTCCTTTCAGGACGTCGATGGTTATCTGGGTTCGTATTTGATTCAATGCCTCCTCCAGTCGCTCCTTAATGATCATCCCATAGAGCGAACCAGGAAGCAGGGCCTCCTGGTTCTGAGGAGAGTCGGGATTATCAACGCAGCATTCTTTGGAAACCAGGGCGTACAATTTACGGAGCATGAAGCTGGTGGGTATCAGTCTGAAAGAATATCCACAAAAGGGAATGAAACATACAGCAGCATCTTGTACTTCTCTCGGGCAGATTCGATGTGGACGAGGACCAGTTTTTGAACGAGCCAAATCCCGACCACTCTATTGTTCCAATCTTCCGGAAGGCCCAAGACGACACGGAACTTGTCGCCAAGATATTCAAGACATTGGTCGCCGGTGTAAAGATTGTACATCTTGTAACTGCGAAGCAAAAGCTCAACACGATCCGTCAGGAACGTGTTGTCGTAGTCCTGCATCATGATACCCTCAAAAATTTCTTTGTCTGAGGCCCCAGTGAGCGCTTTCAAGATCAGCATGATTGGGACGACGTATTCTTGCTTCCGCCAGCTGAACCGAAGCATGGCGCTGCCGTTGGAAAGATAATGGAGTGTGTTTGTTACACTTGTTTGGTCGGGTCGAACGCAGCGAATTTGTACGGCCGAGGGAGTGTATGAAGGACCTCGATTGGTAAAAGACGGTCGGGAAAGGGCAATAACCTGATTCCTTCGAGGCAGAATCAGGTAGCGAATAAGGCGTTCGTTTCCATTGATAACAAAATAACCACCGAACTCCTCAGGCTCCTCGTGGCGAGCCACTAGTTCGGCGGAGGACATGGAGCGAAGGTTACACCGGACGGACTGGAGGTACGTGAGACACAAGACCAAATGGCCTGAACCTGCTACGCACCCGAACCACAATTGGAACCAGACCGCAGTCTCGCATTGCCGAACGGACAACTTCACCATGGCTTTCAATCTGCCAACAAATCTTGATGGACATTCGCCCTCTGTATGAGGTCAACCGTTCACGTGCCTGTAGCGGTGCTGATTAGGTTTGGATGTATCCATGAGCCGGTACATATGGCGGACCTCTGAAGGAAACACTCTCCGCTCTTTTGCAGTTTTATCTTTGTCTGAAACCATTGGCCGAGCTATTGTGACCTGCTCGATCCAAACTGGCACCGATTCCATTTGGCATTCTGGATAGCTGGATATATGCGACAAACTCACTGCGCATACGAGTGCCCCAAGCTTTCTCACCACCCTCCCCGCCAGATACGCCAGTTCCACTAAAGACTACACGTTCGCCAATGTCCTTCAAAGCGTGAGATAGTAATCCTTTTCCGTCCCCATCGCCAATAGGTAATCCGGAGTCGTCGAAGAGAGCGTTGAAAGATTCCAGATGGGGAGCGACAAACTCATTGAGGATGGGTACCGATGCGCCGTTTTGTGGGGGGTGTCTGAACACCCTCTCCCTCTTTAACGTCTCGAAAGTGCTCGACATTAAAGAAATCAAAAAGTGATCGAGATCCAGAAATCCTCGGCATTAAGCATCGCGGGCTGAAAATGTTTGAAACTCCGAAACGAGTCAGCCACACTCAAAACCAGAGGCGCTTCTTCGGTGCTTGACCGTAACCCGCGTCCTGGTTCTCGCGATAGCTCATCATGTACAACAACTCAACCTCAACCTGGGGAGGCCAACAACAGGGTCAGCCTAGCGGATCAGCCTTTGGTCAGACAGGTGGATTCGGCCAGACGGGAGGTGCGTAATTTCGCGTATCGCGCGTTTCTTCTCCTACATCTCTGACTTGGACCGGACAGCATTTGGCCAGCCTACGGGAGCGTTTGGTCAACAGCAACCGCAGCAGCAACAACCACAACAACAACAGCCTGCCGCCAATCCTATGTTCGGTGGTTTTGGCACAAATCCTGGCACAACGCAGACGACTGGTTTCACGACGGGTGGGTGGACGTCTGGCGCATCGATCGACTTCAAACTCACCTTCATTTCATCAGGCGGAGCATTCGGTCAGACCCCCTCTAACACGGCGAGCGTATTTGGTGCCCAAAAACCGGCCACCGGTTTCGGTACGACCGGAACGTTTGGATCGACCGGGTTTGGGCCCGCAACCGGTACCACCACCGCGGGTGCATTTGGTCAGCCGAGCACAAGCACCACAGGAGGAGGTTTTGGAAACACTGGCATTTTCGGTTCTAAGCCCGCGTTCGGAACAAGTGAGCGCGTCCCATAGATCATCAAAGCGTGTTTTGACACTCCTCTAGCCGGGCAATTCGATGGCGCTGGAAATGTTACTACAGGAACGTCAAACCCACCTTATGCCCCGTTCAACGAAAAGGATGCAACCAATGTGGCCCTCACATTGGCGTATCAGAGCATAACTTGTATGCAAGCTTATCGTGGTTATTCCTTTGAAGTAAGTCTGATCTTTCCCTAGGATCGCGAGTCCCCGGTCCCTTCTCCGTCCCTTGGAAAGCCGCCGCCGCTCTCATCACTCACGCACGCTCTTGGATCTCCGTAGGAACTCAGGTTGCAAGACTACCAACAAAATCGTAAGACGGCCACCACCGGAGGATTTGGTGGTGGTGCGTTTGGCTCGACAACACAACCTGCGACAACGGGAAGCTTGTTCGGTCAGACCCAAACCACAACACAATCCGCTCAACCTGCTTTCGGTGGTGGTACTGGCACTTTTGGATCCACTGGTACTGCTGCCGGAACAGGGTTTGGTGCATTTGGCCAGCAGCAGCAGCAGCAGCAACAACAACAGCAACCACAGCAACCACAGCAACAGCAACCACAGCAGCAACAGGCAGGGGCCGGGTTTGGTGCATTTGGTCAAACTCAACCACAACAATCGACCGGTTTTGGTACTGGTGGATTCGGTGCTTCACAGCCGTCACAGCAGCAGCAAACTGGTGGTCTCTTCGGCACAGGGAGTTCGGCTTTCGGTCAAAAACCCGCCACCGGTGGATTCGGTATGCACATCTCATTTCAATTTTGCTCTTGCCACTGACACTTCGCAGGCACCACAACCACAGGTACTGGCGGTTTTGGTCCCGGCGCCGGGGCCTTTGGTCAGACACAGCCCCAGACCGCTACTGCCTTTGGTACTACTCCTCAACAACCCCAGGCCGGTGCGTTTGGCACCGGGGGATTTGGCACCAGTGAGTTCGAAAACGCGGTACCTCTTTCTTTACCTAATGCCGGTTTTCTCTTAGACACAAACAAGTCGATCTTTGGACAACCCACTACAGGGGCGTTCGGCTCCACTACTACCGGAACTGGAACCGGAATGTTTGGCCAACAACCCCAACAGCAGCAGCCAGCTCAGCAAACGGCTGGTCTCTTTGGCACGACGGCGACAGGAACCACGGGTGCGGGCCTGTTCGGTCAACAACAGCAGCCCCAACAAACCACAGGGCGTGAGTACATTGACGCTTCCTCATGTGACCGTATCTCATTCTTCCAAGTCTTCGGTAATACACAGCCGCAACAACCGCAGCAGCAACAGACCGGGGGTCTGTTTGGAGGGCAGACGACAGGATTATTCGGAGCCACGCAACAGAACCAGCCCGCTCAGCAGAATCCACTGGGTGGCGGTCTTTTTGGCCAAAAGACCACTACGCCGGGCGCTGGACTCTTCGGATCCACTACTGCCTCCACAAACCCCGCCCAGACAGGGTCATTGTTTGGGGGTAGCACTCAGGGACAACCACAAAACCAGCAGACCACCACCGGGTTCGGAGGGAGCATGTTTGGAAAGCCTGCGACGACTAACGGTACTGGTACTCAGCCTTCCACCCTGTTTGGAAGCACAAACCAGACCCCTTCTGTGTTTGGTGTTAATGCCGCTAACAGCACCGCTCAAGGAACCCTCACCGCAGCGATCGACCAACCAGTAAACACGAACATCCCCATATTCTCCCTACTCCCCTCTGGTCCCCAGCTCAACCTATTGGATAGCTCATTTGCGAAGAAAAAAGCCGAGTTCTTCGTTGACGTCCCGACCCGCTCGTCTATCCCTGTGGTCTCTAGAGGAACTACGCCTGTAAACTCGAAGATTCGAGGAGCTGGACGTGGTTTTACCTCTTCGACGTATCTGGGTGCTTCTACGAATAATTTGGGCTCCAGCCTGTCGTTCTCGTCGAGCAAGTCAAACGCTTTGAGTCTGAACAAGAGTTCTACCCAACACGGCAGTCTCACCGCAGACGCTTTCTCTAGCCCCTCTTTCGGTAGCGGAAACCGGGACAGTGTCAAGAAGCTCGTCATGGACAAGAAGGTTGACCTCTTCGACTGGGTTCCCAAGTCTGCTGATGTCACCTTCAACCCTGCGCTGAGCGTTGCGGCTCGTGAGAAGGAGGCACACAACGGACCTCTTGGCGCTGTTCGCAACACCCCCACCACACTCGCACTTACCATCAATCCCCCCTCTCGTAATCTGGCCCGAACTCCGAATCGTTTCACCGCTCAAAGCACTACGGACGTGACCGATGAGCAATCCGGCGAACCCAAGGAAGGGGAGTACTGGTCTGAACCTCCAATGGCCACTCTTTCCTCTTGGGGTCACAACGAGCTCATCGCCATCGAGGAGCTCATTGTAGGCCGGGTTGGGTACGGCAAAATAACGTTCCTGGAACCCGTTGACCTCACCGGATCGGGGAGCGTAAAGCAACTGTTTGGAGATCTCGTGAGATTCGAGGACAAGGAGTGTAGCGTCTACCCCGATCTGGACAACGTCGACAAACCCCCTCCCAGTTCCGGATTGAACGTCAGAGCGAGAGTGGAATTGGACGGATGCTGGCCCGTCGACAAGGCCACCCGGGAACCGATCAAGGACGAGAGCCACCCTCAAATGGTCAAACACCTGAAGAGGTTGAGGGGGATGAAGGATACGAAGTTCGAGTCGTTCGATACGAAAGGTGGAAAATGGACTTTTACTGTTGATCATTTCTAGTTTCGTCTCATCCTCGATCGACATAACACCCTTGTGCGCGTGTTCGAGACATCGTTACCCCCTTTCCAAGTTGTCCTTTTCGGTACATTGATGATCCTTTGTAGTTCAGACCGAAAGAAATCCTATCTTCGTCGTTTCGCTTCTCATGTAAATCCCTCCGTCAAATGCAATACATCCATATCTACATATAAAAGGGCGGACGAACATGGGCCATTCCTCAAGCTTCATGATCGGCCCACCCTCCCTGCTCATCATATCCGCGAAACCGGGCGGCCTCCATTGGTCAGAACCCAGAGGGGCGAAAGAGGCATTCACCCCTGACTCGTGTCTGGTTGCACGTGACGGACGCTCGTCCCTATTGGGATTCGGATTCTTCCTCACAGCCTCACGCCGCATCGCCTTCTCCCAACTACTCCGAGTTTCGACGATGGCAGCCAAATCTCAACGACCGAAGAAGGGGCGGGACCGCATTCTCTCCACACTGAATGTGGCCATTGATGGCCTGAATCTCGCGAAGGAGTTCACGAGCGGCACACCAGCCCCAGCTGTTTGTGGCACAGTCAGCGTCCTTCTCACAATGATCCGGGTACGTTTCCACCTCTCCTATGAGATATCCCATGTTCATACATATCCAGGACTCGATGGTGAACGATCTGGATTACGTCGAGCTCGGGCTATCCTGTGCTCGTATCTGCAAGGCCCTTGAACGAGGAATGAATGGAAAAAAACTGGACGACCTCAGTCAGTCGGTGTGTGATGCGATAAGTCAATTGACGACGTGAGTCGAACCAGCGACGCACATTTTGAGTCCTTCAACCTTTCATGCTCTTTATCGTAGGACGGTTGCGGAAATCCAAAAGGAGGTCATTAAAAAGAGAAGGCGTCATAGAGCCTCTCGTATTTTTCACGCGAGGAATAACAAGGACGCGATCGCGGCTTGGAGATTGGACCTCAGCCAGATCCTTCACGTCTTCAATGTGTGTTCAGTGAGCTCCTGCTTGATCCTCGCTAACTTTCCACCCTCAGGTTGAGCTGGTTATAAATACTTACACCACGGTTGCCGACATACATCAGAACATGCTGAAAACCCGTGGGGATAATGATGGTAGAAATTGGGTGGTAAGTGGCACACAAACTCTCCAGCATCACAGAAAAAATACTGACCATCGCCTAGACTCAAAACAGGTCAGCAATCTCAACTACTGAGGGATTCAACATCTTATATTTTGCATCTAGCATACCTGAAGAATCCCCACCCCCACCGCCGGGGATTTTCTTTGGACGGGGCGAGTTGATAGAGAAGATTGTTGCTCTCGTTGAGCGCCCTGCACCAATCGCTCTGATTGGTCCTGGCGGGATTGGCAAGACGTCTATCGCCCTGACCGTCCTCCACGATGATCGCATCAAACAACGATTCCACTGTTGTTTCATCCACTGTGACGAGCTCCGTTCCTCGCTCACTCAATTCCTCCGCCGGCTCTCTGAGGCCATTGGTGCAAACATCGAAAACCCGGAGGTTCTGGCCCCCCTCCGACCATTTCTATCATCCAGGGAAATCCTCATAGTTCTTGACAATGCCGAATTTATTCTTGACCCACAGGGAGCCAATGCCCAAGGTATCTATCATGTGGTGGAGGAGTTGAGTCGCTTCAGGAACATTTGTCTTTGTATCACCTCTCGCATCTCCACTATCCCACCCAACTGTGAAACCTTTGACATCCCAACATTGTCAATGGAGGCTGCACACACCACCTTCTATCACATCTACAAGTGCAGTGAACTGTCTGACCAAGTTAAAGAAATCCTCAAACAACTTGACTTCCACCCATTGTCAATCACCTTACTTGCTACTGTTGCACATCAAAACAAGTGGGGCACCAAGCAACTGATTAGGGAATGGGAGAGACAGAAAACTGGTATGCTGCAGACAGAGCATAGCAACAGCCTTGCTGCCACAATTGATCTTTCACTCATGTCCCAAATGTTCCAAAAACTTGGCCCTGATGCCAGAGAGCTTCTTGGGATCATTGCCTTCTTCCCCCAAGGTGTCAATGAGAACAACCTTGACTGGTTGTTTCCTACAATCTCCAATGGAAATAACATCCTCAACAAATTCTGCCTCCTTTCCCTGACATATCGAAGAGATGAATTTGTCACAATGCTGGCACCACTCCGAGACCATCTTTGCCCTAAGGACCCAATGTCTTCTGCACTCCTCTGCATGACCAGGGATTGCTACTTCACCCAATTGTCATTTGGTGTTGATCCCAACAGGCCCAGCTCTAAGCAATTGCAATGGATTACATTAGAGGATGTAAACATTGAACATCTGCTTGATGTCTTTACATCTACCAATGTGGACTTGAAAGATGCCTGGGATGCCTGTGCCAATTTTATGTATCACCTCTTTTGGCATAAGCAACAGCTTATTGGGCTGGGAAAAAATATTAAGGGGCTCCCAGATGATCATCCCTCCAAGCCACATTGCTTGTACCACCTCTCACAGTTGTTTGGTTCAGGTGGAAATCAGGTGGAATGCAAACAACTCCTTACTCAACCTTAAAACTCTGGAGAGAGGGAGAAGATAAACATCAGGT
>Ga0307515_10005542_pt1 | contig 25562 bp, 22 predicted proteins | sample 17_EM_MG_FD_194513 | JGI IMG/M metagenome (GOLD analysis project Ga0307515, IMG submission 194513) | Populus trichocarpa ectomycorrhiza microbial communities from riparian zone in the Pacific Northwest, United States - 17_EM | ecosystem: Host-associated > Plants > Roots > Unclassified | place... | reverse complement strand
TTTCAGTTGTGGTGACGTTAAAAACTGTTTGGTCTGCTGGTGATGGTCACTGCATGAACCAGCTTTCCAAAAGGATTGCACTTCTGAAATTGAGCTGTAGCACAGTAACACTGTAAATTCTTTCCTGTTGGAGCTTGGAAGGCGAAGTGGAACTGTGGCCGTGCACGGTCTCCAATGAACGTAAAACATTAGCAACAAATATCAATGGCCATTCTCTCTCATTTGTTCTTATATCTCTCCTTCCTTGTGCTAGTTTGAACTTCGATAGTTTAATTTTTTTTTAACAATTTTTTTTTTCATGTACACATGTATATGATGTGTTTTAATGTAAGAAATAACCTTTAGTGTGTGTATATATATAAATAAATCATCTAAAGCTAGCACGCTTAAATCTTATTTATCTGAACGGTTTATTATTATTATGAGTATATGGATTTATTGAGATTTAACTAAGAGGTAAGAACATGATAAGAGCAATTATGCATTTAAAAATTTAATAGAGATAAATCTTTAAAATATAAGCATATATAAACTTCTTATCAGGAGCATTTTTTGTGTTAAATATATCATTTTATTTTTTTATTATTTTATACAGAAAAAAATAAATAGAATTAAATTAGTATAATTAAATATATAAGGAAAAGTTCAAATTTACTTCCATGATATAAAAACAAATTAAGATATTTCTTTTATGGGATGTAATTGTAGATAGGTAAGTAAAGAGAGTTTATATATATATATATATATAACAAGCTTCCAAAAAATGGTATCTCAAGTTTAATGATATTATTATTTTTTTTAATTTTAAGAAAAACACTATTAACTTGTGTCAATATGTGAAGGTCAAGTATGAGTAAGTTTGTATTTCTGATTATGTGTATTGATAATATCTTGCATGCAACTAATGATCTTGATTTACTATATAAGACTAAGAAATTTTTATTTGGTAACTTCGAGATAAAAGATATAGAAGAGATAACTTATGTGATTAAAATAAAAATATTCTAAGATAAATCACAATAATTGTCAGAGTTATCTCATAAGGAATACATTAATAAAGTTTTAGAAACTTTTAGAATGGATAGATGTTCAATAAATATTGTTCCAATTCAGAAAAGAGATAAATTTATTTTCTTACAATGTGTACCTCGACATCTATAATGATTCTCAAGCAGCAGATCTTAGACATGAAGATGTAATTTCTGATTCACTTGTTCCAAAAAGAGATAGAATATCAATGAATTGAAATATAAATAGATAGAAGGAATTCTTTAAGCATTAATTTTTAGAAGTTTGATGTATGTTCAAACTTATACCAGGTCAAATATCAGCTTTGCTATTGGAATGCTAGACATGTATCAAAGTAATCCGAGTTTGGATAACTGGAAGACTATAATGAAATATTAAGATTTTTGTAAGGAATAAAAGATTACATACTCATTTATATAATCTTGAGTTAGTTGGATATTCAGATTTAGATTTTGTTGGATGTGTGGAAAAAAAAAATCCACATTATGATATTTGTTCCTTCTAGTTAAAAGAATAATCTTATTAAAGAGTACAAAATAGTCTATTATTATAGTATTCATTATGATAGTTGAATTTATAGCATGCTTTAAGGTCATAGTTCAGGTCAATTAATTGCATAACTTTATTTCAAAACTCGGAGTAGTTTACAATTATGAGGAACATAAATAAATTGATGGAAAGAATTTCTTATGTATCAATTATTGAAAGTTTAATGTTTGTTCAAACTTTTATCAGGCCAAACATCAACTTTGTTATTGGAATGTTAGGCAGGTACCAAAGTAATCCAAATTTGAATCGCTGGAAGACTATAATGAAATATTGAGATACTTGCAAGGAATGAAAGATTACATGCTCACTTATGGAAAATATTATTATCTTGAGATGATTGGATATTTAGATTTAGATTTTGTTGGATGTGTGGATAAAAAAAATCCATATTATGATATTTATTCCGTTTAGTTAAAGGAGCAATCTTATAAAAGAGTACAAAATATTCTATTATTATTACATTCATTATGAAAAGCTGAATTTATGACATGCTTTGAGGTTATAATTCGAGTGAATTGATTGTAAAACTTTATTTCAAGACTCGGAGTAATCGACAATTATGTCATGTTGCTAAATATTTATTGTGATTATTTCGCAACTATCTTCTTGTACAAAAATGACAAGTATTAAAAGAGTTCAAACATATAAAATTGAAATAATTGTCGTTAAAGAAAAATTTTAGAAACACAAAGTGTCAATTGAACACATTAACATCAATCTTATGATTGTTGATCCATTAACGGAAGGATTATCACCTAAAATATTTAGCAATCATATAGAATGAATGGGTATTAAGGTACATCATTATTGATATTATGTCATGATTTTATAATGTTATGTATTTGAAACTTTGAGCTCATTTATAAAGATGTTTCTAATATTTACTGTTTTATATTTGGTATACATGATTGAATTGGAATGATGATAATAATAATTGTCTTTGATAAAGACATTATTGTTTGACCGATTATGTGCTTCTCATTTACAAGTTATGATAAGTAAAGACTAATATTGTAGTAAATGAAAGAGACTATATCGGATAGATGATGTACAACCACCGTGACACTTATTAATTGTTACTTCATTATGATAAATGATGTGACCAATGTATGTAAAGTTTTAGCATTACTCTATGCTCATTACGTTAGTATATTTATTAATTCATGAAGAAAGATAATGTCTTGTAAGCCAAGTGGAAGAATGAAAGATATGGTCCATATGAATGAGATAATAAATATTAATGATGAAACCCTATTGATTAATTTCGAGAAGTGGTTTTTATTTTCAGTAAATACGCACTTGATAAACATGTGAAATAAAGAGCCTCTTCATAAAATTGGTCCAATTTATGCCCAGCACTAAATGTTTATTCTATCCAAACCTTACGTAAAGAATTAAGGGTTAAAAGAGAAACACAATATCTTCATCAATTCACATATGGATATCATAAATCACTCAAAGGGTTTATTATGAATCCAAATATGCTTTCTTTAATATTTATTTGAATGTGAAAATTATGAAGATCATAAGCATTAAGATTTTATTTGATTGTTTATGTTTACAATAAGAGAATTGTTTATATTGTGCAGTTGTTATCTTGAAATATTTAGAAATTAATGTGCTCATGTACTTTTAAACTCGTATAGAGATATCATGGGTTATAATGTGTAGGTAATTTCAATTCTGCTTGAAATAGTCTTAGATAGATTATAATATTTCACCGTCAATTTGAAAGATAAATACTTAGTAACATATTTTAAGAATTGGTCTAGCTTGGTTAGGTAAATTGAAAGCTTTAGCATTTTATTCATAAGTGGATTTAGTTTACAATTGTGTTTTTGTTTGACTTCTATTTGCTAATTTGTCAATTTTATTACACATAATCATCTATTTTATGCTTAATTTCAAATGATTAAAGACTAGAATAATTTCAATAGCTAATAGATAGATAAATAGTCCTCATAGGAGCAATAATCTTACTTACATTAAATTACTTGAAATGATTAGTATATTTGCTTTATAAATTTTACATCAGCTAACTTTTTAACTTGATTAATACTTTACTCTTTAAAAATAGTATTTTTTTTTATCACATGTTTACATATTGAAATGAGCTAAAAGCTAATAATTTTATGGTGCTTAGAGAGTAATTAGTGGTATATTATCTTTGTACCTTGTCTATTAGGGCTTTTTATTTTTTTGATGTGGTAAAAAGAATGAAAAGGAAAGCCTAATGACAATAGGGAAAGAGAAAAATGTTTTCCTCTACCAGGACTTGAAGCCAAATTTTAAGCTGTAAAAATTTGTCAAAGTGTTACTGATGATCTTTAGTACAACAAAATGATATGAATTGTGGATTATAATAGTGAATTGATGATTTTTTCCTAAACAAATCATACAAAGTTGTCTTTTAGGGGTAAAATAGTCTTTTCTCAAGGCTCATTTCTCATTTTAGAATTGGGCGGGGGTATCTCAGTCTTTTCACATTTTTTCATAGTAAAATTACTTTGTTACCTTTAAAAGCAAAACAAAAAACTCTAGTCTAGGGGCTTTTATGATATTTTGTTTTGACAAGCAAAGATTAACTACTCTATTCTCCCTAGAATAAAACAATTCTCAGTCTTGGCTTTAGGGGCATATTGGTGATTTCACATTGGGTTTTTTGCATTTATCATGTGGTCATAGGAGCAATATAGTAATTTAATTAATAAAAAAAATTAAGAAGAAAAGATGTCAGTGTGTTCATAGAATGTGTTAGCGAGTGAGCCACCCCACCAAAGATTTTTTTGGTGTTTTTTGATTTGCAACAATGAGGGCTACTTTACCAGGCGATGTTTGTGGCTTAATTTTCAGTGGTATGACGACGATTGACTTTTTTTTCTTTCTTCTTTGGTTTTCGTGTCTGTTCTTGCAACATTTCACAACAACCCTTCAATTTGCTTTTACTTAGTATTTGTCTTATTCTTTTAATTGCTATTTTTTTATTTGAATTAGTTTATAGAATTGAATTTGTTTTTTGATTTCATCCTCCATCAATTTTTTTCATTTCAAAAAGATCCTTAATCTTTTGATTGTTATTTATTTTATTTAGGATGATTTTTATTATTGATTTTTTCTTTTAATTTCATTCTTCTTAATTATATTTACATATAAGATTTTATTCTTATTATTTTAATTGTTATTTTTAAACCTTGGCCATAAATATTTAAGGGCCATATCATATTTTTTATTTTATTTTGATAGATAGATAGGATTCAAATCTATTGGATGCCTCTTAAATTCAAAATTCTGACCAATGTATTTCTGTCTATTATAATACTAAAATAAAGTACTTCTAAATTGATCTCATCTTTTAAGAATTTTAATTTTTCTTTCTTAATCAATAACTTAAATCTTTAAATAAAATACTTCTTGTAGAAATATCGTTAAATATTTCAACCTATTATTTTCAGTTGAAAAAAAGTTATTTGGTCTCCACCTAGACCCGATGAAAAAAATGGGATCACTTACTATGGACTTATTGAGAATGATTCTGATATAGTTTATGGCTTATTAGAAGTCGAAGGCGCTCTGGTGGGATCCTTACAAACATAAAAATATTACAATCAGTTTGATAATGATCAAGTGACATTAATTATTCAATCCGAACCAAAAAGTCCCTTAGATATAATGCAAAATGGATCTTATTTTGTCCTTGATCAGAGACTTCTATATGAAAAATATGAGTTGAAGTTTAAAGAGGAAAAAGTAGAAAGAATCCTCTACCTGCAACAAATAGAAGAGAACTTATTCAATCACATAGTTTGGGCTCCTAGAATATAGAGCTCTTTGGGCTTTCTATTTGATTGTATCAAAAGGCCCAATTCATTAGGATTTTCCTATTGGGTTAGGTCATTTCAAGGGAATGGATCATTTATCATGAAGAGGATGAGCTTCGAGAAAATGATTCGGAGTTCTTGTAGAGTGGAACTATACAATACTAGGTACGAGATAGATCTTCCAAAAAACAAGGCATTATTTGAATAAGCCAATTCATTAGAGACTCTTCAAATCCACTCTTTTTCCTATCCGAAGATCAACCTCTTGTCTCTATGTTTTCACATTAAGAATGTTTTGCAAATGAAGATATGCCAAAGAGGCTTCTTACTTCCCAAATAAATCCTTTTACATTTATAAATCAATGCTAGTTTATAAAGAATATGCAAGAAAAGCACTTTAAATTGTTAATTCATAGCCATAGATGCTTAGAACCAATTGTTCATTATCTAATGGATTTTTTCGTTCTAATACTCCATCAGAGAGTTATCAGTATCTATCAAATTTGTTACTATCTAACGGTAGACTATTGGATCAAATAACAAATGCATTGTTGAGAAATAAATATGGCTTTTCTCATATGAAATGAAAATTGGATTCATGTAATAGGAGAAATATTTCTCATTCCTTAACCTAAAAGATATGTGGCTACAGAATAGAGATTAAATGGAACAAAATTGATATTATGGAAACACCTCATTCTTCTATATTTTAGACACATAGCAATATGTTACTGTTAAAACATGGAAGAATTGAAATCTTAGATCAAAACACTATATATGGATGGTATGAATTATGAACTGCCTAAACAAGAATTCTTGAAGAACAAACAACCAGAGAAACTCCTCACTACATCAAAAAAACCTCTATTAATGAAAGATGAAAACTATGGAAAAATAAATAAATACATATATCATATGAAATGGTGGTTGTTATATGCTCTAATAACGAATCATTGGTTTAACTAAATAACTAGATAAAATAAATTTAACTTTATCATTATTTACTACAGGGTTAAAAATATATCATCTTTCACATAAAGAAAATGAATGTTTATTTGATCTTGATCCTTGTGTAGCGAAAACAGAATTATACTAGATTTACATGAACCCCCTGAAAATATCCTTACATGACTTGTTTTTGGTAAAAGATGGAAATTACTATATGTAAATCCAGATGCATGGTATATATAAGTACTCAGTGCATTTCTCCTTATGAATCAAAATAAATATGTTTTCAAACCCTCTCTGTAAAATTCAAAGTGTATGTTCCCGAGCGAATTTCAACAATCACTTGTTCTGATACTACATATTAATCATTTTGAACTAAAAGAAAACTTTTTGGCGGAATAATCATACTGTGTATAATATCTTGACTCTCAATAATTAAATATAAGTTCATAGAATAGAGAAAAACAAGATGCTTATGACATGTACTTGTGGGATGAACCAAACCCTTATTAAATTTGGTTTTTCCATTAGAAGGGGCTTGTACATGTTCTACAGTACCCCCTATAAATACTCCACTGGTATGAAACATCTTTTATGTTAGTTGAGTACCTAACTCTTCAATGAATTGACCTACAATAGTACCTACAATTTCTCCCAATTCCACCAGGTCGCCATAAGTAGGACTTTGACCATAACATAATTGACAGATACAGGACATACTTCTATAAGTAAAAGAAGTTCAAATAGATATTGGTTGTGTTTAAACGGTGATGAATCGATTAATAAGTCCGATCCTAATAACTTAATTTCGAGTGGCAATGCATCATAAACCTATATATATATATATATATATATATATATATATATATATATATATATATATTGTCTCCTAATACATAACCTATTAATGTTTGAATGAAAACTCTTTTCAGTATCATTCAATTTCGAGAACTCACAAAACCCCTTAAGTAGTGCCACATTTTGTTCTATGTACAACAATGTGTTGAACTACTTCAACAAGTCTGCACATAAGATATCCAACATCTGATGTTTATATATCAGTATCCACAACTCCTTTTCGGGCTTTATGGCGAGAAATGATATGTTTTGTTAAAGAAAATCCTTTGCGTAGATTGCTTTGAATAGGTAAATCAATAATTTGTCTTTGTGGATTAACATTAATCCTTTTATACCCACTAATTGGTGTACTTAAGATGCATTTCCCCTAGCTCTCGAAAAAGACATTATATAGACTGAATTACAGGGTTCTGTCATCTTAAAATGTGGTCGCAAATATTCATTTGTAGCCTACCATATCTTAATGGATTGGTTTAATTTTTTCATTACGTGTATGTTTCCATAATGATGGTGTTTTTCCAAAATCAAACTTTATTGTTCATTATCTTGGATTAGCCGTCCTATTAAAGGTATTGTTAAAAGATAATCAATTCCTAATGAAATAGATGCAATAGTGGCTTGGTGGAAACCAAGAGTCTGTACTTGATCCAGGATGTGTGATGTATATTCCATTTTGAAGTGATTTATGAATCAACCAATAATTCGTTTAATGGTAGTTCTATTTGTAACTTTATTGTGAAAGAAGAGATTGGTCAGTTCGGCCATAAATACCTCCATATTATAATGAATAGGGCTCGATAATAGATTTGAATCAATGCTTGAAAACTTTCTTTTCTCAATCTTGATTCGTGTATAAATTTAGGAGCTATAGTCGTAGTTGCACCAGAGAGATCTGAATTCAGACCAATGATTAATTAAGTACCGTTTAATAGGCTTAGCAAAACCCATAACTTCTTCGATTTCTCGATAAAGATAAATATGGCTAACAATGGTTCATATGTGTATAGAAAGAATTTTTTTTTATATATACTTCTTACTATTACATAGTGTCCATAAATCTAATGATAGGTACCTAAAGATCCAAAGTGACCTTCGATGGGAGCTTCTCTTGAAGCAATAAGGCCTTGATCTAATAGCCATTGAAACCACAAAGAGCTCTCTAAATTGATTATTTTCTGGTGATAAGCTCCAATTGCAACATAGAAATTAAAAAAAAAAGAAGGTTCTTTTATATACTTATCTTTATTAGCATCAACACAAATTTTTTCATTTTGAAAATCTCTACAATTAAATGGATTATACCTATTTGCACAAATACCTCGACAATTCCTACTTGTTAATACATAGAGCCCCATAAGCTTATCTTGAGCTAGTATGAAAATGGGATCTCCAATAGCTGGAAACAAGAGATTCATATGAGAAAACACAAGTAAACAAGCCTCCGACGATAAAGATACATGAACAACCATTTGATCACCATCAAAATCTGTATTAAATCCTTTACGAACTAATGGATGTAAGCAAATAACACGTTCTTTCACTAAAACGGGTTGGAATGCCTTTTTATATTTCTTTAGTTGGATTTAGCTTATTTTTAAAGAGATTTTTTTTTAAATTAAATTAATTTCTCAATATTTATTTTTAAACAAAGAGAGAAAGCAAGCTTGGCTTGGGGGGAGGTTTGTAAACACGTTGAGTCAAAGTAGGATGACAAGCTACTTGCATGCATGCATGGATGGAAGAAAATAAATTATTTCCCTAAAGAAAGAAAGAAAAAAAGAAAGAAAGAAATCGGAAAAAAAGTCCGTTCAAATTAATATTTTTGTTATAGTATTCCTTGATAATTTTGATGTACTCGTATCAAAATAAAAAAAATCTAAAACAGAGACGTTTTGGCATAGAGGTAAAAACCCTATGAGCATGCGAAACAAAAAAATCATACTACGTTGCTTTTTTTTCTTTTCTATGATCATTTAGTATGAGAGTGTTTGAAAGTGTGATTGTGGTTGTTTTTTTAGAGTATTTTACTTGAAAATGCATTAAAATAATATATTTTTTTTAAAAATCATTTTTGATATCAGCGCATCAAAATAATTTGAAAACACAAAAAATATTAATTTAAAGTAAAAAAATAAAAAATTTTAAATTTTTTCAAAAACGCTTTTGAAACATAAAAACAAACAGGGTTTATATATATCTTTTTTGGTCTACGGTCCAAATAGAATTAGGTTAAAATTATTTTTATATTTTTAAATTGATTTAATATACTTATAATAAAAATAAAAATTTTAAAATAAAAAAAATAAAATTTTAATATTTTTTTAAATCAATGCTACTATTTTCACAAACACCCCATCGAACTGCTCTCCAACAGTAAATAAGTCCCACAGGATCCTCATTGGTTCGTGTTCTTCACTGGCTACAGAACCCTGCAAGCCTCTTGTCCTCCCTTTTATTTTTTTTGTTTCCTCGAACGTACGCACACACGCTCGCTGTTGTCTTCGGAGTCCAACAAAGATAACATTGAAAAGACACTCTTAACCCAAAAAGAATAAATCCCTAAAATCTAGTCCTTACTCATGACCTTCATTTAATTATTATCTCACAATTCTCTTTCACTCTCTGTATATCATACACATTCACAGACGGACTGAGACAGGCAGAGTATATTAGTTTTTCCCATAAACACAAAAGGATTTCAGTGGATTCCCTGTTTTTTCTTTTAATTTTAAATAAATAAAACTGCCAAAATTCTTGAAGAATCACTAAACTAGGCAAGCAAAAAGTTCCCTTTGTTTCTTTCTTTCTCCTTTCTTTCTGGGTTTTATTAGGGCTTTCACGTTTATTGTGTTTATAATTTCTGGTCCTTCTATTTTCTTTTCATGATTTCTCCATTAAAAATCTTTGATCACGATAATTGCACACCACCCTTCTTTCTTTCTTTTTTTATTACTAGAGTTAATTGATACTATTATTTGTCAGTTATGGATACTGCAATGCCAGACCATGATCCTCTCAAGAGAAGCTTTGGTGACATGATGGTCAACAACAACAGCTCTTCGAGCTGTCTTGCTATGGATACTTCCAATGGTATTACTGATCATAATGACACCACCCCACAAGGACTAGCTTCTGTTCTTAGTAATCATAAGGAGTTTTATCCAAGAGGGTTTGTCAAAGTTCCTTTCTTTCTTTGATGGTTTGAATTTTTCTGTAATTACTCAGATTTTCTCGAAGAAAAATTTCATGGTTTTTTTCCCCTTACAATGTGGTTTTGTTTATGCATGTTTTGGTGACTGTAGGTATCAGTCAAAGGTTTTTGAGGTGGCTGTTAAGAGGAATACAATTGCTGTGCTGGAAACAGGAGCTGGAAAGACAATGATTGCTGTTATGTTAATTAAACAGATTGGTCAAGCTGTCTTTTACAGTGGTGTTAAGAGATTGATTCTTTTCTTAGCTCCAACAGTTCATCTTGTTAATCAGGCATGTTGTTCTTTTTAATAAATCAATCTCTCCTTTTCTCCTTAATAAGTGAATTCTCTGTAAATGTTAACATGCTAATGCATGTTTTTCTCAATATAAAAAGGGTTTTTTTTTTCCAGTGCTGTTTTATAGTTATTTTCCCTCTCTTCTTTTCTGTATATACAATCTGGCTGATCTATTGATTCACAAGTTGAAATTAAGTGGGTTTTGTGCTTGCAGCAATATGAAGTCATTAAATCTCAAACAAATTTTAGAGTGGGAGAGTACTATGGAGCTAAGGGAATAGATGAGTGGTCTCTGAAGTCCTGGGAGAAGGAAATTGATGAGCACGATGTGAGTAGGAATTTTTCTGTAGATTGAATATCTCTGTTTCCATATATTATGTATATTCTAACAATTTCCTTTTTGGGCTACTTGTTTTAATGGTCTTGGTTTATGCACTTAGTGCATTTAATAAAACCAAGAAGAAACAAATATCTCTCATTTTTCTAATGTCAGTTATGCTGTGACCATCTTTATCTGCAGTTCTTTGGTCCTGCAATATTTTGCTAGATTGAGTTTTCATTTATGCAAAAGTTAATTGTACTTTGGACTTCATTCTTATAATTATACAGTTAGAGATTAAACTAGCGGTATTAGAGGAACATAGATGGCTTTACTTATGAAAGAGACAATATTCTTTGGGTTATCATCTGTGTTCAAATATGTTTAATCTTGGTTTGCTGCTGGTAGAGCTTCATTAATGCATGTCCTTTCTTCTTACTTTGTAGGTGTTGGTTATGACACCCCAGATCCTCTTGGATGCCTTAAGAAAGGCATTTTTGAATCTAAAAATGGTATCCTTGTTAATACTTGACGAGTGTCATCGTTCCACCGGTAACCATCCTTATAAGAAAATTATGAAGGTTGATATCCTATTCTTTGCTACAAATTTTGTTGTTTTTTTTCATTTGATCTTTCTTATAGTCACGATTCCTCTTCTAAATGTTAGAGTAAATTAATTTTGATAGTTATGATTGTTTGGTGAAGGATTTCTATCACAAAATGGAGAATAAGCCAAAGGTTTTTGGAATGACAGCATCTCCTGTAGTTAGAAAAGGTAAGAGAACTTGTTGTGGCATTATGGAGGGTTTGAAATTTAGTAACTGTTTGAGTGCATAAATTTATTTAGATCTTTTATTTGACATTATTACGACCTTATTTGTCCCCCGCCCCCCTCATTGTCATTGACACTTGATACTTTCAAATGTCACCAGGACAAGATGGCACCATCATTGATCAGTTTGCAACTCAAACTTCCTTTCTTTCTCTGGTCTGCCTTGATGGCAGTTGATTTTGCATATATTTGTTTTATTTTTCCATGGAAAAGAATAGTCTTCACACTTGCTGGCCCAAATGCAATTAGCAGAGAGGTATTCTTAATTAGAAGTTCAGTTTTATAGGTGTGTTAACTGGAGACAGATGTTGTATTTTTCAAATTAGCTGAATTACGTAAACAGTCAGTACCATGAAGAGAATATTTGGTATGTGTTTAACCCTTACCGTTTGTAGCCATTTATTATTTGCAAAACTTGCTTCTTCCTCTGATCATGTTCATCTTCTTAAAAACCTTTTCTTTGTGTTTGCTTGTATGCTGCTTGCTTATTTTCATCTTTTGATTTCTAGATTTAGTCCAATCATAAACCTATTGCATGCATTTCTTATGTAATTTTAAATTTTTTTTCATTAGGTGTCTCGTCTGCCATGGACTGTGAGGATCAACTAGCAGAACTTGAGAGTGTATTGGATTCTCAGGTATTTTTAATTTTAATTTTTTTCCTATGATGGCCATGCAGTCAAACTTAATTCTTATTCCTTATCTCGAAGTTATGATGCCAAGCCACAGAAGCACAACTGGGATAGACTTGCATTAGTTTGTCTTATTTCATTTTTGTCTGGGGATATGCATGCTTCTCATTTTATATTCTAATTTGTCTAGATTTATTGCTTATATAAGAATCTCATCCCTATTGTTTTGGGATGCTGCTGTTTTAGCAAGCGCGAAGTCCTGAGAATTGGTTATAGAGTCTGCTTCTATGCTATCTTTCTTCTTGGTCTTTCCCCCTTTTTTCAATGGAATTCCCCCCCCCCCCCAATTCTCTCCCTCCCTCCCTTATGCGGTATTTCTTTTTTCGCTTCTCCTCCCTAATTTATTCTATGTGTTTTACTGCAGATTTATACTATTGAAGACAGGGCAGAGGTGCATGTCTATGTTCCCTCTGCAAAAGAATTATGTAGATTTTATGACAAAGCATGGTGTTCTTATGTGGAGCTGAAAGATAAGATTGAAGCTTCATGGTCCAAGGTATTCTTTTCTTGTGCACATATATCAAATTATGTGGTGGGGGTGGCACTTACAAAGAAATTTCTAGCTTTGAGATTTGTGGAATGAGTGGTTTATTGGTGTTGATACTGATATGTTTTGTTTTGAGTGGATAGTTTGATGCTTCAATGTTAGCTTTGCAAGGCTCAACACAAAGTTGTTACAAAGATATGGATGATAAGCTTAAAGCAACGAGAAAGCAGTTGTCCAAGGACCACGCAAAGATTTTGAATTGCCTAGAAGATCTTGGCCTCATATGTGCTTATGAGGTATGATTGCAATCACAGTTATTAAAAACTAAGGAGAAAATGGATTAAATGCTGAGATGTAACGCCCACGCCCTATGTTCTTCTGCTGTCACTCTGTCTTCTTTCTATTATGTGAAATGCAGTAGCTATAGGCTATACTCGTGATTTTCATAAAATGTGTTCATGAATACTACTCCCTCCATCCCAAATAGCGTTCTTTCATTTTGGGTTTGTCTACCCTTAGTTGAAAATTGATTTCAATTTTTCCAACTCTTGAAAAGCGTACTTAGATTAGAAAATTCTTAAGTTGATATGGAATAACTGAGGTGACGCAATATTTTTAGGCATTCTTAATGTGCAATCAAAAAAGACACTTTGGAACAAAGAGAATACCTCATTTTCTTTGTTTTCCTCTAAGGGTTTATTTGGCACATGGTTAGAAAATTTAGGTGAAATTTTTCATGAGTAATTATTAAAAGAATGATTGTTAAGGGTGTAAAATTAGATTTTTAAACATACTTGGTGTGTTGATAAATGGAAGGGTACATTTTTTAAGGAAAAAAAGATTGAGATATTGTTAGTGAGAAGAGAGAGAATTAAACATTGTTTAGGTGTGTTCTTTGAGGGGAAAAAAAGAGTTAGAGAAATTGAAATATATATAACAGGGGCAGGGGGGTGGCGGGATTATCCCCATGGGTATAGCACTAGGGTGATTCTTATCCTCCATCACCCCCAAATGTAACTCACATGGCTTTTATAAAGATAAAGGGGACAAGGATTTTATTTTGCAGTTGTCTTCTCTTGTGATTGCAGTTTATTATTTCTCACTTTTCTTTCATATAGGCCATCAAGGTTTGTCTAGAGAATGCTGGTAACCCCACTGGTGAATGCAAATTATATCAAGAAATTTCTTTGCAGTGTAGATATTTCCTTGAGGATGTGTTACATATAATTGGTGAATCTTTGCTGCATGGTATGATAATAGCACCTTTTATACTTTCTCTTTCCTAAGAATTTGTAAAATATTGCTTTTCAGCTAATTGCATACTTGCTGTAAATGAGGTGTGCTCAAATCTAATGGAAACTTTTTTTTGTTCCTTTGTCCTGTATTTATATACATGGTTGTTGATAAATCACTTGCAGTGGTTGACATTGTTCGCTTGCCTTATTTAACATTATTCAATATTTGGATGTTGGCACCTTTGTCTCTCCTGCTGAAGGAAAAAAAAGCCTTTGCATTTCTCGAAAACTGTGTTGTTTGTTCTTGTTTATGATAAGGTTTCTCACAGTTAATCCCATAATGGGATTTTGTAGCTGCCATTTATGTATGGAACTATCTGGCTTTGAATGTTACTTTTTTTTTTGTTATGATTTGTTTGGAGTATTTGGAATCTGTTAAACACGTGCATCTTTTGGCTTTGTTTGGGTTCATGACAATGAGACTGCATGGAGGAGGACTGCTTTGATTGGGTGACCGATTGGAAAATTTTAAAATAATATGAGCTTTAACTTTTGGAGTAATTAGTGAAGATTAATGATGCATCAACCTCCTACCAGGATGCATCAAGGATCGGATGATGCCACTTGTGACTCAAGTAGTTACTTGAGAATTGTAAATTAACCGTGACTGATCCTGCTGTAATTTACTCCTATATAGCATCAGCAACCAAAATTGAGCTTGCATAAAACAGTCTGTGTGTGTGAATAGCTGAGGGGAAAGAGAGAGCGATAAGTTATAACTATAAAGGGCACCGCATCTGGATAAACAGGTAAAAGTCCCATACCTGTGGATTGAGGAATATTTAAATTCTCTTGTAATGCATGTCAAGGTGCTGCCAAGGAACCGAGGGCCTTATAGAGCACAGGATGGGTACAGATAGAGCTAGCCCATCCCTTATGCGAATCAATGGTTTGGACAAAACAAAGCTTACCTCTTGCACCTAGCTTCATCTGGTGTACAGTAGTTTACTACTTAAGTTGAAAGAGAGTATAATTTAGGTTCAAACAATGTAGTATCTCTCCTAGATTCTATTTCATCAACTCCTCCCATCTCGCTCCCACAATTATTATTTTCCTGTTATTTCTTATGTATTCTGTTGTTCATGAGCAAGCAATTCATTCATAGTGCATAAAGATACTGTCTCTGGAGCACAGTGCCAGTGAATATTTTGTCTGCCTGATGTTTTTCCTTGCGATATTGCCTTTCTGGAGACACTAGTATGTATTTTGATTGTGCTTTGAGTATGATGCTTATTACCAACATTATTCCTTCTCTTAACTCAGGTGATAATTTCTCTTTGGATCATGGGTTTGACTGTTCAGCAGCATTGGGTTTTGGCTACATATCCCCCAAACTACATGAACTTCTCCAACTTTTTCTATCATTTGGGTAATAGAAATATTTGCTCATCTTTTTATTTTAATTTTGTATCCAAGTTGATTTACTATCCTTTTGTGGTTGCAGAGAAGCTAGGGAAGTATTGTGCCTCATTTTTGTTGAAAGAATTATTACAGCGAAAGTGGTTGAAAGATTTATGAAGAAAGTTGAGGTTTTAGCACATTTCACTGTTTCATATTTGACTGGAACTAATGCATCAGCTGATGCACTGGCCCCAAAAATGCAAATGGAGACCTTGGAATCATTTCGCTCTGGGAAGGTATATGTTCTTCAGTATTATGAATTGTTCGCAGGAAGTTGAAACGCGATAACACACGGGTAACTTTATGCAGGTCAATCTATTATTTGCCACTGATGTGGTGGAGGAGGGAATTCATGTGCCAAACTGCTCCTGTGTAATACGTTTTGATCTGCCTAAGACAGTCCGCAGTTATGTCCAGTCTCGGGGACGAGCTCGACAAAATAATTCCCACTTTATCACCATGCTTGAAAGGTGATGCCTCTTCATCCATTTAGACTGCAGTCACACTGAAGCATCTTTGATATGCTTTCTGGCACAAAAAGCAGCTGTAGCGTAGCAAATAGAATGGGGCCTTCATCTTTGTTTGTGTGTTTGATATTTTGATCGTGTAGATCATTACAGTTGTGATAGAATCCCTAGTTAAAGCTCTTGTGTCATAAACATGCTTGGCGCATGATTTTTTTCATGTATATGTTATCAGTAAACATGGTATAACTGTGCATATACTTGCAGGGGAAACACCAAACAACGGGATCAGCTATTTGAAATCATTAGAAGTGAGTGGTCAATGACAGATACAGCTATAAATAGAGATCCTAATGTATGGAATCTGAAAGCATGTGCTTCAGAAGCAGCAAAGGCTTATGTGGTGGATGTGACAGGAGCATCAGTAACTGCAGACTCTAGTGTTAGCCTCATACATCGATATTGTCAACACCTCCCTGGCGACAGGTATTTAAATATTTCCCTGTCCATTTTTTTGGGTTAAGTATACGGTATAGAAGCAATTAACTTTTAATTGGTTTCCTTTACAATTTAGGTACTACACACCAAAGCCAACTTTTCAGTTTGAAGTTTTTGAACAGTCTTGCCGCTGTGCAATGAAGCTACCTCCTAATGCAGCATTTCAAACATTAGTTGGTCCAACATGTAGGAATCAACAATTAGCAAAGCAGCTTGTATGCTTGGAAGCATGTAAGAAATTGCATCAAATGGGTGCTTTAGATGATCATCTTCTGCCATCAGTTGAAGAGCCTTCAGAAATTGCTGTTGTTAAAAGCAAGTCAACATCTGCAGGTGCAGGTATATGTTTATTATAATAAAATTCATATTGAATATTCCTATAAGAAACTCTATTAGCTCATTGGCCAAGCTGCACCATCCTTTCTTTCTGGGTCATTAGTAAGAGTTGAACCTGCTAGGATTTTTAGTTGGGTTATCTCTTTTTTTACTATTAAAGAATCTATGAAAAATCATAGATAACCTATGACTTGACTAAATTAGCCTACTTATTAGGTAATCCAGAACACATTCCTTCATCTGTAGTTGCCAACTACCATGCTTTGTTGATATCAGGTGGCCAATACTAAAGTATAGAGCAATTCCGCTGCATGTGTGCGATATCATCATTTAGAATGCTCTGAAGCAATAATGAAAAAAATAAAATGAAATTGTCAAGACATCAGTATGGTTCATGTAAGGACAAACATTATAATGCATTTGCTTTTGTAATTTAGCAAAGTTGGCAAAACCTTGATGGGTGGATACACTAATAGTTTCACATGAATGTGTTTGGATTGCTGTATCAATCCTGGAAGGTGTAGCGGTGTTTCTCTCCTTGTTGTATGTAATAACTCATTGTTTCTCTCTCTGTTCCACTCTTGCCTATTCAGGAACTACAAAAAGGAAGGAATTGCATGGGACAGCTTGCATTCATGCGTTATCCGGAAGTTGGGGAGAGAAACTTGATGGAGCCACTTTTCATGCATACAAGTTTGATTTCTCTTGCTCCATTGTCAGTCAGATCTATTCTGGATTTATTCTTCTCATTGAGTCAAAGCTCGATGATGATGTGGGAAACATTGAGTTGGATCTTTATTTGGTTGCAAAGATAGTCAAGTCTTCTATTTCTTCATGTGGAGTAGTTCACTTGGATGCTGCACAGGTATTAACATGTTGCGTGCTCATTCTCTCAGTAATATTTCTTTTTTATCTTGGATTGGTTATTTCCTGAATGCTGTATCTATTTTTTATTTTTTTATCAGATGACAAAAGCAAAACGGTTTCAAGAATTCTTTTTCAATGGCTTGTTTGGAAAGTTGTTTACTGGATCTAAATCATCTAGGGAGTTCTTACTTCAGAAAGAAACAACATTACTGTGGAGTCCCTCAAACATGTATCTGCTTCTACCACTAGAGCCATGGAGCATTTCCAGTAATGATTGGTGTAAAATAGATTGGAAAGGAATTGAAGCTTGCTCATCTGTGGTAGAATACTTGAAGAACTCTTTTTTGGCTGCTCGGTCTTACAGTGGTGGAGGAAATCCATTACCTGATAATGTTCAGTCATCCACCATAGAATGCAATGGTACAAATTTAATCCATTTTGCTAATGCTTTAGTCAACGTAGAGAACATTAAAGATATGGTGGTACTGGCAATCCACACGGGAAGAATCTACTCCATTGTTAAAGTCGTGAACGATTCATCTGCGGAGAGTGCTTTTGAGGGAAATGCTGATAATGTGACAGAGTTTTCTACATACACAGAGTACTTCAACAAAAGGTTGGTGGGCCCAGCTGAGGGTCTTATGTTCATTTCTCCTCGTTATCATCTACAGTTTCCATACCTAACATCAGCTGCTCTCAGGTACGGAATTGTGCTGATGCATCCAGGACAGCCTCTGTTGCGGTTAAAGCAAAGCCATAACCCACACAATCATCTTGTAAACTTTAATGATGAAGGTTTGTTAGTTTGTGTGTTTGAGATCTGTTATGAGGTGGAATTGTTTTCTGTTGGGCAACTCAGTCTCAGTCTGATTATCTGGCACTTCAATTCTACTATCTTGAAGTTAATCCTATGCTATGATTATTGACAACGTGTAAACCAGATTTGAAGAATTGGGAAATTCACCAATATGCATCAACTTCTCTCAATTATAAAAGCAATCAATTGACATTATAAGCTACTACATTGTCTTCTGAATCAGGCTATGCAGTTGAATTTAGCAATGAGTTCCCTGTTCTGTTATCTGATTTGTTACATGTTCTATTAAATGACCAGGTGATTCAAAAGATGGCATGGTTGGCAGAAAACAGCAGCAGCATGTGCATATGCCACCAGAGCTTTTGATCAAGATTGATGTTCCTATCAGTGTTGTAAAATCAATTTATCTGATGCCATCTTTGATGCACCGTCTTGAGTGCCTGATGTTGGCCAGTCAACTTAGACAAGAGATTGATTGTCATGCTCCTAATTTTTACATCCCAAGCTCATTGGTCTTGTCCCATTAAATTGCTCTTCGTTTTTCTGTATTTTAATGAATTATTCGCCTTTAAGTTAATGTAGTCACCTGCTTTGATCATTAGATTCTGGAAGCGATAACAACACTTAGATGCTGTGAAAGTTTTTCGATGGAGCGACTGGAGTTGCTAGGGGACTCAGTTCTAAAGTATGCTGTCAGCTGCCACCTATTTTTAAAATATCCCAATAAACATGAAGGCCAGTTATCCTCATGGCGCTCAGGGGCTGTTTGTAATTCAACCCTACATAAATTGGGAACAGATTGTAAAGTACAGGTATTTGATTATGATATATGTGGCTTCTAGTTCTATCTTTAAGAAGTATTATTCTCCATAAAAAATTGTGTTTTCTGAGCGCATGTGTTTTTTCCTCCTCCTTTGTGTTTTTTTTTTTTTTTCAGGTATTGTTTAATAACTTTGCTGATGTTCTGCGATTGCAGAAACGAATTCCAGAAGATTTTACAATTGAACCCAATGTTAATTTTCTTTTGGGATAGAATTTGTTAGTGTTTCTTTGTCCATTGAAGTATGCTCTCCCTGATTGTTTTGAGACTTGAATTGAAGTGTTTCACATTGCTGTGATTATAGTTATCAAATGTTCTGCACTTGTATTTGCACTTATATTTCCATGAAATGACTGTGATGTGGTATTTGAATCTGGACAAGTCTAAATAGTAGACCTTCTACTTCATATGTACACATGTATATTCTGATCATCGTCCTTTTCTGTCACTCAATTTTACCAGAATTAATAGTTCAGGCACAGGGATTGATATGAAACTGAATAATCTTCCACAAATTTTATTCTAGCCACGATATTTTAAATCTATAAGTGTTTTGAATAGTTCGTTTGCAATAGGTGTCTGAAACAAAATGTTCTGCATTTCTTACATGCCAGGGATATATACTAGACAGTGCATTTGATCCCCGTCGTTGGGCTGCTCCTGGACAGAAATCTGTACGTACTCCTGCTCCTTGCAAATGTGGGGTTGATACTTTAGAAGTACCATTGGATCGTAAGTTCCAAACCGAAAGCGCAATTGTTAAGGTTGGAAAACCTTGTGATTCAGGCCACCGATGGATGGGTTCCAAAACCATATCAGATTGTGTTGAATCTGTCATAGGGGCATACTATGTCAGTGGTGGATTGATTGCTGCAATTCATGTGATGAAGTGGTTTGGCATTAATGCTGAACTTGATCCTTCACTAATAAGCGAAGCAATTACGAGTGCATCTCTACGATCTTATATCCCTAAAGAAGATGAGATTAAGAGTCTAGAGTCAAAGCTTGGGTATACCTTCGGTGTCAAGTTTGTCTTGCAGGAGGCCATGACTCATGCATCTATACAAGAACAGGGTGTTACATACTGTTACCAGGTAATGAAATTTTTATCAACTTGGTCTTCTATTTTTCTTCTTCTCTTTTTTAGGGTAAACTACAATAGCCCTTGAAATTACAAATGGCATCTAAAAGTTTGAGGATTTGACAAAAACCCTTTCTATGTTTAAGAAATCATTACAAATTCCCTTGCTGTCAAAGGGGATAATTTTAGCCCATGAAGGGTATTTTTGTTATAAAAGGAGGTTTCTGTAGTAGTTTCTTAAAATTGGAGGTGATTTGGTAAGATTTTTCAAACTTTTGGGTGGTGCCTATAATGTTCAAGGGGGTTATTTTAATTGACACTTTTTTTTTTATTTAAGTATATTTTCGTTATTCTGGTGGCTCAGCAGCGAAACCAATTTGGAAAAAAAAAAAAACAATTGAAATCTCAAGGTACAGTAATTTTATCTGAGCAATTTTTAAACAGATTTCTGTAACATACATGAATGATCTCAATGTTTTTTTTTTTTTTTTTAATTTTATAATTTTAATACAGAAACGTTTACTCACTTAAATGTATTTGATGACGAGATTTAAGTGCACAAGACTCTATATTTCCTGTAACTGTTTGCAATAATCTTAACGGGCCTGTTTGTTATATTACTTTTGGATTTTCGACAGAGGCTTGAATTTCTTGGTGATTCTGTGTTGGACTTGCTTATAACATGGCATCTCTATCAGAGCCACACAGATGTTGATCCTGGCGAGCTGACTGACTTGCGCTCAGCTTCTGTTAACAATGATAACTTTGCTCAAGTTGCTGTGAAACAAAACCTATATACCCATCTTCTTCATTGTTCTACACTCCTTCAAAGTCAAATAACAGAATATGTAAATTCTTTTCATGAATCTGATCAAGGCACAAAGGCTCCCAAGGTAAGTTCCTATACTGACCCACTCAATCTCTTATTTTCTTAATGTTAGAACCGTGCTGTTTTCCTCAATTATATTGCTATCTTCAAAGGTTAGCAGCAACTAATCCTTTGAAGCTCTGATTATGGTGCTTTTTACATATCTAAACTTGTTGTGGTGGTTTTCTGTTCTGCAATCCTATTTATTAATGACAAATTGTTCTGATTGTTGTCTTTCCTACAGGCTCTTGGAGACCTGATTGAAAGCATTGCAGGGGCATTATTAATTGATACAAAGTTCAATCTCGATGGTGTGTGGAGAATATTCAAGCCCTTGTTATCTCCAATTGTAACCCCTGAGAAACTTGAGCTGCCTCCACTGCGTGAACTTGTTGAATTATGTGACTCTATAGGGGTTTTTGTAAAAGAAAAATGTACCAAGAAAGCTGAGATGGTTCACGCCCAGCTTTGGGTACAGCTGGACAACGAGCTCTTGTCTGGAGAGGGGTACGAGAAGAACAGGAAAGCAGCTAAAGGAAAAGCAGCTTCTTGTTTGTTGAAGAAGCTCCAGGTTTGTAATTCTGGGAATTGCAATCATGCCTGTATGTTTTCATATTTTACCACTTGCTGGATCCCACAATAATAAAACCCAGAGCTGTTTTGTTTCTTTAGTTCTTTTTCTAGTAACTATCAGTCTATCACTATTGTTGTAAGATTTCTTGGCTAATGGTCATACTGCTGAAAAATCCATTCTGTACTTAAAAAGTCGTTCTGGTGGTTGTTTGGCTAGTAAATCCAACAGCAGGTTTCTAGAATGAGCAAACTAAAGATGATATTTATCCAGGAAAATTCATGGACGTGAAAGCTTTTACAGCATTCTAATTCTTGCTGTTTTTGTAAATTAAAATCAATGAAGAAATAATAGCATTTTAAGATATTTGTGTGACTTTGATGCTTTTCTGTCTTTGAAACATACAGTGATTAATTAATTGAATGTCTGTCAAAGGCTTCAAAAAATCAAATTCATGTAAACTTTATTTTAACCCTTGTATGCTCATGTAAACAGAAAAGAGGCATCGTATACTCACGTGGAGGTTCAAAGAGGAGGAAACAGGACACTGACCCTGTTGTTGATTCAAGTTCCCTTGGCTTCTTAGAAAGTGAAGATTTTTCTGGAAAAACAAAGCCAAAAAAGCAGAAAATAGAAAACCAAGTGCCCGGAGATTCAAATACAGATTGTTCCCCTGCCATCAGTCCTAGTCATGGTCCCCCAGGTATCCATCATCAAATTATTTGGCTTCCTATTTGATTCTAAATGTGATTCAGAGAAGGAACAGTTTATTTTATATGTGCTGCTCAAGGGCACACACTATCTCAGCTCCTTTCTGATCAAGTCCAATGCTTAACACCTATCTTATATTATCTTGCCGTCTCGATTTTCCTTAAAACTGTTGCTAGCCCATCTTGTGCACCAGGAATGAATTGAAGAGTTTGGTTAATATAATAAATGCTTGTCATGGGACTGAGGGGGTAGTTTTTTGGTTCTTGCAAGAAAATTAGCGTGCTGGTTGGTGCCTGCAGTTATATCTTGATTTTTCATTGTTAAATGAGTAGTCTTCTGCTTTCTGATGAATTCAATCGTACCCTCAAATATTGTGGAATATCTCGCTAAATCACCCCCTTTTGCAGTTATTGAGTCGATTAACAAGAAGAAAGGAGGACCTCGTACTAGTCTTTATGATCTCTGTAAGAAAGTTCAATGGACAATGCCTACATTTGACACAACAGAAACGAAATCCAGGTTTGCCAACTCTACAAGCTATTTTTTGGTCGCCCAAATTCTCGTTTATATATATACAAAGATCATTAGTTTTCCATGCTACATTTGTTTTTTCCTGCATATTTCTCGTTCTAATTAACTTGTTCCCGCAGAACTGCGATTGAATTTGGTGAAGGCCCTGATAAAAGGACGGGATTTAACAGTTATGTATCAAAAATCATCATGAACATACCGTCGTATGGCGTTGTTGAATGTGCGGGAGAGGCTAGTGCTGATAAGAAGACCTCATATGACTCTGCGGCACTTGCAATGCTTAATGAGCTTGAAAAACGGGGACAGCTCATCATTGATGAATCAAAATAAATCTTGCAGCTGTGGTATAGATTACCACTCTCAAATTTTGGGGAAGCACGATAGTGAGTTTCTGTTTTTGATTCGGAACAGAGCAACTAGGAGGAAAGTAGCGACGAAGTCCTTGTTGTTTTTGCATTTCAGAAACGCTTTTGAAAAAATTTGAAAATTTTTATTTTTTTCTTTACTTTAAATTAATATTTTTTTTGTGTTTTTAGATTTTTTGATGTGCGGATATCAAATATGATTATTAAAAAATAAAAATATATATTATTATAATACATTCTGAGTGAAAAACATTTTGAAAAACAACCATAATTATATTCTCAAACATACTCGTATCTTCTTTACTGAGCCTGGCAATCTTTTATTTAGTTTGGGAATTATTCGGGAAACTAAATATGTTTGATATTATAGAACTCTATTGGTTTAAATCTAAATCTAACATCCTTCCTTTTATTGTCATTTTCTTATGAACTTCAATTCTCTTACAACTCTACAAAAAGTCACAAAACCAAGAGATAAAAGGATTAATTAATTAAAAAAAAAACTAAAACTCATGAGATTTTTATTGAAGACTACCTCTTGTTTTATTGTGGATTCGCATAGTAAAAACACAAAACTTACAACATGGTTTGATTACGGTATTGAATTGTCAATTCAAAGTTCACAAGGGTATTTAGGATGTAAAATTACTTACTTCACAAGGGTATTTAGGATGTAAAATTACTAAACTAGCTTTAAAAATTAAATTAATTGAACTTACAACTGATGAGCTTTTCAGGCATTTTAAATTTTTTTGCATAGTAAGATATTAAAATTACTCTTGAAGTAAAAATTTCTTAAAGTTAAGGCGAAGAGTGTTTTGTTATTTCATTTATGTTTTATGTAACTAGTAAGGATATTCAAGTTTTTCAACAAAAATATAATATTATTTTAAATAAAAAATTATTGTCGTGTGTAACGGATGCAAGAGCAAATGGGACGCACCTGATGCCCTTTGGATAGTGCGTGTGGTGTCCATATTTTAGGGCATCGTTCAAAGCTTCACGCCACCCACTTCATGGTGGTGAGGCACGTGTTGGCTTACCCCGGTGAAGCTTCGACAATGGTTTGTCTCCCCTTTTTTTTTTCTCTCTCCAGCCTTGAAAAACATGTTGTCCTTGCAAAAATTGAGAAAAGTATGGTATTTGTTAATTTTATCAATTTTGATTCTTATTCTTTTTAATTTTAATTTTTTTAATTATTTTTTTGTTATTTATTTTTCAATTTTACCCCTCACTATTTGGTTGATTGAGTTTGCCTTAATGATTTTTTAGGTTTGGCTTTTATGGTTCAATCCGACCTCATGACCCATATCACAAGTTCAAGGGATTAGACCGGGTTGGATTTGATCTTTTTTTAAGTTCTTTTTTAAATTGATTTTTTCAATTTCACCCTTTAGCATTGTGTAGGTTGGGGGTTTGTATTCATTATTTTTTTCACTTCTTCTTCTATGGATTAATCCTGATCTCATGCCCCAGATTATAGATTCGATGGGTATACTAGGGTTGACTCAGGTCTTTTTATGTTGTTTTTTTTTATATTTTTTATTGTTTTATTGACCTAGTTCATTTGAGAATTAACCTTCATTATTTTATTTGGTTTGTTTTCCATGAAGTTATCTCGATTTTATAACTAGATCGTAAATTTGGCTTGATGGCTCAAATAAACTCGGGTTTTTTTTTATTTCAATTTCCTTGGTTGACATTTTATTTGCTAAGAATTGAGATTCTTTTTTTTTTCATTTTTCTTTCTATGTGATCATCTTATTCTCGTTTAATTTTTACTTTGTTAACAAATAAGATCATTATAACCTTTTAAGAATATTCTAAAGATATATTTTCATGGTATTGACAAGCATTTTTTTCATTAAATCATTGTTAGTATTTTTTTTTTTTTGCTTTATTTGTTATTGATGTCTT
>Ga0307515_10005541_pt1 | contig 25563 bp, 17 predicted proteins | sample 17_EM_MG_FD_194513 | JGI IMG/M metagenome (GOLD analysis project Ga0307515, IMG submission 194513) | Populus trichocarpa ectomycorrhiza microbial communities from riparian zone in the Pacific Northwest, United States - 17_EM | ecosystem: Host-associated > Plants > Roots > Unclassified | place... | reverse complement strand
GCTTAGTGCTCACTGCCTGCTATTGAAAGTCCATAGCTTGAATCAAGTAGGGGAATGGGTTTTGTTCACTATATATATTTATACTGATTATTCTCTAATCACATTATATCATTCATGGTTAAACATGTTTGTAAGCTTTGCTACATGCAAACCAGTTCTCTAACCTCTTCTTTTGTTTTCCCATGTTTTCTGTGTTGTATGTAGTTGGCATTGCTGGGCTTGTTTTGTCTTCTGTTACTTTACATGCACCTCAGAAACTCGAACATCCTCCGTCATGGTTCTTTTTGTTCTTGACTTTATTTTCTTGTATCCTCTTTACCCGGGGACAGATTGCAGCCTGCTCTCTCTCCCGTGACTCTTTTTTTTTATTATTGTTTTAAATTCTTTGGTTGTTCCAGATTAATTTGTCATGATACAACATCAATCACTATCCATGCCCGTGACTAAGGAATTTAATTTTTCATTTTGTTCGTGCTCTTCATTCTTGACTTAAAATCAGGGTAGAGAAACTTGATCAGACCTCCCCATCTTTAGCAGCCCTGGAAATTCCAATGTCGATTGCAGTCTCTTTTCCCTTCCATAATTTGGGTTCGGCAATTCGAGTGAAATCTCTCCGGTGGTCAAGACCAGAAGATAAATCATATCTGCAGTTAATATGTATGATATCGTGGTAGTACGGTTGCAGTTTGAAAAGGTAGGTTTTAGAAAAGCTAGAAATTATAACCTTTTCTTTACTAAGGTTTCAAAAGAGTTTTTAATAGGTTCATTGTTCAACCATGGAAAAAAAATTAACTGGGGTGACATGTCGTTCTATGATAAGAAGTACACTAATACTTGGCCCTCTTGCTCGGTAAAGAAATAGAGAGTGGGTGCGATGACCTTGACCATGGCCATGGCCATGGGATTATCAAGTTCCTTTACCGAGGCTGTTTTGTGGACCGTGACGAGCCCCTTGGTGAGAGCATTCCATCCTTTGATTTTCACACGTGGAGGGCCCAGATTACCCAGTGGACAAGGAATCTCTTTACAGATCAGCCCCCCTCCTTCCCTTGATGCAGATCCACATCACATTTCATCACAAACATGGTTTTACCCCTCTCCCTGCAGCATTCATTTAACAATAATGTATTTTAACATTTACCAACCACAAAAAAGCATCCAATGATGTATAAGATGATTGCTTTTTGTTGAAAAACATTGCCGGATTCAAATTAGATTAAATCTTAAAATAAAAAAGTTTTTTAAATCTTAAAATAAAAGGTTTTTTTATTTATTAACTCAACTTGTTATTAAATCTCGCCATGAAGCAAGATGCAATTAATAACTTCAGAATAAAGACCGCGTTGATAATAATAGTAAAAAAAAAAAAAAAACTAACAGCTTGACATAACTGCAACCGACAAGTTGCTTTCCAAAGCTACTTTTATCTTTAACTAATCAAGCTTAAGAAATTTCACAACTTGCTTCATCACAAATCTCACTCCCCTAGCACATACACACACACACACACCCGCTCCCACACTCTCTCTGTAAAAAGAAGAGACCGAGATGGGATCAGTGTCCCTGAAAATTGGAGATGGAACAGCCAGATTCAAGAGAGCAAGTTTCTGTTCATCAGCAGTGAACATTCTCATGCTCTTCTCTGTTATAACCACAAATCTTTTTGCATTATATGCCTTCACATCTTCTCCAAAAGACCATCAAGCTCACCTCATTCACAATCCCCATAAAAACATTTCTTTGATCTCCGAGCATGTCTCTTTAATACTAAGAGAGATCGCTTCTTCTCAGAAAAAGCTTGCCAGGATGGAAAAGGAGCTTTTGGGCTATGAAACTATGGATATTTCAAGGCCCAATATTGCAAGTGAGCTCAAATTGTTCTTGCAACACCATCAACTCCCTCTTGGTAAAGATTCAAGAACTGGGATCACTGAGATGGTGGCTTCTGTGGGTCATTCTTGTGAGAAATCTCCAGACTTGTTGTCCCAGTATATGGTTTATAAGATTTCCGGGCCTTGTCCTGATGATTGGAGCCTTGGCCAGAAGCTGATTTTGCGTGGATGTGAGCCTTTGCCCAGAAGGAGATGCTTTGCCAAGTCTGTTCCTAAGGTGGGTCTTTATCGTTTTCCTGTTTCACTTTGGAAACCTGTTAGTGAAAAGATTTTAACTTGGAGTGGTCTTGGTTGCAAGAATTTTGAGTGCTTGAATAAAAAGAAATTGAGTAGGGATTGTGATGGTTGCTTTAATATTACTAGTGGCTATGAGATTCAAAAGTTTGTTAAAGCTAGAGGCAGGAATGATTTTCTTATTGATGATGTGTTAGCTCTAGCAAGTGGAGGAATTAGAATTGGATTTGATATTAGTGGTGGGTCTGGAACTTTTGCTGCTAGAATGGCAGAGAGAAATGTGACTGTGATTACTAATACTTTGAATGTGGATGCTCCATTTAGTGAATTTATTGCAGCAAGAGGGCTTTTCCCTTTGTATTTGAGTTTAGATCACAGGTTCCCTTTCTATGATAATGTGTTTGATTTAATTCATGCTTCTAGTGGATTGGATGGAGGGGACAAACCTGAAGAATTAGAGTTCTTAATGTTTGATATCGATCGAATTCTGAGGGCTGGTGGATTGTTCTGGTTAGATAACTTCTATTGTGCAAATGATGTGAAGAAGACAGCTTTGACTCGATTGATTGAGCGGTTTGGGTATAAGAAGCTGAAATGGGTTGTGGGTGAGAAGGTAGACACAGCTGGGTCAGGGAAATCGGAAGTTTATTTGTCTGCCGTTCTTCAAAAGCCAGCAAGAGTGTGATGATTACTAGAGTTTTCACGTGAAACTGAAGGAGGTGAGAATATTGCTTCCATTTCTAGCTTTGTTCACACAGAATTTCGTGTGAGTTCAGTGCCTCAAACACCCTCATGAATTCATTCCAACATGCAATAAGTACATCAATTATTACTTCTCTCAACTGTAAACCAGCATTAGAAGATGTGATATTTGTGCTTTGTAATCCATCAACTGCTTTATCTTTTACTGTATTTTAGGGGATTTAATTATCCAAGCTAAAAGAAATGTTAGGAAATGGAAAATTCATAGTGTATTTTTGAATCTTTGAAGTGCTTGTTCGTGCCCATGGTGCTTGTTCTAGATCTTAAACCTGCCTTCTTTCCTTCCACATTCATTCTTCGGTTCCAAATTTGAGTTTGATACATGTCCATCTCAAGTAATGCTAGATGTGATGAACTTTCCCCCCTTCCCTCGATGTCCTTGTATAATAAATCTGTTTCCACATAGCATTCAACGAGCCGTGTGCTTCAAGGCTGTGTATTGGTTAACTTATCAGCTAAGAGCAATGATGTCTTTGAACGTGGCATGTACAATTGCCTTTCTTTTTTTCAAAAGAGAATCAAATTTAACAGCCAGGTTGCTGTTAATTTTCTGGTGTTTTCTTGTCCAAATCAGTGATTTATCTTAAATCAAATACAAAACCTCTGTGACGAATCATTTGTTTGGTTGATGTGTTTCTGAAGGATGCCTGATAGTTGTTATTTTGTACACTTGCTATATATTATCATCAACATTCAAGGGATCTAAATTGGAAACTTAGGTAATGATATAGCAGGGGACCGGTGGTCATCACATATTCTCTGGTCTGTCCTCTACATGCTACTACTTTTCTCTGCTTCAGGCCCTTGATATTTGAGTGCCTCTAGTTCGTCGGGGAAATCAAGAGCATACGAACGTAATGATGGTAGGAACAAGTACTAGTTATAGATTTTAGCTATGGACTAGATTGGGAGCCAGCATTATGCGTGGGCCATACCAATTTTTTTCAACTTGAAAGAAAAAATTTAGAAAAGGGTTGTGTTTTTTAAAAAAGTAAAAACATTCGATAGTTGGATTAAACCTTGAATAATATGATAAAAAATAACAAAAAATAATTTTCAGATGGGAGCCTTCATACAAGTCCATGTGAACGTTACATGAAACCTATTTTTTAGAATTAATTAAGATTTTATATATATTTAAATATTAAATTGTCCCTTATCAAACTTGATAATAACAAAAAAAAAAAAACAAACGAAATTGATATAAAAAAATATCTTGATCCAAAGCAAAGACAAATTTAATTCAAGAGAATTGTGGTAATTTTATTGTGTATTTAAAATGAAAAAGCCAAAAATATTTATTGTTGCCCGTTTGGGAGTGTGTTTGCGGTTGTTTTTCAAAGTGTTTTTCGTGTCGAAATACATCAAAATGATGTCTTTTTATTTTTTAAAAATTATGTTTAAGATCAGCGTATCAAAACGATCCAAAACAAAAAAAAAACAATTAGCTAAAACAAAATTAAATTTTGCCTGAAAAGACCCCTTCACCCTGCTTTCAAGGCCATTTATATTTTGTTATCAGTAATAAAATTGTAATTTTATTGTTTCAATCCACCTTGATCTTGAGTTTGACAATAAAAACTCTACAATAATATCACTTCTCTTTTTAGTTCCTTTAATAAACCTGATCATTTACTTATATGATCTTGATTCAAGGTAAGATTTTGGTGTCGTTTTATAAAGGGGTTTTGCCATCCATCTTGTGTTAGCGGCAATGAATTTGTGCACAAGTTGTTCTGCGTTTTTTTTTTTCCAAGACAAATATAAAAATATATTTAATTGATGAAGATAAAAAATAAAAATAAAAAACAAACCAGAAAATACATGGAGATATATTTTTTCTGTCTCGTCTATAGTAACCAAACATTAATTTTTCAGATTGTGCTTGACTTTAAGTTAAAAGATGAACTCTTTATACTTAATAAGTTAATCCTTTAAATATTAATGTTTCTGTCTTCTAGATTGAACACTAAGGTTCTGGGCTTCTGCCCGAATCCCGTACATAACTACTCATGGGACAAGACTTCGATTCGATTTCCAACTGGTTCGGAAATTATCTCAACAGCACTAAGCCCACGTCATAGCTTATGATTACCTCAAATGTTTGCTTGTAGGATGAAGCTGAGACCCGGCCCGAATACACTTCTTGAATAACTATAAAAGCATAGTTATAAAACCACCCGGGAGCTGATACAATTTGAATTTGACTCGGTTGATTCAAAAGACCACCCTGTAATTCAAATAAAATCTTGTTTGTTTTTTTTTAAATAGTTTTGTTTTTAAAAAAAAAAATAAAATAAACCAATTTAAATTAACTCATGAGTTCATTATGACTCTAGTTTTAAACCAAATCATGGAACAACCAAACTTCGCTTAGCCCCCAAGGCACTATAAATGACATGTCGCATCATACCATCATCCCATTACAAGAAACTTTGTCCAAGCAAAATAGCAAGCTTGTCTGGTCAAGTAGTACAAACAAATCTATTAACTAGCATGTTACTATATTATAAGCTAAGAAGTTATGTCTTGAGCTTCTTTAGAAGGATAATATATAATCCATCATCCCCTTAATTATAACATCAACTAATATAACATATCTATTCATATATCAGAATACATCGTGAGGCTAAATCGGAAGAGCCAACATTACTCGCCCTCTCTGCCGTGGGTGATTCGGATAAAGTTCTCCGGGAATGCTTTTAGGTTTGAACAGGCAGAGAACCATTCCGGGAACATTCATTGCCACCACGTGGGAAAACATCCTGTTAATTGCGAGGGGACGTCACTTAGTTGAAGTGGTTTTATCGAGCATGGCTACCCTCGGTGATGGGTGCATTGGTCCCTTGGATGTTAGCGCTGTTAAGAAGCTTCATTCCCTCTTCACTCATCTGCTGAACTTCTGAAGGTGACAGAATCCTTATGCAACGGACACAGCCGACAAATTCCCTACACAAGCACATCAAACTTAGGCCTAGAATAGGACAGCTTGGAGATGAAAATATATAGAACGATTAGCATCTACACACGGGTAAAAAATAACCGGAAGCATGCCAGCAAAAATAGAACTTACTCCCAAGGATCATCACCAATGAGTAGAACGTCATTCTCGTAGTCCACGTATACTAATTTCCACCCAGAACGTTTAGGATTGTTTAGAAGCCCGTCAAGTCCAAACATGCATTCAATAGCGGAGCATAGTTCTTCATAATTTTTAAAACTCGAGACATCAATTGACCTGCCAACAGACCCTGTCTTCTGAACCTGTAATAAACCCAAACACTGTTAGCACCTAAAATTGAAACATTCAAAAGCCCTCGACCATGCTCACAAACACGCAGGGGGCTTAAAACCTAGACAAAGGTTAACATTTAAGGAACAACTTCACTAGACTAAAGTCTTCCATATTCAAAAAGTTATGTGAATAATGCGATGTATGGTCCAAGCAGACAGTCAACAAATATCTTTTATTTACAAGAAAATCATTCATACCTTGGTATATGTGCGCACACGTGGGGCAACTTGCTGCCATGAGCTATTCTGGAGCATATTGCTATTATCAAAATCAACGTTGCTCGAAGATGTACCACCTGAGTTGTCAGGAAAGTCTTGCCGTGAGAAAGCTTGGGAATCTGCTAGGCTTGCTGAGGTAATCTGAGACTGAACATCCTGGCTTGAGCTGAGGTTGCCAACTAGACAATCCGAAGCATTCTGCAAATCAGCATCCTTTAATGTGCAGAACTCATCTAGTATAGCACTTGAGACAGAAGGATCGACCACAGAACCACCCCCATTGCTGGCGTCAAAGTTGAGAGAACCATAAATCCCACTTTGATCATTGCTCTCATCAGATAAATCCTTCACTGCACCTGAGTTTAAGGTACAAGGCTCTTGCTGAGTCGAAGAAATCAATTGGTTTGCTTGGGATAGAAATGTTGAATTGCTCATCTGATGATCCCACACATCTTGATTCATAAAAGGTAAAGAGGGATTAATTGCTTCCGGGAACACAACTGATGTGTCCTGTGATCCAAACATAGACAGTGGCCCCGATCTATACATCCCAGCAAGAGACATGGGATGTGATATCCATTCATCTGCATCTAGAAACGGTAGTGAGCAGTTAGGTGCAGTAGCATCAGCAAGAGGTGAAAGGATATGTTGGGAATTAAGTAGCGATGATTCTGGAAATGCCTGTGCAGGCCAGAGGTTGGTTTGTAATTGTGAGTGGCCCTGATTCTGGTTTTGGAACGCTAGATGATTTGTGGCATTCTGCTGGGTCATAGGACACGATGATGGTTTCTGCACAATGCATTCTCCTGTTGAGGTTAGCTGGCTTAACTGATCTGGCAAATGCTCAGTTTCTGCCTTTAATTTTCTTTCACCAACTCCAACTGATGCTTGATTTTCAACTTCGCTTGAAGAAAATGACTTCCCAGCTACATTTATTTTCGATGAAGATGAGATTATGGCATCAGATTGGTCTAGACAGATCTGTGAATAATTCTGGTTTTCTACAGACGTAACTCCTGACTGGTTTAGCTGAGGCATCTGATTAATTGTTGCCTGCACGTTCTTAACATCTAATGAAGCCACCTTCGCGGCAGAAACTTCTGGTAGTGCAGCTCCACAGATTCCAGGATAGTTAATAGGATGAGGTTTCATTAGCATGTTAATCAGTTGTTCAGAACATATGTTTGACATTGAAGCATATGGGAGATTTGCATTTCCACTGCCAGGAAGCCATGAAAGGGGCTTTTTTACCAAACTCCCCCACTCAGAATCTCCTGGCAGGACAAACAACATAGAATGAATTTCCAACGAATTTTCCCAGAAAAAAAAAGAGTCAAAAACCGAGCACCAAGATAAACCTTACCTAAAAATCCAGACTGCAAGGGTCGTTTGAGACCTGAAGTCAGAGAAGGAAAAATAAAGAGACTTTCGGGAGTCTCAATTTCCCATGAACTAACCCTGTTCTGCTTATCAGAACACCCTGGCTCATCCCACTCCACCTGTTTGTAAAACGAAAAAATGAAAATCAATTACTAATTAGCAAATCAAAGAGACAACACCAATGACAACATAAGAACAAACATCACTGTGAAAGAAAAGGATTTGGTCAGATCCACAAGTAGCCTAATCTACCTGAAGATTCCGCCACTTAGAACCAGGCCACCTCAGTGGATCCAAGTCACTGATACCAACTATTGTGCCCATATATCTGTGAAAAAGATTACAAGCAATTAATCAAGCACTGTATATTCAGACTTGCAAAAATTCAGAACCTTAAAGCATGCAATAAGAATATAAATGCGTTCAAATCACACTTTTATCCTTATCACAGTGCGCGCTTAAGATGAAGAATTAATCAGTTGATTATTATACAGTGCTAATTCATGATTCCTATCTATGCAGAGGTTTTACCCATAGCCACTGCCTGATTAAAGTGTAAAAGGATTCAAAGAACTCAGAATATTACCTGCGTTTTCCTGACTCTTCTGTCTCAAACATCATTCCAAACCTCATACCGACTGAGACTTGAGTTCCAAATACAGCTTTCCGGAATTTAATCAAAGGAATGACAAAGTCTGAAGGGCATGCCCTATGAATTGTACAAAGCAGCAATCACTAATAAGAGTCGGATACCAAATAAAAAGGGCAAAGGACAACTAGGATTTGATTGTAAATTTAACAAACCTTGGATTGTAAAAAATGGTGAATGGGCTTCGATTGGCAGTAGCATGAGCTGCAGCAGCAAGGACACCAATGTGCATGCTATCAGCAGATAGAACTGATGATGGTAATGTTGTTTGTTGACGGTTTGCACGCCTCACACCCACCATTAACTGTGACTTTTCATCCCTGGTGATTACAGAGAATGGGTAGCTTTAAGATTACTATAGTGAGTTACAAAATCCATGAAGGTTTACCCATTGTTAACACATGTTCTTGACAATTAAATATTGTCAAACTGCACAACAAAGCATCTCACAATTTTGCAGAAAAACTGAATTTACCTTTTCAATTGAGAATTTCTTAGATAGAGGTTTATGTATCATTAATTTTTGGTATTGTTAAGCGAACTTGAGAAGGCAGGTTTATGTAGCATCCAGAAGAAAAAAAATGCAAAGTATATAGCTTACCTGATGAACAAAACAGAATCACCTGCTTTAAGCCTTTTTGAACCCACAAATAAACTCCACCCAGTTGTAAGAAGGTGTCGTTTTGGCTGCCCTGCATAAGAGGAAAGAAGCGGGATGAAATCCACACTCGAGATGGTTCCTCGCCATATAAATTACAACTGAGATAGTTCCTCACCGCGGTATATATGGCGAAAAGTCCAGGTATTATCATGCAAGTCCCTTACAACAAGCTCCTGAGTTGGCGGTTGCATTGTGTAATCCTGGGACAGACAAGCAAATTTAATACAACAGCTCGTTGTTTCCTCAGGGCTTGCAATGCAAGGATTTTCAAGTTAGCAAGATTAGCTCACCAGTGGAGGGAAGAGCTTTTCTGCTGCCCTGCGTGGCACTGAGAAGCCACCGTGTGTACTTGTATCGCTAGCAGTCAAAGTTTTGCAGAAAAATTCACTTGGATGCTTGCTGGGCCTTAGCCCAAAATCTGGTATAGGGAAGACATCTTTTTCCTACATGAAGCGTAGATTCATTTTTTTAGTCTGGATGAAGGGATAAGCAAATGGGATGAAGTTAAGATAATCTGACATTATTTAAGCTTACAGTGTTCACTGGTTGAAGACTCATTTGAGCATAGATTTCATCTGTATCTTTGTCTGCCTATGAAATAAAGGTAAATCAGAGGTAAAAAAAAACAAACTGCCCTTCTAACAAGAGATGTATACAACAGTGGTGCACTCTATGAAGAAACGCGAAGTGGAATCGGAAAAAAATGGCATACATGTAGGGTGACATTGTGAACTTGGCACAATAACTGAGAAGGCAGATTTGGGTAGTTGGGGATCTGTGAAGTAGCTGATCTTCTCGTGGAAACTGCCACCTACACATGCAAATCAACTGGTCGTCAGTTCAATAAATCAAGCCGGAACAATCAGCAGCATATCAAAAGAGAAGCTGTCAAAATTTTATCTTGGCAGGCTTCCAAAATCTTAGAATCATGTGTGCCTAATTTGGAAATGAACCTTCAAAAGCACAGATATATGTAAGTACATTTTTGAACTGCAGTTTCTGTTAAAACCAACGCGGACTAAATTCAATTACAGTACACCATGCGATGCATCTACTCTTTCCAGAATGAATTCCTAATTCTTACTATCAGATTTAATGTTTTAGAATTGTAAGTTTACTACACTACTGATGAAAAACCATCCCACTTAACAAGAAAATGCAAGTGATGAGAGATCAAGCTCCAAAATGCAATTTGGTACAGTAGAGATCGCCTAAGAATGTGCTCTGAGTGGATATAAAAATCAGAAGGGGAGAAAGGGTCAAGATTAAACGATATAAATTCAAACCTGCTCACTGTGTCCTTGAGGAAAATAATACACCAGACTTCCAACCTGAGGCAAGGAAACTAGTGGGCCTGCACAAGCGTACCACAGCTCCGAGTTGATTGCCTTCCGTATTCCTGAGATAATGCACAGCAAGCTCAAAAACATAAGACACATACTCTTGGACAAAAGAGTACCGTTTGGACTTGTAATTTTTAAGAAAGTTAAAGCCTTCATGTAAGAGATTCAACCTTTTACCGGATCATTTCAGCCCATAGGCGAAAACGATTAGAAAAGGTCAAACTTTTATAAGAAATGAAGATTTTAGTGACATGAAACAAACCAGACTGATCTTGAAATTCTTTCAACAACTTCATTTCCTCGAGAAGATTTGTTTGAGCTCCATTAACAAGCCCTCCTGTCTTGATTTTCTCTTCCACAGACCCCATATTATGCTTCTACTTGTGTTGGTATATCCTCTCTACCCCACAACCAGAGCAACTCAATAGAAAAATGTCATCTTTACTTCTTCAACACCAAACCCCTCGATTACAAAAACCCCCCGTCAAACAGAATAGAAACTAGAGCATTAAAATCACAACCCTATATTCCTCCAAAAGAAGATAATTTTTTAGGACAGACCCATGTCAAGGAATCTTAAGCTCACCCAAAAGACCAATCCAATTGGTCACAACAGAGAAACCACCCCCTCCCCTTTGAGGAGTCCTTGATGATCCAAAATCAAGGAACAAAACCTGCAAAAAGGTATTCACTAGACTAGACACAGATCCTTTTATGGTGTGGGGCAGGAAAGAGAGCTTTTTTATTGACACAACAAAAACCAAAAGTTTTTTTCATCAAAGCACGCGGACCGAAGCATGAGTGTGGTGTTCTTGTAGCTACTATTCGTCCGACTTTTCAATCAATGAAACCACTGATCTCCCTCTATCATCATCATCAATAAATCCAAAAAACAAAAAGAAATCTTCCCTCTATCTATCTCATCGATTTATGTCTCTGTAAATGTGAAGCAGTGACACGCTGGTTCTTGCTTGAAACTAGAAAGGGTAGGCATACTGCTAACCTGCACTCACACTTTCCGGAAATGGCTATTTCTTTGCAGCTTTAAACTGTTTTAAGGCAGTCCAAAATCCCAATTAAAACAAAAGTAAAGGATGCAATAAATAAGATAAAATTAATAAAGCAAAGTAAAACAAGGAGAACACGAAATCAGGCACAGAGGATAGTGATTTCAACAAGTAATAATAGAAATAGTGTGCGTGTGTGTTTTTAAAAAGGGAGGGGGAGAAAAGGAAAGAATGCGAGAGTGGCGCATTTTAGCACGTGGATTACGAGGATTTATGAAGGGGTGCTCTTTTTTAGGGAAACCTTGAACTTAATCTCTCAACTATTTATCGATTCTTGATATAGTCCTCGAACTAAACCTTCTCTCAATTGAATCCTCCACTAATTGATCGTCGCATGTTCTTAACGTGGAGCCTTAACTTTTTTTCGAAAGGGGTTAGTTTTATGTGTTTAAAATAGAATATATAAACAAATTTTATAATTTAGTAGCTCGATTATATGAAATGATAAGATCATGCCTAGCAATTCATCAGTTTTATTTAATTATTTATGAAACGATCAAGACGAACTTACTTTGTTTGGGAGACGTTTGTATGCGAGATCGGTATGATTTCCATACAAGTTTCTATTGTTTTATATTATGTTATTTTCTTTGGATTTCTTATTATATATTCTTGATGTATCTACATAGTTACAGGTAAGCATAAAAATTAAAAATTAAGGAATCAAAAAAATTAAAAAGCATAATCGAAAAAAAAAATTAAAAAACCAAGAAAAAACTAGTCTGTTTGGGTTTAAGGCTTTTGAAATCGATTTAACCCCGCTAAACCAAATTCTTAAGAATGAATATAAAAAAGATGTTACTTATAATATGTTTCCATGAGAATAATAAGAATAAATATAAAAGATATCCCAAATTTTTAAAAGTTTGTTATTCATGATGATAATGCACTTTTTCTTTCCTTAAGATTTGCATAGTTCTATTAAAACATGAAGTTAATATTGTTTTTAGTGTATAAAAGAGAACATGTTCAATATTTAGATAGGTTTTACTTGCAACAAAAATTTGTAATTACACATATATATGTTTTTTATTGACAACCTTTTCTTTCTTTTGATTTTTATTCATTTGATGATATTATTTTAGTTATCCCATATTCTATAAAAAAACAACTGGACTTAGTCATGAAAAAAAACCCATAAAACCCCTAAAAAAAACCCATGAAAAAACAAGTTTTTAATGGTTTTTCTTTTTAAAAGACCAATCAGGACCTGGTCGGCCTGAACTGATTTTGGTTAGATCCGATTCTAAATATATATATATAAGAAGCTTTGCTTTGGGTTTTTTTTTAATAAAAAAACTGAATTGAACTATATATACTACTTTTTTCTAACCCAACCGAGCCCTAATTTAGCAATTCTATGAGATGGGTGACTTAAATGATAAACTTTTTAGTTTGTAGACTTAAATAATCAATAATTGGTGGCTAATTTCCAAAGTCTCTCCTCTTTTTTCTAAGCTTTAGCTTTTGGCTTTTGCGACATGGATCTTGGTGTGCTTTACATTTCACCTGCTCTCTCACAGCAAATTCTGGTTTGTTTATGTGTTTTTGGTATCTTTGATTGTTTGGAAATTAAAAAGAAGGAGAGAGGAAAGGCTTTTATATATCCCCATGCGCTTTTGTGGTCTGATTTATTTGACCGTTCCTCAAGCGTGCGGTTCACGACAAAACAATAGGGGGAGGCACAGGATAACATGAAGCGATTACGTGTCATGCCCCCGTGCTTGTCTGTGCACGGCGCCGTTTCTGGCTTTCACATTTGGTCTCAGCATGGTTGGAGACTTCAAAGTTTATATCTAGCCTCCGTTTTGTCTTCTATGTTTGTTCCGGTGTGTATATCCTCCTTGTATTTTGCATGTCAGTCCTTTCTTGGATGTGATCACGGAATTCCTCAGGGATGTATATATATTTAGCTATCAAATATCAATGCCTCTGTAAATCACGGTTGTTTTCCAGGCCAAATCGAGAGAATTATATTTATTTATAAATTTTTTAGCATTGTTTTTTATAACCTTAAAATGCAGAGAGGATTCAAGTTCAAATGGTAGATAAAACAACCCCATAAATCTCCAATGGCTAAAAGGAAGTAGAAGGAGCTCCTTATATAAACTCCCTGTATGAAAGAACGAAAGGGAACACTCGATTGCATACGTAGTTGGCATTACAATATATTTTTGGCCAGAAAGAGTGAGATTTGGTTGGTTGAGATTTGAAGCACCAAAGTGAATCCACCAAGGAAGAAGAAGAAAAAAAGAGAGGGGAGACCTTTCCAAAATAACTGGTTCATGCCATGTTCGTGAATTTCCAGTAGTATGAAAAGGGAATGGGATGTCCATGCCGCTACTGTTGCATGGGCAAGAGGGTCACGCACGGATCTCCATTTATTATGAATATTTTTTTTTGCCATGACCAACCTACCACCACAATTGGTGGCCCTATCCCGAGAGAATAAAGAGCACAGCCTTTCCGAAGGTGGGGACAGCAGGAGTCACCCTAAGCAAAGAAATAAAAAACTCGAGGACGACTTTGTTGAATTTGTCTTCTAGCTAGACAGTAGACACCATGCCGAGAGGATCTTGCAGCCATCGATCCAAGTTGAGGGAGGGGACAGTTCCTTGGCGTGGCACCGAGGCCAAATCCAAGCAAAGACAAACCTCATCCTCCGAATAACGTTTTTATTACATCTTCGTTGATCCCAACAAATGCGGAGTATATAAATGCTAAGTAACTACTTTTAAAACAGTGGCAACCATACTAGTTCAATTTACAGCTAATAATTACAGCTATTTCTCTCTGACCTTATCACCGCTGGTCTAATATCGCCCATCCTAGCAATTTGGCAATTTCACATTGTTTGCAGCACTGAAAAATATATTTTTTCTTAATTATAAAGAAAAATATATTTGTTTAGTTAAATAAATTTTTTTTATTAGACTTCATACGTATTTGTGTTTCAAATTTTACTTTTGTAGAGGCTAAAACAACCTATGACAATGAAATTACCAATTTTTTTAAAATCAAATATTTTTTTAAAATCACAATTAAAAATATTTTTTAAAACCACTATGATATAAAAGACATACTTAATAATATTATTATTATTAGTAAAGGTAACTCCAACCTTCAAATAATAATTTTAAAAATATTTAATTAATCAATATACAATATAATTTTACACCTGTCCTATTAAAAACTTTATATTTTTAATACAAAAAATACAATTTATAACTCTTCTTAATTGTTATTTTTTAAGTCATAATCCAAATGCCCAAAGCACTTAGCTACCGTGTGCAAGCCAAAATCTTGTTTCGAAAAAAAGAAGAAGAAGAAGAAGATTTTGCGAGTATTCTGAATTTGATTTTATTTGTAAAAAAAAAAAAAAAAAATGTCCCCAGCATATTGCTGTTTAGGTCCTACCACAGGGCCATGCTCCCCAGTAGAATTTCAGGGCACCTCTAGTATAGATTTGACAGTCCAAGTATCGCCACGTGATGCGAGCACGCATTATGTGGATGAGGAATATGATCGGACGGTCTAGACGTGACGCTAAAATCGAGTGGCACGCGGACTAGATAATTCGTGGACTCTCTCCTCTCTCTAGTCTTTCTCTAGCAGCACATTATTCTATGGCTTTGGAACTTAAACTCGCCGTATTCTCAGCTTGATATGTCCAAGCACCGTTGATCTTGTTCCACGTGTCCATCATGGAAATGGTTTCGTATGATTTGAGGAGTGTGGGCCCACCAAGCTGATCATGTGTTTAATGCTATTTTATTGATTCTTGACTTTCTATTGAGTTTAATTAATCATCAATTGTTTTTGTGATAGTGTAACGCACAGTGTTTTTTAAGAGTGTTGTTTGTTTATAAATATATAAAAATAATATTTTTATATTTATTTTTTAAATTAAAAAAAAATTAATTTAATTTTTTTTATAGCAAATATATTCTTAAAAAATAAGCTCAGGTTACCCGCATTGAAAGAAGATGCAAGTCCATGTTGACATTTACAGTTTAAAAAAATCATAAATTATAATTTTTTTAACATGCATCCAGGCAACAATTTTCAATGAAATCAATATAAATCCAGATATATATTGATTGATGAAAGAAAATAAAATATATGATTGAAGTGAAACACAGCCTAAAAAACAAACCTACCCTAAATCTCATGTATTACCATGAACATCTACCCAATCCAGTCCCCTAGACTGTTATAACAGCGGGTCCTACCCACTTGTTTAAGCAAGGGACATCACCTGTAAGGGATAGAGCCTTATCATTGTCAAAGGGTGGGGACCACGGAGTGGTGTTCAATAGAAACAAGCAAGTTCCAGTGTTCCACAGAGTAATTTTCGTGGCCCCACAAAATATATTTTAGGATCCACGTCTCGAGAGTTCAAGTCATAGAAGAAATTCCATAATTTGACATCCATTTTTCATGGCGTAAGTACATGGACTTTAGGTGTGTACAGATGGCTCGGACCGACCCAGTACAATAATAGGTAGAGCATTGTAAAAAGGAGAAGATAGTGTGCCTGTGGGCTGGGACCCTTGCACATTATGCCTCGAGGCACTAGTGTGGTTTCCTCATTTTCTACTCATGATTGTATCTGGGTCAATGCCTAATGATGTAATCTCCCTCAAATTAAGAAAAAGGAAGACACGGCATGCAATGTTTATCCTATAAAATCCCCTAATGTTGTTTGTGTTGGGCTTATTATTCTGTCCGAGGGAAAGTAATTTGTGTTTTTTTTCAAAAAAAAAAGAAGAAGATAGCAGATATACCCTCTGAGTTAATCTAGTACATGTACGTTTAAATTTAAATTCTTTTAAAGATACAAGTAGAATTCAAATAGTATTTAGTTATTACATTGGGATATGAGAAATGAAGATAACAAAGACAAGGTGGGTCCATCCATCAAATTGATGGCAAGATCACAGCCATACAATAGACGGGCATGTTGATCACTGGATAAGCTTCACAGAACAAGCAAATGATTAAGATTATGATGGAGGATCTCAGCTTTTCATTGGGGTAAAAACAAAAGCATTTAATGGAGATTAAAGAACAAAATCATAACAAGTGCAATTCTCCTTGGATTTTGTTAGACGATACATGAAGGGAATGAACAACGGGAATCGAGGGCTCCACGAGTGATAATTGATAATGAAAGAAGCTATAGACGAGCGTGGTGCAAGGGGAACATGGAGGCAGGGTGGCCTGTTGGGATGTAAGGGGACATTTGCTTCTGAATCTTCTGATGAGAAGGAACTCCATTTTGTCTTTATAGCCTCTCCCACCGTCTCTATTTTATTGTCACTTTACTCATCTAGATATATTCTCTTTGGTCTCTGTGAATGTGGGCCGATATTCATTATTCAAGGTTACTTTACGGGCTATTTTCATCAATAAAGGAGGAGAAAAGGAGCCTTCTCTTTCCCACGTTTCCTCTTCTCCAGTGATTCACCTCCAACTTTAATCCAGATGGGCACTTGCATGGTATGTTCTGATGATAAAAGATGTTTGTTGGTAAATCAATCCCCTTAGCCTCATTGCCTGATGGAAATCATTTGTTTCTTCAAGCCTGCAAGGCATTGCTCCGGTAGCTGGGACTTAGGGTTAAACTGCCTAGATTTAGAACCACTCATTGATACTCAAATAAGCAACTCGCGCTTCTTACTGAATATTTGTTTAGTAGTGTGGTATAAATTATTTATATATATATATATATATATATATATATATATATATATATATAAATTACACTAAGATAATATTTTTATTTTTATTTTTAAATTTATTCTTTATATTAATATGTCAAAACGATTAAAAATCATAAAAATAAATAATTTGAAGTTAGAAAAACAAAATTCAAAAACACGGCTAGACTGTAATACCAAACCAGTATAATTAAGACAACCTTGATGGTGTACTGGTAAACTCATCATCTAGTATGAAATTCAAGCAATACATCATTAATCTCTACCTCACTCAAGAATAAAGAGTTAAACATTCAGCAATAAAGAGCTGCTAATGCAATCCCTTAAAACTTAACTTCTTGCGGCAATATTAATGTTGCAATTGTTGTCGTGGCAATAGTGCTGGCGCTGCAAGTTAATTTTTTTTCTAGTGGCTCAATTAATAAACTCAAATGTAGTATTTTTATTTTAAATAAGTTTTATTTTATAAATAATTTTGGGCACCATGCTAATTTTGTTTTTAAATCCCCTTTTTGTGCAAGAAAAACACGGACAGCGTGGCATTTAGCGGGCTGAAATCTAGCCCATTAATGTCAAAAGACATTTACTTTGAGCCATGCCTATTGTTAACAGATCAAAAACCTCAAGGCCCAATTATTGTGGCCCAAGCTCTCCTCATTAATAGCTTCAACAAGCAGTGATAAAACAATTCAAGAATCCATGCTTTGCTTTCGCAGGGTTTATCTAGGGTTTTGCCGCTTCCAGTAAAATCCCCAAATCCTTTTGCAGCTGAATTCCAATTCCAAAAATTTAGCCTTCACCAATGGAGGGATTGAGTAAATCAGATGCTAATTTGATAGTTTACGTGCATCCATCGCAGAGCAAGAATGTTGATAAAGCAATCCTCCGTGAACTCAGCTCTTTGCTCTTCAAGTTCGTTCCTTTGCCGTTTCACTTTCTCTTGAATTCTAGACTGTTGTGTTATTTTTCTCATAGTGGGTTTTTTATTGCAGGTATTCTCAAGCATTTGATGGAGTTGTCTTGGCTTATAGTGTTGACCCTCAAGATAAATGTGCGAGAATTCTCTCTGGGGTTCACCCTTATTTCGGTGTCAGACTTCGAGCAAACCTGCTAATCTTCTCTCCGAAGCCGAACATGCTTTTAGGTTGTTTTTTCTTCTGCTTCTTCATGTTATTTTTTCAGTAATTGTAAGTTGTTTTTTCTATACAATAATAATAATTGGATTAGTATTTTAATGTATGTATTTATTGTGGTTCAGTAACATAAGTTGTTTGTGAAGTTTATTTAGAATTGATGTTGAAGTGTGAGGTTATTGTTTTGCTTTAATAATTTTTTTATTCAACTTTCAGAGGGAAAGGTGGTGAAAATTACTCGGGAATCTATTCATTGCATTGTTCTTGGTTTTTCATCTGCAATTATAACAGATGAAAATATCCGCAACGAGTTAAAGTATAAAGCTGTATGTCCATCTATACTCTTGTGCTTTGAAGTTCATATCGTTTTCCTTTCTGCAGCTAGAGAGTTGATATTGTTGGTTGTCACTTAATATTTGCTGTAGAAACATGGGGAGGGGGTATATGTTAGCAGATATCACAAGCGGCATGTGATAAAGGTTGGAGCTGTGATACGTTTTGAAGTCAAGAGGTGACATATTATTGTTTTTATTGTTATATTTTAGAATAGCTTGATCTCTGTGAAACACATGGTCCTTTTCCTTCCTGGTATAATCTGCTCATCCCAATCACTTGCATGCACAAGTATGACACAGATAAACACGGACTTTAAACTGATTTCATTAAGGTTTCTAAATTCATTTTGGATGGTCTTGCTCCTAAAAAGATACATAACCCTTGAACTAACTCTCATTTTAACATTAATATCTAAATAGAAAAGATATCAATATGGAACAGAGATCAACCAATCAACTTTCAGTAACATAATTGTCCATGGGCATCTGTAGTGCATCTGCTTAATCATTGGAATGTTTATTGTGGAGAGTTTGACACCCAATTGTTTAGATTTTATTTACTTGGAAGATTGTGTGTGGATAGGAAGATAGATAGGACTAATGGTTGCTCAGTCAGGCCCTAGTTTAGTGCTAGCAATTTTTTTTTAAAAAAAAAAACAGAGAGAAGAAGAGAACGACTATAATGTGCAAAGCATTCTTTATCAACAATCAAATACTTCTGTTTCAGGCATTAACATATTACATATGTGATTTTTGCTAACTCTAGTTACTTGGTCATATTTTATCTTTGCAAGAATTGCAAGAGGTTCACGATGGTGAACAGGATTACCATGTAACTTTTCCTTTTGGTTTTGATTTTAAAAGCTTTATGACAAGACATGCATGGTTTACTTCTGTCCTTAGTCTAATAGACAGACTGAAAATTGTGGAGGCAACATTTGACACTTTGGTGCTGGTGGATATTTTAAATCCCATCAAGCTTGGATTTTTTTTGTTTTATAATTTTGAAAATTTGGTTTCACTCTTCCATGCCTTTAGTTATACTGGCTTTATGATACAAGTAATTCTTCCTCTGACTTCGATAAATTGTTTGGGGTCTCAACATATCCAATCGAATCATGCTTCTCTTTCCTGCAGGGGGGGCATGCCAAACTCACTGCTGCATGATCCCCTGTCGTGAAATTGGATTAATTGAGTAATTTTACTGAGATGTAGACAGCATAAAGTAGAATTTAGTTTATTCGTATACTATCCATTGTACATGACTCGATAAAGATCCTGTAAGTGTTTGGATTTGGTTAATTTTTGCAGTTTGGATGAGGAAATACTGCACATTTCAGGATCCTTGATTCCAGCTAAATACTGGAAGTGTCCATTGGTTATGCTCCCCTGTCATGAAATTGGATTAATTGAGTAATTTTACTGAGACCTACACAGTATAAAGTAGATTTTAGTTTATTCGTATACTATCCATTGTACATGACTCGATAAAGATCCTGTAAGCGTTTGGATTTGGTTAAATTTTGCAGTTTGGATGAGGAAATACTGCACATTTCAGGATCCTTGATTCCAGCTAATACTGGAAGTGTCCATTGGTTATGCTCCCCTGTCATGAAATTGGGTTAATTGAGTAATTTTACTGAGACCTACACAGCATAAAGTAGATTTTAGTTTATTCGTATACTATCCAGTGTACATGACTCAATAAAGATCTTGTAAGTGTTTGGATTTGGTTAATTTTTGCAGTTTGGATGAGGAAATACTGCACATTTCAGGATCCTTGATTCCAGCTAATACTGGAAGTGTCCATTGGTTAGATAAATATTTTGTTGATGCTGCAATTGACAGGTTTTCAACCGAACTTACTTCTCCAAACCTTGGATGAATTTGTTTTCAAATTTGTGAATTTTAACTTTTAGTTGACTTCCTGTCAGTAATAAGGAGACAAAGACTGAGGAAGAAATGGAAATGCAAGAGCAGATTACTGTAGGCGGAGAGACGTTGTCTTTTGTTAATGACCACGAAATTAAGAAGTCCAAGAAACGTAGAAGAGCAGAAGATCAATGAAGGCTGTTGTTGCTTCTTGTTGTTTGCCATACTCTTTGTTTCTTTGCTTTTTTTAGTCCCAACTCTGTTGTATAACACCGCATTTTTTCTATCTATTTGTATCCGGGGGATTGAATTGTTACGTGCATACCTTATCCATTCTTAATCCCAAGCATTAATTGACATAGATCTGTCACCGAGGACATCACTTGGGATGCAATTTTGATGTAAATACATGTATTATGTTTGAAGTAATTTAAATTTCTGTTGAGGTTGCACTCGATTTATTCAAGATTCACGCATAAGTGCCTTGTAGAACTGGAATTTATGTAACAGGACTTTCATCATGTTACATTGGCTGCTAAGGTTACATTGCAGAAACCAAAAGGTAAATGAATGGGATGGATGTGTCATGCGTGAAAGATATAGTCTAGGCTCATTGAGTCGTGTGATCACGTATTGTCCAAGAATGCAATTGATGTAGGTTTGGATTGTGGTGACCGACCTTGCTGCTGGATGGTCTTCATCAACCAGTCTGGAGGACGCTCAAAAAGTGCGCCTTTGGTGATTCTCCAGTATGTTGGATTACAAACACTCTGTACACTACAGCTAGATGGCCATGAGTCGAAAACTTAGGCCTCAGCACTTGAGATTTCGTCAATCTATTTTCTTAATTAATCACATAAAAGTTGGAGGACATCTAGTGTTAGTTTGTCAATCATTTTTATGAGGATTTGGGTGTGCAATATTACATTCCATTTGCACCATGCCGTTATGATTGGCATGGCAGCTGCATCTTGAGATTACAAACACTCTGTACACTACAGCTAGATGGCCATGAGTCGAAAACTTAGGCCTCAGCTCTTGAGATTTCGTCAATCTATTTTCTTAATTAATCACATAAAAGTTGGAGGACATCTAGTGTTAGTTTGTCAATCATTTTTATGAGGATTTGGGTGTGCAATAGTACATTCCATTTGCACCATGCACTTATGATTGGCATGGCAGCTGCATCTGCATTTCGGCTCACATAAAACAACTACAGAAAGTAGAAACAGATCTGTCTTGGTGGAAGCATGATCAATTTTAGAATCATCATAAGATACGGGGTTTCTTTCCTTCAACACCCCATATTCGATTATGGGCCCATTTGAATAAAAGAACCAAATATCTCATATTTCAAGCATATATTAGATCTGAACATTGATATATATATATATGAGGTATAAGGTTAGAAAGATGAGTGAGAGGAGATGGGTTTTTTCAGGTTGGTGAATGATTCTCACTTCCATCTAACTCCCATGTGAGTGTCTGCTTATTTAAATTAGAAGAAGAATACAGAGAAGATCATGACAAACTTTTCCGTTATAACCCGTTCTTGTAACGTGCTCTCTTAGCTTACCAAAAGTATAAAGTCTACGTCTTTCTTCTTGATGAGAATGTTACCATCTCTTCTTGTGTGACCTTTAGCAGCCGAGTGCATGTGTCTTAGAAAAGGACGTAGTCGTTAACTTCGAATCTTTGTTTGGTTCACATCACCTTATTTCACCCACCTTCGACATGCATTTCCTCTCTTTGAAATTTTGTGTAGTTAGTATGGTTTCCAAAGATTTTTTATGGATAAGAAGATGATATTGGTCATTAACTACAAGGGAATAGCCGTCCAGTTTTAAAAACTTTCTCCCTTGATATTAAACTCGAATCAGCTCGGAATCTATTAATTTGAACTTGAGCCTGGATCGGTCTAAATTTTACAAAAAAATAAAAGAAAGAATTGACATATTGTGATCCTATCAATAACCCATTATTATATAATTTTTGAGGATGAATTGATACTAGATTATTTGTCCGTGCTATGTTGTGGGTCATATTATTTTTGTAAAATGTAAAAAAAGAATGTTCAAACATTGCTAATATATTTTTTAGTATAAAACAATTTAAACCATGTAAAAATTGATCTGATGTGACACGATCGACTTGATAGGTCTAAAAGCTACATGAACAATTAGAAAAAATATTGTTTGACTTAATAAAAATTTCAAGACGACAACATATTAAATCGACTCAAGTCAACCCATGTTAACATGCTAAATCCTTGACCTAGATCATAAGACCGTGATAACCTTAAAAAAAGCAAATAAAAAAACATTGTGAAGCTCAATTATCAATTAATCCAATATTGAAAGATAAAATTGAAAATAAATCAATTAAAAGAAAAAACATGATCGAAGGGAACTCATGTTTACTTGACAAACTCAAGTCATTCGGATAACCCTATAGAAAGTAAATCAAAACAAAAAAAATAACCTGAGTAACCAGTCAAACTCGTGACCTGAGTCATGAGACTAGAATAACTTCATAGAAAGCAAACTGAAACAAATTATGAAGCTTAGTTACCAATCAACCCAATGTTGAAGGAAGTCAATTTAAAAAGGATAAAAAACCTGAGTCCATCGGTTAATCCGTAAAATCTGTAACCCCATGAGACTGTGGTAACCCCATTGAAAACAAATTAAAATAAACTATTAAACTCAACTCTCAATAAACTAAATGTTAAAATATAAAATTAAAAAAAATATAAATTAAATTTTTTAAAAAAATATTGTTCCACACAACAACACCTTGCGAGGAGGGGAATTGACATAAAAAGACTTGATTCAACCTTGGAGACAAAAAAAACTTAAGCCAACTAGGTTAATATGCGAAAGTCGTGACTCGAGTTATGAGATTTGAATAAACCTATTGAAAGCAAATCAAAACAAATTATAGAGCTCAATCCCTAATAAACTTAATGTTAAATGATGAAATAAAAAAAAAACACTAAATTAATTTTTTATTTAAAAAAGAACTATTCCAATAAACAATACTTAAGTAAATGACAAATGCAAATAATTATAAGAAATTACCCATACATACTTATTTGTTTGTTCTTTTAAAGGAGACTTGCGACATCACCTGGCATCAGAAGTTTAAACTAGAATAAACAGATGTGGATGGCTGGCTTGTCTAACATTCGATTGCTTAATTTGGAACCGTCTTGCCATATTAGCTTGAGAATTGAAATCGATACCATGCCTTTCCACTGTATGATTGAGCTTATTATATGCTATAGTCTGATTATATTTAGTTTCATACTACAAAATTATATATATACCTGTTAGGCCAATTACTATCAACATCTTATTGCGACCTTAATTCTTGACAATATCAAGAAAGAATATAAATCATTTGAAGTAATTAAAAACTAAAATTGTTAAGAAATTATTAATTAGCACTTAAGAGTACTTTGACTTCATCAACATCCAACCCCACTATCCTCCACCCATTATAACCCATGGTCTTTCACGTCTATCATTGTGTTCCCTAATCAATTCCTTTTCGATCGATGACTAAATTTGCTATTAGTAGTGGTTGCTCCTCAAATTCATTACGTTCATCATAATTGAGATGGGGTATTAATTGATGCAGGGAGGAACTACAAAATTATGTTCTAGGGGAGTGGGAGTTAATACAATGTGAAATATATGGATGGAAATTCAAATATAATGGTGGAGCCAGCCATTGTACGTAAATGTATAGCGATTAATTAAGGTTGAAAATACAGATGATAAATAAAATATGTGGCGGCAGAAATATAAAAGGATGATGGTTTTGAGGGTCTATTAGGGTTTTGAGATAGCTATAAATTGATATTTTTTATATATATTAAAAATAAAAAGATATTATCTTAATATATTTTTATCCCAGCAACATACTCCGAGTTACTAGCAGCTTTTTCATGTTGATTGTTGTTCTTAAAACAAATTCTGAGGTAGAAAGTTCGGTTTCCTTTCAACTACAAATTTATGAATCTCTTCTCTTCATGACTGCTTTATTTTATCAAGTAAACGAAGAGAAGATGCATGGATGTGAATGTGATGATGATAGAACATAAAGGTACGGCTGTTTGCTGGATTTTAGAAGGCACTCTGAATGTCGGTACGGATTTCTTGGGAATGATCAACCAGAAATGGGCAAAAACACAAGTAAAGATTATCGTTCATAAACTATGCTGGAGCTAGCTGGTTGTTTGCATAGATTAACACCCCCATGTCGGGATCTTTATGTTCGAAAGTGAAACCCCCCCTATAGTTTTTAAAATTAAACTGGAATGAAGTTGTTTATTGTGATCCAATTGATGAGGTCGATCAGCACTGTTAAAATCTGATTTAATTTAAAAGCATTCAAAACAATGTTATTTTGTTTTTAAAAAAAATTCTTGAAACATTAATAAATTTAAAGTTTGCTTTGTGCGTATACCCAAGAATCAATAGGTTTGGTGTCAACCATTTTAGAAGCTTAAGATTCTCTATTCACCGTCCAATATATGGCACGAAAAGGCTGGAACAAGAAATACTTTTGCTTTTATCGTGTGCGTGGACATAATAATAAAGGCAAAAATCTAAGGAAGGAATATATATTAATCTAAACCCATACAAGTGTTGAGTTTGGTTACGTAAGATTAGGTTTCTTTTGTTGAAATTCTGTAAGGTATGGAGCATTGGTTCTACAATAATATTAAATGCACGTGCTAGTGCACTTCTATCTGTACTGTCTTCTCCTTTGGTTGCATAGGAGTACTGGCATTATCGCGTTAATATTGTGGTGGGTTACAGGTTGTGCATATGATGTTGCTCGGCGGAGGTGGTGCAGCTGAAGTCAGAAAGAGTATTGGCAACCATTGATGCTTCTTGGGATGCTTACCATATGACAGCTAGCTAGCTAGCAAATTAAGTTGGAATTGCACCAAGCAATTCTCGAGACTACTTGTGTATGCATGGTGCGC
>Ga0307515_10005540_pt1 | contig 25569 bp, 11 predicted proteins | sample 17_EM_MG_FD_194513 | JGI IMG/M metagenome (GOLD analysis project Ga0307515, IMG submission 194513) | Populus trichocarpa ectomycorrhiza microbial communities from riparian zone in the Pacific Northwest, United States - 17_EM | ecosystem: Host-associated > Plants > Roots > Unclassified | place... | reverse complement strand
AAGAGGATAAGAGTTGAGCTGTAATTAGGCACGGGATTGATTTTTCAGGTCAGAGAGTGTGAACATATTCATTGGTGTTGCTGACTTAGTTCAAAGTCCCACAAGAACAATTAAGGGTGTTCATCAACTCATCATTTTTGTATGGCTAATATGATGAGTATAGGAGAATATATCAGCACATTAGCTTAGCTTCTGGATTTAGCTCATCATTAACACTTTGAAAGGAAGCAATATAAAGATTGTTCTATGCATGATCATTAGTTTCTCTGATGAGCTAGCAAAATACTCGCGACTCAAATCAATCATTCAGTGTACTTGTGATTAGTCAGCTATCAAATACAGTTCTAGACCTAACTTAAGTGGAAAAAAAGTTAAGGCTGCAAATTTGCAACGCATCCAATGAAGCGAAACCATGGATTCTGAAATCTTCTTCTGCCTGAATCTTGACCTTTTTTCCTTGCATGAACCGGGCGTCTGTCTGATTAGCTAGCCCACAACGACAATTAATTCCACACGAGTTGGCAGGCACATTTTAGTCACGCAGCCGATTGATTAATTTACGAATCGTTCAAGCATTTAGCATTGCTGATGGAGGCAATTATTAAAAAATTGATAATCTTCAAGATGTTTTCAGATATCTTGACATAACACGAATATTAAAAATGCAGAAGTCATATCAATTCAATACTTTAAAAGAACATCTACGGAACGCCATGGTCATGCAGCATAAATTTGAGTGCATGAAAACAAGGAATTTAAGGCCAATACTTCCAAGAATGGAACTGTTCAGTGTGGAAATCATGATCTATATATATATCATAAGAAAGTTTTTCAGAGACAGGGTAGAAACAAGGGTGATTATTAGTGTAGATAATACTCACTTATCAACTGATGTGTTAGTAAACACCCATCAGTCGATTCTGGCAAATGGCCAAAAGTTGTGGCTTTGTCCTTTCAGTAATGTCGGGGATCGAGCTTTTCTAGCCTGCTATGAATTTCAACGTTTTCACAAGGCAGCCAGCTATTATAAGACCCCACAACTTCAGCGACTACCCTTTCTTTCATTACGCAAATCATCTTTATAAAAATCATAATAAAACTTCTGTCAAAACCTCCCCTCGAAATCAATCCCAGGATTAGAAGCAGAAGCTAGGTAGCGACAAATCTTTGAAGCAATGAAAATGTGAGTCCGTGAATGCTACTAATATAGGGATATGCATAGCATTAAAAAATATATTAACTTAATATTTTCTTAAACTAAAAACATTTTTAAAAATCTCGTCAATCAAAAACAGAATCTATGTGGATCACTGCCTTCAAATTAAACTCCGTGTCTCTCTCTCTCTCTCTCTTTTTTGTCAAATCAAGGCTAATTGATAATGGTTGTTAATTTGTTATTAGTCCCCGTCAATTATGTGCATTAATATTTGAAATCAATTTCTCTTATAATTTCCCACAAACCATTAATTGGACTAATCTGAACTCAATTTGTTCAATATAGGCATAATTGACTAAAACAAAACTTAGAAGGGAATGACTGTGTTTTTCAATTTTTTTGAAGTTTTTTCTAGTTTTAAATTATTATTTTTATGTTTTTTATTATTGTTTTGATGTGTTGATGTTAAAAATAAAATATAAATATTATTTTGATGCATTTTCATGTAAAAAAACACTCTAATAAACAACTTCTATCACAATTCTAAACATAAATATAGATTTTAACTACATTTAGCTAATTAATCGATAATGAAGGTGCCATAAATCCAAGGGGACGAGTACACTCGCAGCCGGATTTACGGTGTCTTCAGATTTCTCCGAAAAGCTGCAGGAAAACCTCAACAGTGAAAAGCTTTCTTTTTCTTGTTGTTAAAAAAAAAAACCCTGCAATAAGAACTTTAAATATGCCTTTAACTAAATGGCAAAGCAAAGACCTTATGGACCAGACCTTTCCTTTTTCTTCTCTTTTATCAGATTGATTGATAAAATTAGCAGGCGATCACATGGCCTGAAGAAAAATGATGTGGGGATTGCAATTTTCCTGAACGAGGGATGGAAAACAAAGTCTGAATAAGATGTTTTAAAAGTGGCGTAAAAAGGGCTTGAAATTTTTGTTTTCCACACAACAATTCCTTTACTTTAAGGAGGAGGAAAGAGAGAGGTCTTTTTGACATGGAGTAGCTCCTAGGACCCATGAACAACAACAAGTGTACACAGAATCTAGCATGGGTTCAAAACAAAGAAAAAAAAGACAGAAGAAAACAAATTTAAAAGTAATCAAACAGGGAAAAGAGTTTGGTTTCGTGAGTGGGCTTATTAGAGTGTAGACCCCTTAATGGTAGGCAACTTTTCTCTCTCTCTCTAGCTTTCTTTTCCATTTTTTCAAGTGCTGCCTAAAGGTTAATTTGTAAAGCAACGGAAAGTAGAATCTTGCTTAAGACTTTGTTTTCCATGTCCTTTTAGCATATGATAGTGTCAAATCCCTGAAAAAGTTTGGTTTGAGAAATCTCGAGCTTGGCTTATGAGCTGGTTGCAATAGACAGGAAACCGCTCCACTTGACATTAAAAAAAGTAGATAGCACTGTTGGTTTATCAAAAAAAAAAGGGGGGGGGGGGGGAGAGAAAAAATAAAAAACAACAACAACATTTGCAGAGTTGCAGCAAGAATTTTGGTGACCGGAAAAGGATTAGCTTTTTTTAATGGCACCGTGCAACGTATTAGAATGTCATTAGACTGAGATGATAGAATTATTAGTGCTTCATTTCACAAATTTCACTTTAGATGGATGATCTTCCAATATAATACATAATAAATTGTATGACTATATATAGGTCATTAAGGAAAGAACATAGTAACAAGCAGTTAAGCACTATAATTCTAAAACATTAGGCAAGGACACAATCTTGATGAGGGACTCCAGCTTCTGTCCTTCACTTTTTCACGAGCCAGTAAAGAAATGTTGAGTGATGACGCACGGCCTCTTTCTTCTCCAGCCAAAAGGGCCACTGTTGCTCATGATTAGGAAGAAGCTGAAAATGGAGTCAATAACAGGTCTAATGATGCCGTGTAGGAAAAACTCTGTACTTGTCACACGAGCAAGAACTAACGACGAAAACAAGGTGAAAGGATAAAGAGTGACCAATGTGGTTTAAATACAAGGCAAATGCTTGATGAGCTTGATAATCATAGGGTTTTACAGTTTTCTCCTCTGTGTCTTTCTGAGCTTGTCTGTGGTGGCTTATACATTTCTAATTCAAAGCTAGAAGGCACACCAGGGCGAACTTTAGCTACAGAGTAAAAGGGCGTCAAGAATATTGTCTGGTTTCACTTTTCAAGGCAAGTAGAACTAATTTTGACCATTTTCCTTTTTATGATAAGGAAAATATTGGGTGCCAACATTGTCAATGAATAGAGTTGACAACACTTCTCTTGCATTACACATTAATATCTAAGCTTTACGTATGCTGTGTTCCTAGCCATCAAATTTAAAGTCTGCAATCCTATCCATGGATGAGACCCGGTAGAAATCCCGTTTCGACTCTTCATTCAACTTTCGAATTTAAACTCCTTCTCTTTATCTGAATTCTTTTAACCCCATAAAGCTAGTTTTACTGATAGTCTTTTTGGGTGGTGATAAGTGGAATCTGCCTTTAGGTTTAAAATTGGGAATTCTTAATAAAAAATAAAAAGGGGAATTCTTCTGATTTGCAAGTTTGGTTATGAGACAATTTTGTAGGTTTTCAACAAGGACTCGAACAAGAAACATTCATTTTGAATTATCAGACAATTTAGCTTGAAAACTACATTGGTTTTCCTCCAAAATCAATAAAATAAATAAATAGAGGCTGAATCTTTGCCATCTTCAACTTCTAGCGGGTTCTCATCTGCAGAAAATGGATCGTTTTCGCCCCCATAGCATCCCACAACTTATCCGATTAATTTCCCTCCAAATAAAGATTAGAGCCTTTGATACAAAACCCATTAAAAATATTGCAAAATAACTTGTGAACATGGAATAGATGGAGAGGAAAAAAAAAAAAAAAACAGGTTTGTAAATTAAATTCAATATCGTTTTGAATCGGCAACCGATTCAATTAAGCAACCCACAGATGGATTTAAGGAGAATGCCTTTTCGAAGCTTAATTATTTAGTTTTAAGAAATCGAAAAATGAAAAGAAATCCAGATTCAATAGGCAGGATTCATGGATCTTCATCTTCTTTTGTAAAATGTGAATCAAATATGGGTGCTTCTTCTGCCGTTTGTAGATCATCAGTGTGATTCCTATCCAAGCCAAATCCTTCTGCTTCTTGCTGTGGTGTGTTGTATTTTTGGGAGCTTAAATGAGATTTATAACAAATTCAACTTTTTTTTGGTCAGCATAGCTTATCCTAAAATATTTATAGGACAGCTTATTTTGGGATATTTACAGCTTCATTCTTTATAAAGACCGATTCATTCATCCTTACAGATGTTTAAAAGAGGCAGAAATTGATGCTAGAGATGTTGTCAATCATGGTTCATTGACAGCACGTTGTCAACCAATCACTACCTTTTCTGGTGTTGCCAATAATGAATTTGAAAACACTAACAAAAAAGCTTTAAGAAACTCGAACACTATTTTTCATAACTTATTTTATTAATTTCTAAATTAGAATATATATTTTTTTTTTAAAAAAAAATGGAAGTTGCATTCTATTGACTTTTCAAAGTCGAACTGAACTTCAAATATGTTCCACAGACTACAAAGATCAAGAAACCAGGGATTCTTTTCACATTCCTTCAGAATTCTACAACGATAAAACCAACAACACCAGATGTCAGATGATAATAATATGGTGAAGGGTGCTTAACACCTTGCAGACGAGCACGCAGGCCAGCTAAACCCAGTTTATAACACTTTCTTACAGCCGGCAGCTGACATAGAAGGATACTTTATTATCAATGACATCAGCAATGCATGCACCCATGTTTTTTCTCCTTTCTAGAGTTCTTGGTATGATCTTGCAAATGGTCGTTTGTCAGGTGCCCAAATTTGAACACACAAATCATCAAGTATACAGCCAAGAGAGTGCCCCAGATTCTGAGGGCATCCCTCATTCTGAATACTAGTTGAGGTAGAAGACACTCACTGGCCTTGCACCCAACATAGAGTAAGATGAAAGTTGAAACACACTTGCAATATCATGTCCTCACGAGTTCTTATGTAAGGTTTTCGAAACAATTCTATTATGCCTCTAAGGTTTCATGAGAGATCATATAATTTTCAGGGAAAACTTAAGTTAGATAAATACAACTTGTAAAATCAGCAACCTTCCAACTCATCAATGCAACTTCTGGCATCCCGAGTTTTCCAACAAGTAAGAGCAAATAATAAGATAGAATTAAAAAAGTACCGTGAACTTGCAGAATGTTTTTCTCCGATAACCAGTTTTGATGTTGTGACTTGAAAAAAAATACCAAGGAAATCTCAAGATTGCCAATTATGTTTTGAGGGCCATGGACAGACAAGAATTGACCAACAAATAAATAAATCTGGCCAACATAAGAAAACGAAAATCTAGCAGCCAAATTAGTTCTAAAACTGTTGTTTAAACCTGGACCTTTCTAAGTTCTAGATGTTCTCAGCTTCACTTAGTAATAGCACTGTTTTATATGGCAAACATATAAGGCTCCAAGATGAATCTTCAAGAAAACAAGCCTTGGACAAGAAGAACCTCCAAGACTGGATCATGAAGATTAGGTATTTTTTCTTTGTTCTGTGTCTTGGTTTCTCCAAGGGTTTAGAGCTTCTCTGATTGCCTGAGCTTCAGGGGAGCTTTCCCAAGCCCGCTTCTCTGACTCTAGAACAGTAACCTTATCATCTGCAAAAGAATACACTTAGGAATCACTTGATAGAATGTGGTGGATGCTCTTGGCATAGTAAAGCAGAGCAATCCACTTATATGACACCCAACAAAATTGAGAGGTGGAGATGGTAATGGCACAAGAACAGTTAAATAGAGCTGCAATTATTATTCAAACTGACTAGAGTCTTCATCAAAATGTATGAATCAATCAGATCACCATCTTTAAAATAACCATATGCCCTTCGCTATAAAAATGGATAAAACTTGGAAACTTCAACCTCAAAATAACACTGCTGCCATTGTACAGTGGCATGTTAATTGGAACTCGATTTCTATATGTTCACAATATCCCATTAAACTTAATTCAATTCAATGTCAATTTTCCAAGATCTCAGGAACTTTAAGACTTCGGACCATTTGATGGAGCGTTGTCTTCCAAGAGTCAAAAGGCAACAAAGTTCACCTCTCTCTCTCTCTCTCTCTCTCTCTCAAAATCAGCATTCTTTTAACACCACTTCTGAGCATTGTTTTGGCATTAAACAAAAGGATACATTTACAGTCACTGTCAGAGTGGTGTACAAGGCCTTGTCAAGTAGGAGTCCCACACCCATGTGCTCTTTCATAGGGTACATATATACATGCAAGTGTTCCTGTATGTGTGCGAGTGCAAAACTAAGTCACTGAACAAAGGCATAAAGTCATGTGAAACTTCAATAACAAAAACACACACTTCTTGAATGTTTGAAAAGGCAAAGCATTCCGCAACTGGAGAATTTATATTCATCAAATTTAAAACATTTCTACCTAGAAGACCAGTTACTTATTTGATTTTTTTTTTACTTTGAAAAATCATTGAGATATTGTTAAAGGTGTTTAAGTAAACTGAAGCAATGGGAAGTATAACATTCAAAATTTCATCTCGCATTCTTATTTTTTCAGCAACCGATCGGAGTGCGCACTAAGACAGTATAAGTATTTGTGACCTCCCCATTGGAATAAATACAATGTATCCCGTACTGTGCACATCTCTAAATTCTAATGATGATCTAAGACAGTGAAAAACAATCCAATTGAATCTCTCAAGGATACAATCCACATTGGTCAAACAATATGCAATGTGCCCTCAATAATCCACTGATTCGCAAGCAACAGACTTGGTGATGGTAGTTAGACATACTCATTCTCAACTAATTTCACAGAGAGAAAAATTCATTACATAAAACACATTTTATTTTATTTTATTCAAAAAGCTCACATTTATGCCAATAAAAATCAATCAAATTGTACATTTTATTTAATTCTACAAACTCAAATGACCAAAAAAGCAAACTCGTCTTCTAACAGTAATAGCTAAAACAGAATAGACCATATATGAGCAGAAACTACAAGCCAGTACTATTTAACATTACAGTTCAAAATTAAGAAAGTCTAGTTGAAAAAACTAGAACAAATAAAAATGTAGTGTAAAAGAACAAAAGGGGTAAAATAAACTAAAAATTAAAGGAATAAAAGGATAGTTCTCACACAGAAGCCAGTCTTGATCATGAACAACTCCATAGAAGCTCCAATTAAAGCACCAGCAGCTGATATTTTCACGTACCAATCTAAAAACTTCATTTCCACTGTAAATTTTATTTAATCAGTTTAGCAGTACAAAAATAGAAAGCAATTAACAAACATTAAAGCAGGCATGAGTTCAATGTGAAACTTCTTCAGTGAGTATTTAGATTAAATCGAATATACCATGTGGTTGATTTTACTATGCAAAAATGTGAGCTCTTAGAATTAAATAAAATATCATATCATGTAACTGATTTTTTTTTCTCCGTTACCATGACCTTGGCATGCAAATTAGTGAATTGGTAATGGTGTTGTGAGTTGATTGACATATGTGGATTGTTTGTTTGAGTGTTACACTTACATCTTTCTGCACTGTGTTGGAGGATCTTATCAATACTTCATATTCCACTCACAGCTATATTACTTGAGCAAATCAGCAAAAAGGACAAATTTGTAAGGTACATACCAGCAAGTCCTTAGATTGGAAAAGGAATTATCTAGTAGACTTAAAGTTGCTTCTACAGAGACCTAAGCTTTAAACCAATCAGACTAACAAATAGACTTCACTACCGTATGACACTTTAAATACAAATTTTGCTTGTATAAATACCTTTTAACACAATCAAAATCACATGCATGCAAAAATGTATTTTGTGTAGGCATGTACTTTTATAACGAAAAAACATTGCAAGCTCTAATATTTTATAAATAATAATTCCTACAGGCACATTTTGAATTAGACACTAAACTCATAAAATTGCTAAGCTGTCAAATCTGGATTCAAAAACCAAAGATCGCAAGTCCAAAGCACATCCAGATCAAACCTTCAAAGTGCCTAAACTATGTAAAAACCAAGGCCACAAAATATTAACAAATCTAATTTCAGTCTTAATTTCACAACATCCATCACCTGCATCTTTTTTTCATTAACCATTAAAGACTAATCTGTATATCTGATATAACTATCAGGAACTAAATGAAAACAGATTTTTATCCCCGGGTGCTAAACTCTATCTTTCAAACTCAAGGGATCAGATTGTAATATATAAAACATAAGGGACCAAAGTGACCTTTGTCCATCGTTCTCAATTCTCACCAGCAACATCGGGTGTTGCGGTGTGCTACAGCCAAAACAATCTCTTTTTTTCCATCTTACTCTTTCCTTGATGAAACTTAGCAATCTCATATGAATCGAACCTTAAGATCAATATAAATATATATAATATATAATCCCTTTGAACTCAAAAATTTATCAGAACCCTATCAGTTATCACTTTCCTCAAACCAATATTTACCAAATCAATTTCATAAATCTTAACCCGTAATCAACTCTCCAATAAATGAAACTTAGTATCCACCGAACTAACTTCAAAGACAAACCCATTTACCATAAACCTCAAACATCCTACGTACATCAAATCAAACCCTTTATGTTCATTTCTCGCATGTAAAGTAAGAGGAGAAAACCCTCAATTTCCAGCCAGTACATATATGATGGAGACATGAACTCAAACGAAACCTCAAAAGTCTAAGAAATGAACAAACTTACCAAAATGGGTCTTAGATGTTGGCCTTTCTTAACCAATTTACAGCAGCAAATTCAACGCCAAAAATACAAGAGAACAAAGTTTATTAATGGAGCAAAGGAAGTCGGAGCACAGAGAGTTTGTGCGCCTTCCCCAACACTTCAAATGAATTGTAGTCTGTAAGTCCAGTTCTGCCACGGAACCGACTTGTCTTTTTAATAATAATAAAAAAAAAAAGTGAAGTGCCTATCCAGAGGATTAAATTTTTTTAAAATACAAAAATAAACAAGACTAAAACACTACCATATTAAAAATATATTTTAAAAAAAATTATTTTTAATAACAATATATCAAAATTATTTAAAACTATATAAAAAAATTTATTTTAAAATAAATTAAAATTTAAAAAAACACATATATAAACATACCCTAAACTCTAAAGAAGTTTAAAATGATTCAGTAAACTTTAAATTTTTTTATTTAAAATTAATTTTTTATATATTTTTTAAAAATATTATATTAAAAATAATTTTTTAAAAATAAAAAAAATTATTTTAATATATTTTTAAATAAAAAATATTTTAAAAATGAATTGTTACCGTATCAAATTCAATCATCCCTTTGCAGACTAGATAAATCACACAAAACTGAAACGACTTGTCATCTTCTCTTTTTTGTGGTCTCAAATTTATACTTGGGGCCGGTGATGACGACGACGAGGAGTTGAAAAGCTAGTAAGTTTGATTATTTGCAATAAATTACTACTTGGGTTACTCTATTTTTTTCCTTCTCTAGGTGTTTTTGATGTTTTAAAGGACTTGCATTTTAGGGGGTTTGCTGCCTTTTTGTGTCTCTGTGTGTTAAAAGAAACAAGCTTGGAAGATGGCTTCCGTCAATCTCTACTGTTCCTTCTTGGCCTCCTCCCGTTTACAGTGAGTGACCAATCTCTCTTATGGTAATGTTCATGTTATGTTAGGATTTTTATAGGTGAGAAAGTCATGTCACTGTGCTAGGAATTTGAACAATCTGTACATGTAACTGGTAAAATTGAAGATTTCAATGCTAATTGTGAAAATTTTGCATTTTTGGGTGATTTGTGGAGTTTTTTTTTTGTGTCAATCATCATACTTGTTTGACTAAATCACCTGCTTTGTTTCTCTTTGGACACTAGAGGCCACTACACTGGTCTACATTGTGTGTGTCCATTCGTGAGAAGAGGGCACCTTACTTATCTGGGCTCTGGTGATCTTGCTAAAAAACTGTGCTTTAGTTTCAAACGTGATGGTAGAGCTGGAGCTGGAGCCTCTTCCATATCTGGAGAGGGTGATGTGCTATCTTATCCCAATGATAATATAGTTTCGGGACAGGATATGTTTGTGAACCAATCACCTGGGGTTGAGTTACAACCTGATGCTATAGGTTTTGGAACATTATCAGCGGAAATAACTCCTTCCACTGGTGGTTTCTTCGCTGATAATGATGAATATGACCTCGATCGTCCTACGGAAGGATGTGCCTCAATCCCAGAGGCCATTGAGGATATTCATCAAGGAAAGGTTCGTCCTCTTCATTGATATTTAAATTTTTGGGTGTATTAAGGATGCTTAGGTCGTACATTATTACTTGGAAGGATTTTATGTTGCTAATGTGTGATGGTCTTTGCAGATGGTAATTGTTGTAGATGATGAGGACAGAGAAAATGAGGGAGACCTTATAATGGCAGCATCAAAGGCAACACCAGAAGCTATGGCATTCATTGTCAAACATGGAACTGGTATAGTGTGTGTGAGCATGAAAGCAGAAGATTTAGAAAGATTGGAACTTCCTTTAATGGTAACTCATAAGGAGAACGAGGAAAAACTGTGCACCGCATTCGCTGTATCGGTGGTACGTAACTAACTTTGCTTTTTATGTTATCTAATGGGTTGTGATCTTCCTCTTTTAAATGAAAAGGCTAAAACTTTTTCAAGAAACCATTATGTTAGTCTGATTTATAAAGTGTTGCTGTAAAATGTATCTGCTTTGTAATTAACACGTTTTAAGGGCACGCCATTCCTTTTCGTCTTTGTTTCCTGTTTATGTTTAAACAATAACTATTTCATCATCTTTCTTCTTTTTATCATCTATGATGTATAGATTGATCGCAATTGTAGAATCACAGGCGCATGTCCTGTGGCTTGCTTTTTCTCTTGAAGTAGATAAATCTTGAAGTCTTAGGAATCATCTTTAGGTCTTTGGAAGTGCTTTCTGACCATGTAACGTGTTTTGATGTGCACTTTAGCAGCCACTGTCATGCTAATCAAATCATGTCCACGGGCTTCCTGGTCCATGTTATATTTCTTGCAACTGTCTTGGATTTTCAGAAGCTATTGATTGTGCCAAAATGATCTAGATTTTTTTTAAAAGGGTACTTGGTATGATTAGGTATCGGAATGGTGGTGATATCTCTTTTCCTTTGAGTAGGAATATCACTTGTGATGTTTTAAGTTTGTTTGGCAATGTTTGAAGTAGAGTTAACTGAATGTTTTCTATAACATTTTGTAGATTAGATTTCTTTAGAATTTGGATATGAGTAATACCCAAGAGTAAAAAAGAATTAGAGCGTGGTGTTACAAGCTGAGAAGGAAATCCCAGTGGGATGATACGTATGTGGCATCCGAGGAGGTGAGGAAGTAGGATGTTGTGATAGTGGCAATAATTTTCCCCTGATAGGAAATGCTAGACAACTGGTGTATTCCTAAAGGGGGGAATGTTGGTGTGACGCTTCTTGATTGTCAGTCCATTTCATGGAGAAAACTTAGTAAAGAGAGAGCTGCAGTTAGGGTTGGTAAGAAGATTTGGGTTTTGCCCTGGGGGATGGGATATGTTGAGAGTTAAATAGCCATCGACCAAAAGAGTGATAAAGAGGCTAATTTACGACTGACATTAAGGAATGCTTAGGTAATGTGATCATGGACCAAGAAAAGTCAAGCAGGTGCCATACATGAATAAATTTCATTTTTGGGTTTTGTTAGTAATTCATAATTAATCCCGTATATGAATAAATTGATGGTGAATATTATGACTAGCTCCAACTAACAGCACACTTCAATTGTTGCATCTTTGAGCTACTGTTTCCCAATTTATAGAAAAAATTAAATAATAAAATGAGCTTAACATGACCTTTGCATGATAATTATACAAACAATCAAGGAACAATAATTGAGATTGGAAGTGACAATTATGACTGTTCTGTCTTAACAAATTATCAATAGATAAATGCTTGACCAGATAAATAATGGAAGGCAACATGGGGAACAACAGATGTAGGAAAATAAAAAAGGCATATACACGTTTCAAGTAGCATAATCTCAGGCTTCATTTTTCTATTTCACCAGCTATGCATGTTCAGCTTAGTCCAGGTGGATTTTGACTGAGAAAATAAGGTTATTCAGCTGAAGAGGAGGGACATGGATGAGAAAATGGCTTGATGTTGTAGGAATTATGGGATTGTTATATAATATTTAGAGAAGAAATTTCCTCTTTGAGACCCTATATTCTTTTTCATCAAACTAGAAATCTTCTTTTCTTTGAGAATTAGTGTTCATAGTGGTTTTAAGATGTGGGGGTTTAACTTAGCTAATTATATGTGAAAGTTTTTGTCAGGGGAAACATTAACTACCTATGGACTCTTGATAGAGAATATTCTTGAAGCCAGCTTCCTCTTCTCCCTTCTCCCTTCTCCCTTCTTTCTATTTTTCCTGTTTTTCATTTCTATCTATGTAATTTTGTAGTGAGAGAAATGTGTGAGGTTAGATAGCAGGTTCTATTTTGTGGGTTATGGTAGTTAACAGTAATCCAGTGTGCTTTCCGTTGTATGTGACCACTATTTCTGTGATTTTTCCTGATTGTCAGTTTTTATAGGTGAAGTGTGTATAGTGTGGGTCCCAAACTAGAGGTGGTTGTTAATAAGTGTCCATATTCCATTAACTGTTGCTACATGATGGTTGGTTATGTATTCTTGACCTTGTTGGAGATTAAAGTCAATATTTTCAACCATTTTCGACAAAGGAAGTTCTTGTTGCAGTTTTCTTATTCTTAGGGTCAAAAGGTTTTATTTGCTACATGTGCACCGTTGCAACTAGTGAGCAATGGGTTGGTTTGAGTATGGTGTATTGGGCAGCAGGAGTTGAAACATTTTGATTAAAATGGCATCTAGTTGTAACTTACTTGCAATGCTTGTTTACTGGAATCATCCTCTTCAAATATCAAATGAATCACTAGCTACTGGGCTAACAAGGTCAGCTGGTGAAGTAGCAAAGCCAAATTAAGAGTGTGGATGGAGTTCTGCAGCCTAATATCTAAAAAGACACCCCATTTTTGTCTGTGATCAGGCTTACTACATCATCAAACCTCTTCCCCTAAATTTTGAATTTGTCAATTAAAATCTCCCTGTTAACAAACTATCTGCATTCGGTGCTTTAATTACTTATGTGGTCGCGCAGTTTCACTGATGTTATAGCTTTGAGTATTCTGAAAATCTTATCTTCATGTTGCTTGTGCCACTAGTTTTTTTTCTTATATTCTATTTTCTTATCTTTTTTGTTTTTTACTGTGTCATTCATTTTTTTTGGAAGTGTCAAAATATCTGTGACTTCCAGCTCTCTTGTACGATGCCAAGAGAGTTTATCATCCAAGCTATCAGTCTCTATCAATTGTGTAACCTTGGCTCTACCTGCTGATTGCTTTCTCTGTAATTAGCATAATCTTGGTTATATATTTAGCTTCTACTACCTGTATCTCAAACTTCGTATGTTCTTAATTTCTAGGATGCAAAACATGGCACATCAACAGGTGTCTCAGCTCGTGATAGGGCAACAACCACAGTAGCTCTTGCCTCCAAAGATTCAAAACCTGAAGATTTCAATCGCCCAGGCCATATTTTCCCACTCAAGTACAGGGAGGGTGGTGTTCTAAAAAGAGCTGGACACACAGAAGCCTCAGTTGATCTTGCAATGCTGGCTGGGTTGGAGCCTGTTGCTGTTTTATGTGAGATAGTGGATGATGATGGCTCTATGGCAAGATTACCAAGGCTTCGTCAATTTGCACAGGCGGAAAACTTAAAAATCATTTCAATTGCTGATCTAATCAGGTTTTGTCTCCACACACAGTTGAAAATTCTCTTTTCTCTTCTATTAGCTGTCAAACTCTGCTCCACATTTCTAAAAATCATTGACTAGCATGGATGGTGAAATGTGCTCTACATCTGAACTTTATGCATCAATATATCTTCAGAACAACCTACCTCTTCCTACAGAGGTTCAAGTGAATATTTTTTCCTGTTCTATTCGTTATCAAACTTTCCTCCACATAACTCAAAATCAGTGACGAGCATTGATGGTGCATTTGCCATCGAAATGTGAACTTTGTGAATTCGTATATCTTCTGAACAACCAACCTCCTTCTAAAACGGTTGTAATTTGTTCCTCATGGTGATTGATATCGGGCATGACCTAGTTCTGCAGAGCCCTGCCATTAATCCCTCACCCCCCAAAAATGAAAAAAACAGGAGCATATTTTAAAAAGAATGAACAGAAATAATGAAAGCATCAATTGTTTTGGTGATATTTGTATTTTTTAAGTGAAAGATATAGGAGGAGAAGAGATAGATTGGTGGAGCTGGCTGCTGCAGCTCCAATACCCACAATGTGGGGGCCATTCAAAGCCTACTGTTATAGGTCATTGCTGGATGGGATTGAGCATATTGCAATGGTCAAAGTAAGTTACTTCATTCAAATTAGCAGCCACCTTATGAATATGTCTCTTTGCATTTTGTGCAACACTAAATTCAAACTCAACTTTCTAGATCTAGTGTTCTTACACGGTGGTCAACTAAAATTCAACAGTTAAGAAGAGGATTAGAGATGTGCTCATGCTTTGTTTGGGTGGCTGTTGTTTTTCTTTTCTTTTTTTCTTTTCTTGTCTTTTATACTGTCTATGATATATTAGTTCTGCATACGTTGTTGTTGACTTGGATCAGCATTTCATACAATGCTTCACCTTCGCTCAACCAAGCTTCAGCGTCAAAGAAGTGTGCACATGCCCACTGTGTATCGGGGCATGTTTAATGAAATTATTTCAAGTTTGTCCCCCCTTTGATTTGAAATCAAATTTCAGGCTGATGGAACATCCAAAAAGTTAGCAATCTATTTTAAAAGTGCTGATGGAACATGCTGATATTTAGAATATTATCATTGGCTGTTCACACCAGTATCATCTGTCCCATTTAAGGGGGAAAGCTTGCAAATATCTATTTGACTTTCTTGTCATCATTTGGGAGTAAAACTATTACCACCAGACATTTGATTGACAAACACTGTTTATTTCTTCTATGTTTTTCGTTCATTTGGTGAGGTGGAGTGTCCTGGTACCATGATTAATAATGGCATTCTGACATACACAGGGTGAAATTGGGGGTGGGAAAGATATTCTGGTGCGGGTACATTCCGAGTGCCTCACAGGCGACCTTTTTGGATCAGCTAGATGTGATTGTGGGAACCAGCTAGCACTTGCAATGAAGCAAATCGAGGAAGCTGGCAGGGGTGTTCTGCTGTATCTCCGTGGACATGAAGGTAGAGGAGTTGGCTTGGGTCACAAGCTCCCTGCTTATAACCTTCAAATTGATGGACGAGATACAGTTGAAGCCAACAAGGATCTGGGTTTACCTGTCGATTCTCGCGAATATGGCATTGGTGCACAGGTACTATCTTCTTAATAGTTTGATAATTTATTCTGATTTCATCCTCTCTGTGCAGTCCTGTCCTTGTTTATCTCTCTCTCTACCACGTAGTTAGACAAAATATAGAGCACACAAGCCTCTATGATTGAAGAATTGTGATCGTTTCTTAGCTGATCTTACTGGAAAATTGCCCTTTTTTCATTCTAATTATAATTTAGTGAACATCGTTAGTTTTCTAAGTTATGCCCACACCATATTTATTTGACTAGCTTTGATCATACTTGTTGGGTTATCAGAACAAAGTCTTTCTACCGAGTACCTTTCGTTGGTATTATCCAGATATTTAAACATTCATGTTATTTAAGAGCAATTGAAGTTTATACTGCATTTGCATGGTTAGAAAGCATCTTTACACTAGTTTCACTTATTACATAAGATGGCCTCTTTGAAACTAAAGTGTGCACTTCTCATGAGATCTCTGTTGTTATTAGCATTCCTCCCTCTTTAATTTCCTAGTTTTTCATGGCATAGATTCCTCATTGTAGGCAGCTGAAATGTTCGGTCCGATTTATTGCAGATGTTGAGAGATCTGGGTGTTCGAACAATGAAACTGATGACAAATAATCCAGCCAAATATGTTGGGCTCAAAGGCTATGGTTTGGCAGTTGCAGGCAGGGTCCCCCTGTTGACACCAATAACCATGGAAAACAAGAGATATTTGGAAACTAAACGTGAAAAAATGGGGCATATATATGGTTCAGATAGTGGCCTTGTGAACGGTCTTATCGGTGAAAACGATAATTCAACCACCGGCAGCCTGTCCGATGGTGTATGATATCCAAGGCATAAGTGCTTCCTGCAGGTCTGTTCAAGGGAGTAAAATGAATAGTAAGTTCCAAAGTCTTTTTACCATGAAAGAGAAAATAAGCATTCTTTGTTACCGTTGTGTTACTTACCTGTACTCCTTGGTTTTAGGATGTAAATAATAAATAATAATTATGAAATTAATTTTTTTTCCTTGTGGTAAAGTAGGAGGCTGTAGTTTTTATTCCGTGCTATTGTAACAAACACGGAATTGAGGAGTCCAAGTGCCATTTGACGCTAACTGTTCCACAAGGAATTATTGTACATAAAAGAATCTTCACATGGCCGCATTTTGCTTGGCCTAATTTTCAACCGGACCATTATAATTATAATTTTATTACCTATAATCTAAATAGTGTGGTGTTTTCACCGAATATTGACTCTATTGTTCATTTTCTTGTATTTTACCGTGGATGACTGTAAAATTTTGTATTTTTAAATTTTGTACTCAAATTTTTTGTTTGGATGATTTAGTCCTAATTAAAAAGCAATTGATTTTGAATTCTTATGAAAGTGTGAGATTGGAAGAGGAGGGATCAAAAAAAAAAAACACAGCAAATATAAGTGGTGTGCCATAAGTTTTTTTAAAAGATGTACTTTGGTCCTCCAACTTAAACAATCATGCAAATTATATAATTTCGGTTCCTCAATATTTTTTCAATTTTATTTTGGTACAAAAGTTTGTTTTTGTTATTTTTTGTCTCTTGTTGAGAGTGACAGAGAGAGATTGTTGGAGTCCAGCACTAGAGAGAGAAATATGTTGTTGACATCAATTTAGTCTATTAAAATAAACGATATTTGTGTCAAATTGTTTCATTTGATGAGGGGAGTTAATGTTAGGTATTTTTGCTCCTTGAAAGCTCGTGAAAAAACATATATATATATATATATATATATATGAGCTCAAGTTGATTGTTCGTTTCGGGTTGAGTTTGGTTTTTCAGGTTGTTTTTTTGGGGCCATGGATAGGTTTATCATGATTTCTAAGGTGTTTTGAGTCAAAAACAAATTAAAAAACAGGTTTTTTGGTCAAAAGAACCTTGAGTTTGATTTTTCAGCCACCACAATGGCTAGAATCTGGGCAAAACAGACGGCACGTTGTCTAATTTTTTTAAAAAAAAAATGAGATGGACGACATGTTATCCGCCCCAAGTGTAGTTAGAAAAAAGGACCCAGTTACTCGAGCCTGCTCTAGCAGGCCCGCGCATGGGCCCTAATGAAATGGGCCAATCCCAACAGTGCTTGACCCCCTTTTTTTCCTAATTTTTTTTTTATTTCAATCAATGCTTCTTTTTTTATTTTTTAAAAAACTTAATTATATTTACATTAATACCCCTTCTCTCTTTTATTTTGTTTAAAGAACAACTTTTAAATGATAATGATTTTTTTGTTATGCGTTTAATTTTCGAAAAAGTTTTTTTGATTTATTTATGATTTTTTTTTTATCTTTTGTATAGATAGACTATATTTTTTAAAATAAAAAAATATTTATTTTCAGATGATATTTCTAATATGTGCAGCCTAACATATTATTCTTTTTTTCTTTTTATTTTATTCAATCAATTTAATATATTTGTCTATATTATCATTTGATTAAATAAAAAAATATATTAATAAACAAAAATTAGCAAACATGATCGGGTAAATATCATATCTTGAGAGATTAAATATCTTAATTTACATCTATCTCTTAGTTTTTCAAGTTTTATTTTTAGGTGTTGTTAATGATTATTTATTTATTTATTAGTGCACATAATTCTCAATTTTATTTGATTATATATGTGCATAAAATTTTTGATTTGCACTTAAATTTATTGAACTACAAAAATGCGTTGAAAAAACCTGCATATATAATTGTTTTTATGGAAAATAAAAATATTTGACCCGCGGCAGAGCATGGGTCACGTGACTAGTAAGAAACTCTAAAACACGTGGTTCTTTCATTGTTTAGCCGCATCGAGCGTGCTATGTATTTTTCAATAATTTATTTTGGTCCTCGAAATTTTATTTTGGGCGATTTAATCCTAATTGAACACCAATTACCTTTGATTTTTTAGGAAATTGTGGAATTAAAAGAAAAGATATCAAAATGAAAAAGACGACAAACATGGGTGGCAAGCTAGAAGAGTTTAAAAAATACACTTAAGTCCTCAATATTTTAAAATAATGTAAATTAGACAATTTAGGTCTCTTTAGATTTTTTTAAAAAATAGTTTTGACACAAAGTTTTATTTATAGTATTTTTCAATTCCTGATTAAAAAGAAAAGAGAGAGAAGGGCCGCTGGATTCCGGCGATGAGAGAGAAGGTCTCTGTTCAAACCATTTTTTACTTCCAAAATGGATTTTTTTTAGTGTCCACGAGTTTTATGAAATGAGAAGGGCTTGATGGTAGTTGTTTAGAATCTTAATGTTACCTAGAAAACATATATAAGCCGAGGAAGATAAATCTAACCCGGCTTGATTTCATGATTTTGGATCTTTTTAGGTATTTTGAGTTGATATATTAGTTTATGGGTGTTTCAAGGGTGTTGATGAGGTGTTTCTAGGTTGAAATGACTTAAAAGTTGGGTTTTTGTTTTGACAAAAAAAGTATCGCCTTGATTTTCTGGCCACCACTGGGTGCTCGAAATCTAAGCTTGAAGACAACATATTACCTGCGTTTTTTTTCAAAAAAAAAAAGGGGGCGCCCCTTTAAAATATCAAAAAAATAATAAGGCGTATGAGCCTGGGCTTGAAGGCTCACCCATGCTTTTGGGCTTTTCCTTACAATAGCTCAGGTGCGCTGGACCATGGGCACGAGATCATGGACTGTTTCTCGGCCCTCTTTTCTTTAAGGTTAAATATAAATTTAAGAAAAAAATTATTGAACCCGGTTGAGTCCATGACTTGGAGCACGAGTTTGACGAATTAAGCCACAACATCTGAGCTATTTCTTCTAATATTGTTTCTTTTTAATTAATATCTTTTTTTCATGTCTTTTTCCTTAAATAATTTTAAATTTATATTTCACTTAATATCCCTCATTTGTGATTTTTTTTATAGAGATTTTTTTAAGGGTCTTGTATGTATTTAGTTTTTGAAAGAATTATTTTGATTCATCTTTAATTTTTTTTATTATCTTTTATATATATTAAATTTATTTTTGAAAATAAAAAATATTCATCTTCATATAATAACCTTGCATTTTTTTTCTTTATTCAATCAATTTTATGTGTGTCTATTTTCATTGTAGTTTGATAGAATAAAAAAATAAATTTAATAAAAAAATTCAGCAAATACAACTGGGTAAATATCTCATCTTGAGAAATTAAATGTTTTGATCTATATTTGTCTCTTGATTTTTTCAATTTTATTTTTAGTTATCGTTAATGATTTTTTTTCTTCATAATTCAGCAAATACACATATAATTCTTGATTTATTTGATTATATATATATATATTCATAAGCTTTTTGATATACATAATTTTTTATGTATAAAAACACGTTGAAAAAATTAATATGTAATTTTTTTTTATAAAAACAAAATATATGGCCAGTGGTGAATCACGGGTTAAATAGCTAGTATGTGTCTATAATTTCTTCATATTATTGTTTATTTTTGACATTTTCAGAAATTCTTTTCTTTTCTTTTGAGTTTAACAATGGAATGCTCAAAGCTTAGATTTAAACCTGAGCTTTAGCTTCTTTAATTAGCGAGTTACAAGTCTATTCATTAAAAAATTTGAGGACATTGACCCCACATGCCTAGAACTGATAACTAACTTTTTGTATAAGCAAAGACTTAGACTTTACTGTGGGAACAGGGAATGCTGCTTTCAACACTGATATTCTTCCCTAGGATATTAAAGGAGGGTGCAGTGTGGGCTCTGATTGGAGACATAAAGAAAGGGAAGGTATGTTCAATTGCCTCTTTTGAAGAAAAGAAAAGGATACCTAGAAAAAGAAGCTTGAGTTGGAATTTGATTCATTTCGTGGACCAGAGGAAAGAAACAGCGTTGTGTCGAATATATGTCATTAATGAAGGATCTGGTTCAGGTTGGTGCTGTTATGGTGGTGGGAATCAGTGTGGTTGTGGGACATTTTTGAGTTTTTGATCGTTTCGGGATATATTTTGTTTTTCTTTGAAGCTGTTGACGGGAAAAGGGTTTTTCTTTTTTACCTGAATAGCAAATCTGCCCTAGTGGCCTGTTCTAGACTTCCTTGTAATGGATAGCTTGTTGATAGAATGATTTTGAGTCTGCTGATGTGAAGTGGTTGGACTATAGTTCAACTTTTGCTGAAGGAACATGAATCTGTATCTATAACTATATATGCTGTGCATTTGTTTTCTTGGTTCTGCTAAAAGGTCGCAGAACATTTTTATCGATCTTGGAACACTTTCAAAAGGTTGTATTAATCTTCTGTTGAAGTAAACAAAGGCTGGAAGAGGCTTGTTTCATAATGACCTTGTGCATTTGTACTCATAATTGATTAGTGATGCTGTGAGCAGCACCGAGGTTGGAGACGAGGGCTTGAAGGAAAATGTTGATGTTCTAAATTACTATGATCAGTAGATGCTTCTATCATTTGCCACTGGTATTTTTGAACTCTAGAGTGCGCACATTCTGTGGTGAGAGGGAGGAGAGATGAGGAAGAGAAAGATAGAAAAGAGAAAAGAAAGGAGAAGAAACAAGAATGAGAGAAAAACAAAGAGCGGGAAAAAATTTAGTAAAATAAAACAATTTGTACATGTCATGATTAAAAAACACACATTCAAATTTATTGCTATTAAAAAATGCAATATTTCAAAGAAATTATGAAATGCACAAATTACAATAAAAAGAAAGGAGAGAGAGAAAAATAATAATAAAAAAAAGACTATAAAGGCATACCGAAGCTTCAATTACAGCATCACTAGTGCCATTAAAAAAATCTCGACGAGACGAATCTAATGACATTAAAGAAGGTCACCAACAATAACTGGAGCTGACCACACTTGCAATCCAAAGATGACTCACTTGCCTTTGGAGGCAGGGGTGTCCTACTCCAATCATTTTTTGTTACTTTACTTGGTATTGGTAGATTTATTTTGTTGAGATCTTTCTAATGATACTGATGATGTCATAATTGAAGTTTCAGTATACTTTTAAGATTCTCTTTTCTCCTTATTGTAATTTGTAAAGAGTAAGGAGAGAGAGGAGAAAAGAAAGAGACCTCAAAGAAATACTGAAACTCTAAGTATAACACCACCAGCATCATCAGAAAGATCTTGGTGAGATCTAACCTCACCAAGTAAGGTCACCAATAGTGATTGAAGTGGGTCACACTTGCCATCATAATGCAAGTAAACCATCTGCAATTTTTGGACCGCAAGTATGGTTAACTCTGGTCATCGTTGATGATCTTTCTTGATATCATTATATTATTCTCATTAATATTTTTTATGGTAGTGGTGGTGTCGTAATTAGAGTTTTATTGTGTATTTAAGATCTCTTTCTTCATTTATTTTTTTTATTTCTTTCTTATCTCTTATCATCATAATTTGTGCATCCAATTTCATAATTTATTTGAAATACCGGGTTTTTAAATAGTAGCAGATTTAAATGTCATGTTTTTCAATGGAGATATATTCAAACGGTCATATTTTGACAATTTATTTTTAAACAATGTTATTCTATTTTTTTTTAAAAAAAAAACCTGCTAATAAAAAAAATCCCCAACAAAATCTTAAAACTTTCTTTTTAAAAGGAACTAAAACCGCATGACGCAAGAGTCAAGATACTTGCACTAATGCTCAATGATGTTGAGTGGAATATAGTTTTTTTGTTTTTGTTTTTACCAATAATTTTCTTACAATAAAACAAAACAGACAGTTGTCTTTCTTGGCATGCAAGTATCAGTTGCTTGGGGAGGTGGATTTGGGATCAACAACGAGTTGCTACCTTAAATAAAACATATATCTTTAAATAAAACGTTTTGGGAAAACAAAAGGTCCATCTTCCTGTCTCTTAGCATCGTTTACATCAACCAGAAGACTCTGAAAGTTCAGCTGCCGACCCTTTGTGTAGGCATTACCAGTGTATCTGTATATATGTATGTGTTTTAATTTCGAATTATGTAAAATCACTAAATGACTATAGATTAATATTTTTTAGGGTTAATTTTAAAACATAATAAGTTCCATATGTATATATTTTGGTTGACTTTTACATCATGACTAAATGGTTGAATATTTAGAGCATGTTTGTTTAAGTAGCATGATTATGTTTTTTTAAAAATAAAAAAATTACTTGAAATTAATTTTTTTTATGTTTTGGATCATTTTGATATGTTATTATCAAAATAAATTTTAAAAATAAAAAATATATTATTTTAATGTATTTTTAAATAAAAAATACTTTAAAAAATAATCGCTATCACAATATCTAACACTAACTTAACACAGGAACACTCCCCGGTCAAATATATATAATGAGACGAGGAAGTTTGTAGGAATTTCGAGCATAATTTAGACAAATAAACTACACCCCTTTCAACAATATACATCGTAATTCTATTTTATTGGTACTACCTTCTAAAATCAAACTAATTTGTCAGCTCCCACTGGGTAATACATGTGCAGAATTGACTACAGAGAGATGTTTTAGGTGGTATTTAGAACTGTGGTAATGTTTTTTATTTCTTAAAATTTATTTTTAATATTGTTAAAACGATTCAAAATTATAAAAAAATAATTAAAGTAAACAAATCTTCAAAAAAGAATTAAAAATATTTTTTGAACAAAAAAACAAAGATCCTGTTAATGCACATCGAAGGAAGAAAATTCCATGGGCATGAAAAGAGAAATTAAAAGCCATGCTACTGTAGTAGTAACTTACCCACTAAGTTGCTGAATAGAAGCATCCCACTCACATCTCCATCCCTGCTTTCCCACTAAAGTTGAATAGCATTTCCTTTGACTCGATCCCACTCACATCTCCATCCCTGCTTTCTTCATATTGCTCGACATTCGGCCTCTTTCAATCATGACTCTGGATTATGGTTTTAATGCTTTGATTTTGATTAATTCAAAATAATTTTTAAAATGGTATTTGAGAATGGAGTGGTAACTATTTTTAAAGTGTTTTTCGGTTTAGAAATGTATTAAAATAATATATTTTTTATTTTTTAAAAATTATTTTTGATATCTGTGATCTAGAAACATTAAAAAATATTAATTTAAAATTTAAAAAAATTAAAAAAATTGAAATATTTCTAAAAATACTTTTAAAAGGCAGAAAGAAACATTCTCTCCCACCGTACATGCATCATTTTTCTTAAGAATTCTAAAAAAAAAAAAAAACCTAGCAAGACCAATAACTAACTTTTTTTTTTAATATATATAAATCTTATAGTGTTCAACAGTCTATCAGTTATTTTTTAATCTCATTTATTAAAATGTCATTTCATCAACTTGTTCGTGCAGCTCTTTCACCCAAAATAATCACAGCCATGACATCTATAGCCCCCTCTATCTTCATCCAAGATACCAAAAAGTTCAGCCATCTGGATAGTAACTTAAGAGGTTTATTTTTTCTGTAATCTCAAGTTCAAATTCTGGAGTTGCTTATATGATAGCCACTGGGAACTTACATGGTCGTTAACTTCAGGACCCATGGGATTAGTCGAGGTACGCGCAAGTTGGTCCGAACACCCACGGTAAACTAAAAAAAAAATTCAAACCCAAGCCTTCATCTCTCTATGCTGACCATAACGAATCATCAATTCAACGAAGTCAGCATTGATCACTTCAATCTTTGCTTCTCTAGTTTATATTTTCCTGCTTTCAAAATCAAAATCAAGATTAATCTATCACTCAAGGGCATAAGTTAAAATTAATTAAGAGAATAAAAAGTTTTTTTCTCTCCTTAGACAAACCTGATGGTTGTGGATTGGATGCCATCTGAGTTGCAAAGAAAAGGCAGGCATCAGTTATGGCGAAAGACCAAGCAGAGACTGTGATTTTTTGGTCGGGAGAGAGGAGGCGTGGGTTTTATTTTGGATAAATTGGGCATAAAATTTTAAAAAAATCATGAATTAATATAAGGGCAAAAAGTTTTTGTGAAATATCATAGTTTTATCATCTCAGCTCAACCGGTTGAACGATTCTAAAAATAATATGAAAAATCTCAAAACTATCAAAATCAGGGGGTTTTGATAAGATTTTTGATATTTAAAGATCCAATAGTTTGCGTAGTGACACAATAAATACTATAGATAAACAACATCCAGAAACTCCTATAAAAATTTGAGCGAGATCAAAAGGTTGGATAAAAAGTTATGGTCATTTTGAGCTGTTATTCTAGTATGGCGCAACCAGACCTTCTATTGGATCTATACCTATCTCATTTTATTTATAAATGCTAGGCTATCCACGCAATTTGTTTGAGGGGAGATACTTATTTAATTATGATATACTCACACCTGACTATTGAGAATCTCACAATTCATAAAATTATGCCTTTTTGTGTGAAAAGATCGGCCGATCAATACAACTAGATCCAACTGGTTAAGGTAAAATATTGAAGTTCGACCATGTCATGTTTCTGAAGCGTAACATGATTAAATAATGTTATTCTACCAAAAAAAAATTTGAAACGGTATTATTATGTTAAATTTTTAAGTTTATTTTATTAATTTTTTTTTAAATAATTTCTATGATTTTATAATGTTATGGACGAAGATATATGGAACGTTTGGGAACGCGGCTGCGGCTGCGTTCCCAAAAAATAATTTTTTTTTTTACTAAAATTTAATATGGTTTGTATGTTTTGGATCGTTTTGATGTGCTGATGTCAAAAATGATTTTTAAAAAATGAAAAAACATTATTGACATATATTTTAACACGAAAAGTTATTTAAAAAGTACCCGCAACCACACTGCCAAACACGCTCATACTGTGGTTACAGAGGTCAGGGTGGTGAATTGTTTTTTTGTTTTTTAAGGATCAGGGTTGCCGAAGTAGTTGCTGACATGGAATAAGTTGATGACATGACATATGAAGTTAGAAAATAACCAATAAAATATCCTTATTT
>Ga0307515_10005539_pt1 | contig 25570 bp, 6 predicted proteins | sample 17_EM_MG_FD_194513 | JGI IMG/M metagenome (GOLD analysis project Ga0307515, IMG submission 194513) | Populus trichocarpa ectomycorrhiza microbial communities from riparian zone in the Pacific Northwest, United States - 17_EM | ecosystem: Host-associated > Plants > Roots > Unclassified | place... | reverse complement strand
AAGCGGATATTAATATAGCTTAAGGCCCTAGCCCGGATTTTATAGTAACGCTATAAAGATAATACTAATACCTATAGGGATAAGAGCGCGTTATTCTATAAAGGCGATATAGTTATAGTTAGCTTAAAAAATATAAAGATAAATAGACCTAAAAAGAAATAGGACAATAAATGGGACGGCCTATACCCTGTACTTATAGTATACTAAGGAGTAGTTATAGTAGACCTCCTAAACTATATCTAAGTAAATAAATCCTTTTATATATCTAAGGTCCGCCTTAGGCTGCTAAAGAGATCCCTAGCTAAGCAAATATTAATACTATAGAGCGCCGTAATATATAAGGACGAGTGGTAAAAAGAGATAATAATAGTAATATAGAAGATAAATGGGAGTTTAAGAAAATCCTTAATATATATAATAAAGACCCCTAGGGCCTAACTTATAAGATTAAATAGAAATATTATAAGGATATAATCTAGCAGCTAGAGGAAAACCTAAAGGGTTATAAATAAGCTATATAGCGCTTTTATAAGTAATACCCTAAAAAGCTAAGACTCCTAGACTAGGTATAAGATAAGGAAAAGTTACGCTAAGGTTACGGCCAACCACCGTATTAAATTTTATAGTGGTTAAGATGTTATAGAACTTTAACCAGTGGTTAAAGTTATCTAATTAGCTAAATTCTTACTAAGAAACGCCACTTGGATTAATTTAGGTAGTGGTATAGAGTTCTACTAACCTTACTTACTAAACTAACTAATTAGGATTTTCCATGCCCGGTATAGAAAATCGCTATTAGCTTAGTTAAGGGCGGTAAATAAAACTAATATCTTTACGGTAAAAAATAGGTAACCCTATATACTGCCTATTTTTAAGTTATCTATTTAGTTTAGGGACCAAACTATTTAGGGGAGAGGAGTACTGTTACGGCACTAACCTAACGTATACTGTTTTATACGGTCTTATACTATTTCCTACTATTAGCTAGCCTACTACTAGTAACTTAGCGGCCGGCCCTACTATTTATATACAATACCCCCTTTCCACCTTCTTCCCCTCTTTATACCATAACGTAGTTATTTAGTTTACTTTATTACAGTACTGTAACATATTTAGCCTAAGGATTAAAGAATTAATACTATAATTAAGAAGTATATCTTGGTTATATTAAATCCTTACCGCTATTACCCTAAATATATATATTTTAGTTCCGCGCCTACTGCCTCTAGTATTCTAATCCTAATATAAATTACTTATATATAGCTCGCTACGTAAAGGTTTAGAATATTAAAACTACGTATAGACGAAATTCGTCACGGCCCCTTGTTAAAAGTCTCCGTATAAACGTATTTTTTAAAAAAAAAACCACTTTACTAAATTACAATATAATAACCATATAATTAATTTTAAAACTTTAAAAAACATTTAAAGTTTATATTATATATGAAATCTAGCTATTATACCCTTTTTTAAAATTTAAAACCTAGAATTAATTATGTGACTTTTATATAGCCTTTTGGCGAAGAATGTCATGTTTGGTGTGACCTCTGCACGGACACTTTTGACGAGGTACTGTAACAACCATCATAACTATACCGGCCGTCACAACTATACCGACCGTGATAACCCTATCACCTACGTTATATTACTTATCAAAATATTATTCGCAGTTCAAGTAACAATTTCAGTCTGCATGAGTCCGTTAGTTCGCCGTATTTTGAGCGGGGACTCCTCCCCATCTAGGCCAGCCCAAACGACCCCACCTGCGTCTGCGTGAGAGAGGTTGAGGCGATGTTTCACGAGACTCCTCGTCAGCTACACGCCGAGGTTTATTCTCAGCCATGGAATCTTCCAACGTGATGGAGACATATATATCCATTTCTCCGCTTTTCTCCCTGTGGCCTTTCCTTCTGGAGTAAATCTTGTATCCTACCCCACCATCGTAATCTTGTGCCTTGTACCGGGGCGATCTTACTCGTAGCTTTTCCAACCACCGTGCCTCAGCGTGTTCGCTAAAGACTTCCATCAAATCACAACGATCCTCAACTGAAAGCGCCACATATTTCCCAGCGCACTCCCACGAAAACGACACCGAAACTTGGATTGTTTCAATGACCTGCAAGGGCTCCAGCAGTTTGTCAATCGTTTGGAGCAGCCCAGACGCTACTCCAAGCTCATCATACTGGTCGTCTGCTGTGATAATGCGTGTCCACTTTACCCAGAGATGACAATGGGTCATGTATTTCAGAAAATATAGTAAGGGTAGTTGTGGGGAGTAGATGAACCGCATCGGATCCTCCTCGATGTTCTTTAATTCCGCGTGAAGTTCGAATTTACTATGATGGAAGTATAACTCAAGAACTTCTTCGTGGATCTGCCGGTTAATGAGCAGATATGTGGGATCTAGCCGACGTCGTTTTGGAACAGAAGGGAGATATAAGAAGTTTTTGTACCCCCAAGGCTCATTCGTCATATTTGCCCGCCATAAGCATGTTCGCAATTCAGGCCGGTATTTTTGCTGCTCAAGCCGAGGTTGATAACTTGCGGCAGGAAGTAGGTAGCCAAAAACTTGGTCACGGAGTTCTCGTGGTAGAGCCAATAGCCTGGATTGTTTCTCGATCTTTTTAGGAACGGGGCCTGAACCTAACATTGTTTTCAATGGTTTCTTCAGCCAGCTGCCGGGCCCGACATTTTGTGCAGTACTCTGGATAATATTGCTTTTGTTACTGGCTTCCGTAACGCAGTTCTTAGAGGTAGTATTATTGATTTCTACGTTTTCCTGGTCCACTGTCGTTTGGTTTGAGTTTGCAGAAGCCATCTCCCATGTGACGAATTCTTTTGGATATTGAAACAAGGAAGTTTTAAGTATTATAAAATGAAATGAACGCTATCTAACGATGTATATGGATGAACAATAGCATAAGATTGAAGAAATGTAGACGGGAGGCGTTCAAGAGCTGAAAAATCGCCAAGAGTCCCATCGTAGTTAACGTGCATTTCGTACAGTTTATTGGGTAGAAAATTATAACACTTAAAATACGCGACAAATTTTACTGTAAATCTAAGCCAGGGCACTCGACCTACTGTCCAGACCGCGATTGCTTTATGGTGTTGTTGTTTGGAGGATTTCCCCGTACTCTGGAGTACATTTGGCATCCACATTTGAACCGAGCTTGCCCCTGCTCTCCAACCGTCATCTCCTCTCTCCATGAATATATTCAACCCTTAGTCCTAGTCAATCATGAAGGCACATCCGCTTGACTAGTTCGCATTTTCGGGCTCGTCTCATCCGTCTTGACCGTTGCCCTTTGTCTATTACCTTTCAGCTGGCTCCACATCTCGTAAGATGTCATTCACATACAGCAGTATTGGCTTCATTAGCCTTGGTGTAACGGGCTTCCCGATAGCTATAATTTGGCCAAGAAACTACCAACCTCGACGGGAATACACGTCTTCGATGTATCTAGTCAAACAGTGGACAAGCTCGTCTCGGTGAGCAAAGGGAGGATAGCGTTCTGCTCAAGCTCGAAGAACGTTATAGATAGGTCTGAATGTACAATTCCAACTGAAATGCTCTATAAATATAGAGCTCCAAACTTACGAGTAGATCCAATTATAGGATATCATCCTCTCCATAGTTCCCAAAGGCTCCCACGTCCGCTCTATCTACCTCACCCCGTCCTCCAGCGTCCTCTCCTCAACCCTAATTTCGAAACTTTTAATCGACTGCTCTACAATTGATACCACAACCTCCCTCTCCATCCGTTCTCAATCCTCGAGCACAACCTCGCCGCCGCCAAGTTCTGCAACATCTACTGCTCAGTTCTTATCGCCATTGCGACATCCGAAGCCATAAACATTGGGATGCGGTCCAGCATGGACCCGCACACCCTGGCAAACATATTCCACACTAGCACCGTTCAGAGCGCCATCTGTGACAGGTGGTGTCCCGTGCCTGGGGCATATGTCCTGACGCGCCAGCTAGCAAGGGGATCAGGGCAGATTTAAGATTCGCTCATGCAGAAGGATTTGGGCTTGCTGTGGAGACTGCTGAGAGGGTGGGAGTCAAGTTGGCATTGGGGGAGACTGGGTTGAAGGTTTATACGGACACGATGCATCATGAGAGGTGTAAGGATTTGGTTTCTAGGGTGGTGTATGGTTTTTGGGGGGTAGAGAGTATTGGGAGAAAGATTTTCAGGGTACAGAGGGTTAGGTTTAGGTATAATATTTTGTGCAAACTTAGAATTGGGTGAGCCCTCTGAAAAGTTTTATGATATGGCTTTTGGGACAGAAATATCATATCACGAGTACTGAGTACGAAATTATCGTATGGGGAGCATACTTTCATTCATGTCTAAACAAACTACAACGAATGCGGATTATAATATTGGGATTATTATACCACGGGTTATAATATTGTGAAGGTCGGCAAGGTTCTCTCGTGTTACGTTCATGGGCACCCCATTTAACTCGGTCAATCAATCCATCCCCTCCTAGACACGTCCCCCTCACACGACAACAGGCCCTCTCTACGTTCCTAGTCCAGTTCCAGGCCCAATCAGCCGGTCGGTATCCGGCGTGTCCTCTCTAAACCGGCACCCCGCATCCACCCCACTCTCCAACATCTCCACCATGTTTCAATTTTGGCAAAAATCGTGACCTTACACCATCCTCATAAATAACATTCAAACATGCAGAACCACCTCCCCATTATTGACCTCTCTCCTAAGCCCCTACAAAAGCCCAACCTCATTCCAATCATCACCAGGATTCGTCTTCCGAACCACCCACCATGACACCCACCCCCGGCTTCTTCTCCGTCATTGTCGTCAGCGGCCCCGCGGGTCTGCCCCTCTCGATCCTGCTTGCGTACCACAACCCGGCGCTGCGCATCACGGTGCTGGAGATGGGCACCGCGCTCGACACCAACCCCCGCGCGACGCACGACGGGCAACCCGTCGTGTAGAGACGCTAATTCCGTTGGATTGATAGACAGTCAACGAGCTCAGGTACGACTTCAGCCAACATTTGAAAGATGCTACAGCAGAGGATAAGGATTCTATATGGAGGCAGAACAGTGATATGAAGATGACTGCAGGCCTGGTAGCTGGCGTGACGGACTAAGTTATATATGCTTTGAAAGTAAATAGAATATAATTGAAGAAAATTGCTACTGTTTCATAGTAGATGTAAGTCCGTCTCATGAACTTACTCGTGAAGGACTTTGAGTGTAAGAAGAGCAAGACCATGTTCGAACTGGTCCGTATTTGGTGATCGTGGATTTGATTTAAGTGAGAAGAGGAAGTTATTGTTGCGGTTCAGAGTAGGATAGGAACGCTTACAGAACAGGATTGCAGCTACGATAGCCTGTGAATTTAAATGCGGACATGATATACGAATGGAAGAGAAAGATAAAGGGTTGAAATAAGTATGGGGACCTTGTTTCAACATGGAATTAGGCCATAAAGTGCAGCAAGGGTAATTCACTTAAACTCCGTGAACGAGACTAGAAGATTAAAAACTCAGCAACAGCGGTACTTTGCACTCCAATACTCAAAGTTCAAGGAGATGGAGCTTCCCATTCATATACCATCATATGAGACAACTCTCTGCTCGGCATTACGCATATGTTCGGAATACCAGCAGAACCATCACGGAATATGGTTGCAAATCACTAAGTGTACACTCTTAGGCACCATGTGGAAAAACGAAAGGAAAGGACAATGCTCATCCATAAATGATACCACGACTACGCGATCCCCACCGCTAATTTCAAGTATACGACAGCGATTTTCGAAGGTCATCTGTTATTGCACGCCGGAAGAGGAAGAGTCTCGCCATGGGAAAGGCAGCTGGACACATGCCACGGCTAGCGGCCGGTCCCGCTAAAGTCACTGGGGCGTGAAGACTTCGGAAGGTCTAAAGAGCCTCTACGCGAGTTAAGAAAGCAGGTAGAATTCTCCAGCGACTGATATTTAAGCAGTGGTAGACGTATCAGTGGCCAGGGAGATGCTTCGAGGAATGTGGTCTAGACTTGAAGAGGGGAGGGATTGCGAAAATTGGTGGTATGTTGTCTTTAGACGAGGCTATGGCTGATTTTCGATCAGATCATGTGGTGTTGGTCGAGTGCACCCCAGCCCTGAAAAAGCCATTGTCGAGGGAGAGGAAGCTCAAAAGTTGGCTTGTTTTGCTCAAATTTTTAGAAGAGGCATCTAGAGATTACCATTAGATCTATACAATAAAAGGGTTGGAACTCTATGGTTAGTTGAAGTTGGAATTGTCGATGATCTCGCCCTGAGAAGCGAGTGGCGCCACCGAGAAACCACCATGTTGCGTGAGGCCATGAACAAATCTTCAGGATCTTACGAGCAACTTCAACCATGAAAAATTATTGGGGGAGAGCAGTATACCGTGTCAGCTTCAGCTCTATAAAAGCTAGAGCATTTCACCTTCGGAACGCTTCTTCTATCTCTAGTGATCAACACCAATACCAACAAGCTTCATGACCATCAAATCATCAACTCATCGCCTTTCAATCCTCGAATCAACAACAATGACTGATCAACAAAACCTCCACAACCACGCAAGTTGCTGCATGGGCCATGTCCGCGCCCAACGCTTCGCCATGGACTCTTACTGCGACAAACTCTTCGAGAAAGAGAAGGCTGCTATTAAGTCCTACGAGGACGGTTGGGATGATTGGGATGGCCCCATCTGGCCCTGGCGCGAAACCAACCAGCCGCAAGCCCAGCAGAAGCTCGAGAACGCGTACCAAAGCTGCTGTAATACGTATTCTGAGGCAGAGATTCTAGGTAAGTTGCTGAAGAACAGGGCTTAATACCGAGTGGATTAGTGCTAATAACTTGTAGCCCATCCAGCCACTGAAAAGTCTCAGCCGTGCTCTAAATCTTCAAGTCTGGCATTGTCGACCAGCTCAAACGGCCCAGTCTCTCCTATTTCTTCTCTCTGGAGCTTAGGGACTGCCTCACATTGTCCAACTTGCGGACGCGTTACTTCACCAACTCATCTTTAAGCTTGCATCGTTCATTATGAATATCATTCAAGGTTCCGCTTCTTCACGGGGTGATAAATTAATTGGTTTTCATGCATTTCCGGGTTCATATACCGGGGGTTTTGGTCTTTTATCTCTCCTTGGGTTTTTTCTGATCCGATTTTTGCTGCCTAAAGCTTGCATGGACGCGGGATCTAGACCACATACTAGAACGACGCTACCAAAGAAGATTTCTGTAAAGAGGGAATTGGAGCACCAGCAAACATGCTAGCAGTCAAAAATAGCCAATCCGTTTCTGTCGTAATCTGCAAAAGAGTCCTATTAATAAATAGACACATTATTAATCAAGTAATCTCTCCTTGAAATTTACCTCGTTCCCAGATGTTATCATCACGTGCCTATTACATCACGTGTAGATTATATAAGCTTGGACGGTAAACGTCTAGTACTAGTCCTAGCGTTATCTTAGGAAGCGACTTAGACGGCAAGGGCAGAGCTTAAGGCGTACTCACTAATACTAAAGTGTTACTAGTCTCTGTCTAAGAAAACGCTACTGTTTTTTAACCAATCATCTGTCTACTGGCCTTAAGTCTGCTTTGCCGTCTAAGGTTTCTGTTCTTTACTTAGCTATACTACTTATTTTCTTTACTTAATATAGCGATAATAATATTTTTAGCTTATACCCGTAATTCGCCTTAAATAGTAATATACCTATTCCTTCTTAAGGTATTTTATTGTATATAAACTGCGTAACTAGTAATAGTAATACCTAATTATTCTATACGTAATTAATATAATATCTTAGATACTGTTTTAGCGTCTAATTTAATTTTTATTTATCCGTCTGTCTGCGGATAGTATATAGTGGAAGTTACTACTCTAACTCCTTGTTTCGCTAAAAATACCTCCTAAAATACTACTATGAATCTTAGATCTCTATCTAATATAATTTTACTTAGTACTCTATATTTTATAAACACTTCTTTAATATAGATTCTAGTAATATCTTCCGCTAAGATTTCTTCTGTGTATGCTATAAAGTAGCCCTATTTAGTTAACTTATCTACTATTACTAAGATTACGTTATACTCTTATCTAGTAATAGGATCTTTTAACTTTAGTAACTTAATAATAAAGTCCTATAATATGACCTCCTATAGTCTCTCTAGTATTTTAATAGGTTATAGCCCTCCATACAGCTTATACCTTATTAGTTTATTTCTTTAGCAATTTAGATACTCTTTTATTACTTTTTTTAGCTATACCCTAGATTCTGTTAATAATATATTCTTCCTAAAGTCTTAACACTAAGCCTATTACTCTATTATGCCCTTAAGTTATTCCCTTATAGAAATCTTCTATAAAATGCTCTATAATGCTTTAAGAATATACTTTACTTCTTAATTCTTATATATATCCATCTATAGATCTTCTAGCTATACTTTTAGAATCCTTTATACCTAAAAGCTCCCTAGTATCTTGTAGACTCTTTCTAGTTTATTATCCTCTTAAGTTACTACTAGCTTAGGGTAATTATATCTAATTAATCCAACCTTATCTCTGTATAGTATTACTCCTAATAGTTTCTTATTACTCTATAATTTAGCCTTTTTACTAAGTACGTTTACTCTTATATTTTTAGGCCCTCTAGTATACTAAATTTTAAAATAGTATTCTATAAGCATCTCTACCTATTTAACCTATTTACGGTTAAGTTCTTTTATTATTAAGAACCCTATTAGGTTCTTATAATCCATTTTAACTATAAATAGTTTCTCTACGCCTTATAAGAATACTCTCTATTCCTTTAGTGCTGTAACTATACCTAATAACTCCTTATTATAGATGTTATAGTTTAACTCTAGTAGTATTATCTTCTAACTATAATATATTACTAGATGCTATATATTCTTATACTTTTATAGTAAATATACTCTTAATATAAAGTTTAATACGTCTATTTTTATAACCGTATCTAGTCCTAGTTAATAGATCTTAAGGATTAGCTCCTAGGTAAATAACTTCTTAAGTTCCTTAAATAGTTTCTTTTATTTATCTCTCTATACCTATAGTTCCTCTTTCTTTATAAGCCTAGTAAATAGTTTAATATTCTTTAACCACTATGCTATAAACCTCCTATAGTAATTGCAAAACCCTAAAAATAACCTTAACTACGTTATATTCTCTAATTCTTGCCAACTTACTATAGCTTTAATCTTCTTTAGGTCTATACTAATATGACTTAATTTAATAATAAATTTAACGAAATTGGTCTTCCTTATAAAGAACTCGCATTTTTTAATTGCTACTAGTATCTATTCTTTTTATAGTCTCTTTAAGACCTATATAACGTATTCTCCGTATTCCTCCTTAGTTATTAAGTAGATAATAATATTATTAAGGTATACTATAATAAACTTATTAAGGTGTTCTCCTAATATACTATTAATTTGTTTCTAAAACATTGCTAATATATTTATTAATCTAAATTGTATTACTAATAGCTTATATAGTCCTTCCTTTAACCTAAAGGCTGCCTTCTATTTACCACCTTCCTTAATTTTAATCTAATGGTACGCCTATCTTAGATCTATCTTTATAAAGATTTACGCATTACCTATCTAATTTTAAATTTCGCTAATTAAGGGTAAAGAATACCTATCCTTCTAAGTAATGCTATTTAACTATCTATAGTTAATATATAGCCTAAGTTTTCCATTCTTCTTTAGTATAAACAGTACTAGATATCCCGCTAATAACTATAATAGTTTAATATATCCCTTTTATAATTTCTCTTAAATAAACTCTTTAAGTACTCTTAACTCCTTTTAAGTAAGCTTATAGGTTAAAAAGAACCTTAAACTCGTTTTTAGTTCTAACTCTATCTTATAGTCCTATACTATATAATTTGCTAGCTTTTTACTTTCTAAGCTCTATAGCTTTTTGCTATATTTATAGTATCTCTTTAGTATATAACTTAAGCCTTACTTAGTCTCTTTATATATTACTCTAACTTAATACTATACTAACTTAGTTTGCTATCGTATCTTATATTATTAAGTATCTTTAATATTAACTTAACCTATAATCTAATTAATCTTTAAATTATATTTCTGTAACGATCCCCCACAACTCTACCAAAATAGCTCTAAATTATATAAATATGGGCGAAAAGTCCAAACCTATATATTAGAAAAGCTTATTTATATAATAAATATAAAAAAAGGAGCTCTTGCTGCACCTGGCCCAAAAAGACCAAAACTAACCAAAAGAACCCTGAAAATCACCTAGAGAATCCCCCTGAGATGCATACATCGCAGGGGAGGCACACGTTAAACGACGGTGGTTTACACTCACGCGCGACCGCCAGAACTATGCCTAGCAATAGCCCTCCACAATAAGAACGGGTAAATACCACACCATAAAGCGGAAATTTCTCTATTAAGAAGGCATCTGACAAAATATAAAGCCTATTAGACGCGTTTAGTATCCGTAATTACAGGGAAGTAACCGTTAGCTATAACGAACTAATATAGCTAGTAGAATGGCTCCGTTAGTCTAGCGAACCTTAGGCGCCCCTTTAGTAAACCCTTAATTAAATCCTCTAATAGCTAAGTAAAATTAAAAATAAATAAAACCTTTCCCTACTGGCGAACCGTACCTAGGCCGCCGTAGTTGCGCTTCTATAGTATAGGGAACCTACCCCTCTTAAGATAATAACTGGGTATATAATTATAATATAACTAAATATAGAAAAAGTAGAGGGGCTTAGGGGACTATTAGAAATAGAAGTTCTTATAGAGATTTATAAAGAGGTCTATAATACTATTATAGTCTAACACCTTAGGAGCGGAGATATTAGAGTTACCCTAAGGGACTAATAGGTAAAGGAGCGAGCCGTAAGGGTAGGGGATAGGCTAGGAGAATGTATTGGCATAAAGGTGCTCTATAAAGATTACCTAGTTAAAGTCCTAGTGGTTTCTATAAGCTTTAAGGTAGAAAAGGAACTCTAGGCGGATAACATAGTAACTATATATAAGATAGTAAAACAAACGGAACGCCTTATACTAGGTCTTAAGATTACCTAAATCTAATAGCTTTAATAGGAAAATATAAACTAAGTATATAATAAGAATAATAAGAGGATATAAGGGTCGCTAGAGACTTACTAGGGAGACGCTAAACGAACGTATAGCTCCCTTATTATTAGCGTACACACTAAGAATATAAAAACTCCTTATCTAAAAAGGAATAATTATAAATGGCCTTATATATAATATAAGGCTCTATAACTACAGACTATGCCTAGAATAATACTATTGCTGTATATAATAGGGATATACCTAAACCATATGCGTAGTATAGGTGTGCTACGGCCACTATATAGGCCCCTACGATATAAGACACTACTTAAATTAAGACTAAATAAAATGCGTAAACTGTTACCAAAGCATATATAAGGCGTAGGAGAGAGAAGACTGTATTAAATATAGGAGACGGAAGGTAAGGGCTTAATAGCTATAGGAATAACTACACGATAGGTTATATAAATGAAAATAATAGGCGATAAGCCAGGGGGACGTAGGTGCCTTCCTATCGTTTCCTACCTTTAATACTAGGGGGCTAGGCTAGCTATTCTAAGCCTTAACAGGCCAGAAGTAACGCCGCGCGATATTACTAGACTAAATAGGAACTTAAGGGTTACAGGGGATATAAGGGAGAGGACGCCCTGTAGGAAGACCCTTATAGATAGCTATAGTAAGCTTAAGACTAGGATAATTAAGAATTAGACTTAACGCGGTAAATATAATATTCGCAGCTAACCTATAACGGGTATATAGCTAACTAGTAAGATTAGGGGAAGAACCAGAGTTAATAATAGATTTAGACTTAGAAGTACTAGTAGGAATATAAAATACGGGAATAGAAAGCTCTATATAAAATAAGTAGCAACTAGGGTATAGATATAAGAGATAGAAGTTCTAAATATCCTAGAGAAAGTGGAAATAGAAGAAGTAAGGAATAAAGGAGAGACGAAGGATCCTTACTAGGGGTCCGCTACCTATCTATTATATAGTATAACTACGGTAATATAAACCACCGCCTTATAAGGCCCCTACTAGATAGTCTAGACCTAGAGAAATACTATATCCTTACTATATAAGAGCCGTATTATAATACCTATATATAATTAATATACTACCCCTAAGGATTCTAGCTCCTATATAAACTAAAAGCAGCCATATACGTGTGCTTTATAATTAGCAAGGCTATTAGCCTATCCTTATAGTTATAGCAGGCAGTTAACCTAGATATTATAGTTATAATAATCCAGATATATAGGGGACCGATATAAATTATTAATATATATAACCTAAGGGTCGAAGGGGTCCTATAAATAGAGAACATTATATTAATAATAAGCTTACTAAAAACCAAAGGTATAGAGTTTATCCTACTAGGAGATATAAACCTCTACTACCTATAGTGGGGGGGGGTATCTATATTACTACTAAACAATAGGTAGAGTGCCTACTAAGAACTATAGACATCTAGGGCCTTAAGCTGGCTACCCCCCTAGGAGCAATTACATGGCAATAAGGCACTGCTAGAAGTATAATTAACCTTATATTTATAGATGAAGGCCTATACTAAAGACTTAAAAGGTATAACCCTAAAGAAGAATGGGCACTCGCTATAGACTATATCCCCATCTAGATATAGCTAGATCTGGATATTAAGGCGCAATTAAATAGTAAAAGATACGTAATAAGGAAGCTTAAGATAGATAGTTTTCTTAATATAGTTAAACAATAACTTTAAGACCTAGAAGAAATCCACCTAATACTAAATAAGCGAGGCTTATTAGCTATTCTAGAGGAAATTAATTAAAGACTAAAAAGGATCTAGGTAGTAATTAAAAACGGGCTAAAAGAGTACTGCCCGGTTTTAAAACTAGGCCCTTACACGCGATATATATGGTCCGTATAATATGCGGTTTTTATTACTAGCTAATAATAAGTAAGAAAGAAATATATAAGTAGCTATAACCCTAAAGATAAGAGATAATATAAAGACACAAGAAACTAGTTAAAAAATACCTTAAAAAAAGAAGTAAGGAATAACTAGAGACGGTTTATAAACGAGCATACTATTAACCTAAGCCTCCCCTATAATAAGGGCCTTTAGGCTATAATAAAATAGGTATAAAAAAAAGGCAGGGCGCCTAGTAAAAGACTTATACTTATTATCCCTATAAAGAGTAGGGGAAGTATAGGCCACTAATAATAATAATAAGAAGGTAAAGATCCTTATAGAAAGGTTCTTCCCCTAACTAGCTTTAGCAGACCTTAGTAATATTATAGGTAAAATACCGGTAACTCGCCTATAGGTTAACAGCGATATAATAATAGAGGAAATGGCTAGAACTATTAGCCGCCTTTTAAATAATATAGCACTAGGACTAGATGGAATTCTAAATAAGGCCTTAAAGTCCTGTGGACTACTTATAGCACCTTAGCTTATAAATATAGCCAGAGTATACTTTACTATAGGCTACTACCCGCGACTTAGAAGATCTATAATGACGGTTATTCTATAAAAAGAAGGTAAAGTAGATTATTTAATCCTAGGAAGCTACCGCCCTATTGCCTTAGAAAACACCCTTAGCAAAATCCTAGAAAGGATAATAGCAGACTATATAGTAGATATGGCTAAGGAACACGCCCTACTACTATAAAGTTAAATAGGGGCAAAAAAGAACCGTTTAACACTATTAGCACTTACGCTACTTGCTGCTACTATTAAATCTATATAGGCGATGTGAAGGAACTTTATAGTATTAATGCTTAGCTTAGATATTAGTGGTACCTATAATAACGTACCCTATAAGCGCCTCCTATATATCCTTAGGGCAAAGGGCTTCCTAGAATAGATTATATAATTTATTTAAGGGTTTATAGGCTAGAAAGAAATATTTCTAGTCTTTAGCGGATACTAGAGCCCCCCTATTATAGTTGCAACAGGAATACTATAAGGATTACCCCTCTCGCCTATACTCTTCCTTTTCTTTATAAGCAACCTACTTAACTCCTTTAAGGAAGGGGCGACCTAGGGGATAGGCTTCGTTAATGATATAAACCTAATTATATATAGTCTAACAGCCGTAGAGAATTACAGAACACTAGAGAAAGCCTATAACACCTATATAAAATAAGTAAGACAATATAGAGTCTAATTCTTACTAGAGAAATACTAGCTAATCTATTTTATAAGAAAACGCAACTAATCTATAGATCTCTAGTATGTAATTTACATTTAAGGCTTTAGGGGTTAACTAGTTTAAGGCCTAAGGGTATTAGGAGTATAGGTAGATAGTAAGCTCTAGTAGAGCGTATATGCGGTATAAGCGGCCTATAAGGGCCAAGCACAGTATATTATAATATTTAGGATCGTCAATTCTATATAGGGTCTATACTTTTAGAGGTTACGCCTATTATATATAGTAGTTATCCGGCCAACTATAATATATAGATCTAGTATTTAGGCCATAGGAGAAACTAAAAAAGGCCCCCCTAAATCACTCCTTAAACTACTTTAAAAGGTCTAAACAGCTTACCTTTAAAGTATAACAGGTGGGTATAAGTAAACGGCCACAGTACTACTTAAGAAGGAAGCTAATATCCCCCCCCTATAATTATATATTAAAGCCGCTGCAATATAAAGGGTATAAAGGGAGCGTAACTTTAATATTACAAAGTATATTAAGATATGCCTAAATAAACTATAGAGTAACCTTAGGGTGCCCTATAGGAGAGCAAACCAACAACCCTAAAGTAGGGAAGAGATATTAGAGAAATAGGTATAAAAAAAAAAGCAGAAGAAGAATAGTGCCGCTTTAGGGCCTAGGCCTATATAGAGGAGAAAGGGAAACGTATAAGAGACTAGTAAAGATAATAGTAAGAGAGAAAAAGGAGCTAAAGTAGAGCATAAAAGAGTACTAGGAAACTATCTACCGTAATATAATACTGGCTAAACTAATACTAAAGAGGTGTATAGGAGTTAAAGGTATAGAGGCTGTCTTAGATAAAAGGAACCTAAGCCGTAGTATAGTTAATACTATAGGGGGTAAATACCTAAGGGCTCTAAGAAGGCCTAATAAAGGTAGAAAATATAATAGTAACACTTCTAAGAACAGGAATAATAGGGCTAAAAGATTGGCTCTACTGGGTAGGTGTCCTAGTAGGTAGCCTAAGATATAAATATAGTTGGCTAAGACAGACACCAAAATACGTAATACTATTATGCCCCCTACGCACTAACTAAAAAGTAATACTCTTAGTAGCTAGTATAGAAAACTATAACACACTACTCTTAATATAAAAAGGTCTTAAGGTGGTTACCTAGTGGCTTATTAGCTAAAATGTACTAAACTAGTTCTAGGTTGCAAAGGAAATAGAAATAGAAGGTAAAGGGGCGAGTAGTAGGCGCCCCCTAATAACTCTACAGTAGTAGAGTTAAGTTTGCGATACTAGCGCGTTTATAGGCTTATTATGGCAGCAGTGGTTCCTAAAGAGGTTAAAAAGTAAGGTAGAAGAGCACTATAGGTGACTTGTAGGCATTAAGTAGGCAAGTCCTAAAAGGCAGGGAGATAGATTACGGGGTTTTTGTTACGGACGCTTTAAGTACAATATTACGACTACTTGGGGAGGAGTTGGAAGAAGCTAGTTGGTTAATACAAGCACGGTCCAAGATAGAGCCGATAGAGCCATATAACGAAGAATAGTAACTGAGGTCATATGACATAATCTGTATAATCTGTAGGATCTGTGTAATCCGTGACAGAGTAGATAGAGCACACGTATATTATATATAAGAAGGATTTTATAGGAGCACGGTTGTGTATTTAAGGACCCTTAATCCCTACCTAGATAGTTCCTTCCTTATAGTAATTCTTAGAATATAATTAGAGTTAATCTATTGGGCAACCACTCTACTAGTTATTATTACGTTATTAACTTTAATTTGTATTACCTACACACCTAGCCTAATAACGAGCCTATCGTAGTTCCTGCTATAAGGTTCCGTTACAGTTTTCTCATTTTTCTTAAATAGAGTTTTCTCCCTATATATAAATAAGGAGTAGTCCGCGTAGGCCTAATAGGGATCTAAATCGGATGTTAAGCAATGAATAATTATTATATTTCTGTAACTAAGGTATACTTAATACTGCCTTATCCCATCCTAATAGTAGGATATTAAAAGATATCTTAATTTATCTCCCTTTAATAGTTATCTAAATAGGTCCTATTTTAAAGTTAATAATACCTCCTCTATAGGCTATTAGATCTCCTAAAATTATAACTAATAGGTAAAATTATTTCTTCTATCTATAAGGTAATCCTATTTTCTTTACTATTACTAGTAAGATATAGTTCCGTATTACTCTACTATTTATTAGTACTTTAAACTACTAATCTTACTAATTAACTTATAAATTTAGGTGTTATCCTTAAATTCCTTTAAAGGTCTAAAGCTCTATTACTAGCTCCCTTTAATCTTATAAAACTCTACTTTTCCTAACTATTAGCTACTTAATCCTTATATACTTGGCTTATTCTTTAGCTAATACCTAGTTCGCTTCTTATTCTCTATATACTATAGATATATATTCTTTAGGCATTCCCACTACTATTATCTATCTAAGTATTCTTTTATAAGGAATCTTTCTAGTTAAAGTATTAAGTCTCCTAACTCCTAAACTTTTACTAGATACTAGCTGTATATATACTTAGCATTTCTATATTATTGCTTATCTAGTGCCTAATATATTCTTATAGGGTACTCCTAATTCTTTTCTTTTAGGTTTTTGTATATATTATATATATTATCTATATATATAATCCATAATAGCGTATAATATACTAGGTACTTTAGGTTAACTCTTAACTTATTTTTATCTTTAAGTTTAAACCTTTACCGTATTAATCTAAACGTATTAACTTTATTCGTAGGTACTAAGATATATCTTTCGCTTCTTTAGTTCTCTAATTATTCCTTTAAATCTTTTAATATTATAATTAAGGCTCCCTTAATATATGTTATAGCCTTCTCTATAATTAGGTGGTTTTAAATAACTTATTTATCTAACCATATATAAAAATCTTCCTACTCGTTATTATGTCGTTGCTTATACCACTTTTAGTATAGCTATTAGAGTGTATATAGCTTATTTATAAGGAAGTATCTTCTTATTACTATATCGTAATAGCCTTTTATATATTATTTCTTAAACCTAATAGGGATTCCTAAATCCTCTTTATCTTCCAGTTCTATAAGCTACTTAGCTCTTAGCGTATCTAACCTAGGCCTATTAGTAATTCTTTATATAGGTGCTTTGTCCCTTATATAACCTAGTATACTAGATCTTTAGTCTAGTTTCTATTCTTGCTATATAAGGATTCTTTATCTAAATTTCTCTATGTTTTCTTTTAGTTTTTACCTTATAAGTAGATCTTTAAAGTCTTCTTACTTCTTAATCTTAGTTTGTTTAATAGTCCTTATTTATATTTAGAAATCTTAGTCCTATAGAATTCTTAATTCTAAGCTTGCTTCTATTTTAAGCTTAGCTTTAGCCTTAGTTTAACTAGGCTTCTATAGTATTCTTATCTTATCTTAAGAGTTTTAAATCTCACTTATCTTATCTTAAGAGTCTTATACTTTTAGGAAACTTTATCCTAAGCTTATTCGTATATTACTAAACTAAGCTATTACTCTACTTTATTGGTTATTATCCATTATAGGTCCTTAAGCTTATCTTATCCCGTCTTAGGAATCTTAAGCGTTTTATATCTCTTCTTAAGAATCTTAAGCCTATAGCTTTTTGCCTTTATTAAGTGCCGAAGTGGTTTACTATCCTACTTCTCTTACGTCTTGCGAAGTAATAGATATTGTATCTAGTGGGGTCTTAATCCCTACTAATGTTCCCTATTCTGTGGTAGAATTATCCTTTACCTCTTATATAATATCTCCGAGGTCTATATACTCCTAGTAAGCTACCTTTATTACCTTATTATTACTAAATATTTCACCTATATTAAATTTATTGTCTTTAATATCTAATCTACGAACTAGTTTATTAGTTCCTCTAAACTTTAATAATTTTGGCTCCTGTAGCTAATAGCTTGCGCTATATTTAGCGTCCTTATAAATCTAGTATACGTTATTATAATAAAACATAAAACTCTTAATTAAACATTCTTTTGTTCCTTATAGTATACTATTATCACTCTATATATATATTTCTTCTACTAATCTTGTTTCTTTTACTATATAGTAACTCTAACTACTTTTATAGTCTTTAACATAATAACCCTATTTTCCGTAATTTATATAAGCTTCTTCTTTAAACCATTTTTCTTGCTTAGAGTCTGCCTAAATATCTTCTACTATTAAGATCCTTAGTTTGGCCTTTACTTCTTAAATCTTTAATTACTTAATTCCTGTCCTCTAGGTTTTTATAATTATTTATTTTATTTTCTATTTTCTTTAATACTATTTAGGTCTATTAGCTCTGCGCTATACTATAGTTTTTAACTTTAATTTTATTGCTGCGTACCCTACGCCTTATATGACTATAGAACTCTATTTCAACCCTTCTTAGTCTGCTCTCTTTAGTAGATCCTATTATTAATCTTAATTACTTAATTAATTAAATCCCTAAGAGTATCCGCATCTTCTATTAGGATAATTATATTTTAGACTTTTACCTTAAGTCCTTACTTATACTATACTATAAGCGCCTTATTATTCTATTTAACCTATATTGCTAATATTTAAAACTATATTATATATTTAATTACTAAAGTTCTCTATACTAGGTTTTAAAGCTTTCTTTTTACTATAGTGATTACCTCTAGGTCTTTAAATATTTATATTAGGCATTTTATAAACCCGTTCTAACTTAAGAACATATACTATACCTTTTAGTTAGTAGTTATTATGCCGTATTCCTATACCTCCGTAAGATAAGGTTTAAGCTACTTAAGTACTTTTCCTATTAAGAATAATTCTACGTAAGTGACTTAATTTATAGGCGTTCTTAGTTTAACTCCTTCCTATATAACCTTAAAGTGCATTTATATAAGGAATCCCTTAAGCTTTAACTTCTCCCCTAAGGATCGCTTAATTAAGGGTAACTTAACCTTAGCTACTCCGATCCCATTAATTCTTTCTTTAAGTATTTTATTATTATCTATTAATTAATTAACTATTTCCTATAGCTATCCAACGGTAACTAGCTAAGAGTTAGTATTTACTATACTAGTATTATTACCTAATCTCGAGGTAGTTGCTACCGTTAACGCTATTATAGCTACTGCTTTTAGTGGTATATTATTTAACTTTATTAATACTATAACTTTAGTAGTAAATATATAACGAAGCCTTATAGTAGGAACTACGGTAGGCTTATTAATAGGCTAGGTATATAGGTAAATAAGAAGTTAATAACGTAATAATAACTAGTAGAGTAGTTGCCTAATAGATTAACTCTAATTATATTCTAAGATTTACTATAAAGAAGAGAAACTATCTATAGAGACCGTGTGTCCTTAAATATATAACTCCTCCCTATAGTAAAGGGTTTAGTACGTTGGTACGTTAGTATATTAGTACGTCGCGTTCCTGCGTTCCTACGTTCCTACGTTCCTACGTTTTAAACTTATAACGTAACTAGCCACGTAACTCGGCTACCCCCCATCCTATAGCTCGATTGGTTCCAGTGCCTCCCGTACTATCTTAACCAACCCGTTTATATCCATTCTTAGTAGTCGTACTACTGCTAATATAAGGTCTGTAATATATATTATATAGACAGACAAATCCTTAAGGGAAAGGAGGAGTCTATATACGAGGTAAAGACTTTTCCTAAGTAGGTGTAGCGTATATGCCTTATAGGCGAGTTATATACAAGTCGCCTATACCTTATAGCTATATAACTATCTGCTTAGGTCTTATCTAATAATTGCCCCCCCCCTTTAAAAAGGGATGTCCCTAATTCTTTACGTACTTAGGCCTTAATAAAACCCCATAAAAAACTTTAATAAGGAAAAAATTAGAAGGGAAAAAGTGTCCTAGTTCTGCGTATAGAAAGATAGGTATATATATAGAGACTCCGCTAAATTCTACCAAATTCTGTTGTCTTTGTCAATTTTATTAAATTCTGCTAATCGCGTATAGAGAGATAAGTAGTATATATACGCGGCGCGAAGATATTATAGAACTTTAATCGCCGGTTAAAGTTATTTAATTAGTTAGATTTGCCTTACTAAGACCTCCCTATATTTAACCGAGCTAATAGCGATTTTCTATACCTAGTATAGAAAATCCTAATTAGTCTATTTAAGGCTTACCTAAATTTAATAGACTATAAGAAATATTTTAAAGCTTCCTTATATAAGCAGGTCGCTAATACCTTAAAGGTAGGTTATAGGTTACTTATATTTACCCAAACTTATAAAGGATAAGATAGTATATCCATTAAATCCACGCTAACTCTATATTTTAGCCTTATATTATTTACGTAATATATATATAAAATAGTATATAAGCTGCTAATATAGGTTACTAGTAGGTTAAAGGACCCTAGTTATAAATAGATATAGAATAATATATAAGTTATTAGTAGGTTATAGACCCTAATTAAAGGACTTTAGTTATAAATAGGCCTATTATCTAATATATAAATAGTTTACTAAGATAGTATAGAGTAACGGACTAGGTCTAAGGAGAGTACTTTTAATTACTCTAGAGTTACTAGTTATACGCTATAGCCCCACCTATAAGTCGCTAGTATAGCTAGGTTGCGTTAGGGTATAGCTTATATAGAATATTAATAAATTAAGCTTTGTCCTATATATGCCGTAACTCTTATTATAAACATTAGCTTATTTCTTAATCCCTTAAAACGCCCTCTACCTTTCTTTAATATAGGCTATATCTTAGTACTAGCGCTTACTTTTTGCTTACGCTTTAGCTATAAGGCTAGGTTATAATATACTAGCTTTATAAAACGGTTTATAAGAATAAGAAGGTATTTTAGACTTAGGGAGATCTGTAATAAAGTTAAGTAGATAATGCTACTAGGCTTAAGTAGGGGCCGTAAGAGGCTGCAGCTTACTATAATGTGTATAGCAGCGTAATTTAAAGCGTTAGTAGGTATTATAGTTACTTAGGTATTTATAGAGATTGTTACGGAACCCCACCGCAGGGGCCTCCATAGGAGAGCCCCGTGCTCTCGCATACACCTCGCGTACAGCTTATGTCAGCTACGCGTAGGTATATCACCTCCTTACGCCCTTGACCCTTACAATCGATCGCGCAACGTCTTATAGACTCCTTAAATACATACGCTCTATAACTACTGCCTACGTTCCATAACATTATATTACGCCTTTTTACTACTAACGCTTAGCCTATAACCAATTCTACGTCTCTATAATACTACAGGCGCTGCTAAAAGCAGCGTATTTATAAATTACCTTACTTTATACTTCTAAGGAACCTATAATAGTAAGACAATATTCCTTATTAGCTACTATATTAAACCTAAAGAACAATCTAATACCTACACTTAATCTACAACATCAATTAATCCTAAAAGAATTCGATTTATTAGCCCTAACCCCTAAGGAAATAGACACCAATAATGTCTTATCTTTTATTAACTATATAACTACAGATAAGTAAATAGAAGGGCTACTACCTATTAAAATTAAAATATAAGACGTTGAGACGTTTATAAAAATGGTAGTATAAGACCCTAATAAATACTACCGCCTTCTATAAAACTACTACCTAAAGCTTATATAAGCTAAGATGCGTACTACCTAAAATCGCAATATTATCTAAGACCTATAAGCTTATAAGGCGCTCACCGATAATATATATTAAGAAACTAAAGATAACCTCTGCGTGTCTAAACGCGATATTTAACAGTTAAAGAAGAATAAGATTATACTAATTACTATAGTTACTAAAAAAGAAGGTATAATTAAATACCTATAATCTTAGCTTAATAAGCATATTTGTAATAACATTAGACACCTTTTTACTACATATAACGCCACCTAAGTCTCTACGCCCTTAGTAACTTCACCTACTTAACGCTTAATAGAGGGTTAGCGCTAAGCAGCTTTACCTAATAGGAACCCTTACTAAAGTAATAATAATAAAAGCTATAATAATCGGACCTAAACTGCTATTATAGGATTTAATATACACTACCTTAATCCCCTAGTCTTTTAAGGAAATCGTAAGGAATATAGCTACTAGAAGATATAAATCCACGAGAAACTAACTTAAAGCGCCTACCTTTTTCCTATAAAAGATATTAAAATTAGCTACATTATTGGGCGAATAAAGGGTATACTATTTAATAGACTCTTCGCCTAATAGGAGACTAGTAGCCCCTAGAAGTGGTAGTCTTACTAAGAAGTCCTTAATAATCTTAACCTAATATACCGTGACTATAACCTACTAGCCACTAACTAAGCTAAACTATATACCCTAAAGATAAGTCCTACTAAATTATTTAATAAGTTTTATATTAAATTCTAAAAATATACCAGAGCCCTTACCTAAGACAATACTAAAGACTAGGAGGATCTCCTTAAAAAAGTTACTTATTACCTTAGTTACGCAGCCGCCAGCTATAACTACAACGATATTTATAAGATAGTAGCAGCCCTATAAAAGATTAAACGATAACTAAATTAGATTACTACTACTAACCCTTACTTAAAGACCTCTTTATAGAAGCCCTCTAGGCCTACTAAACCTATATATACTAAGCTACCGACGCCTACTACCTTAGGTGCCACTAGAGCCAATATTAACCTCTCTATACCAACTTTTCCGCAAAAACTCCTAAATAGAGAGCGCGAGCTACTCTAGAAATTAGGACGCTGCTATAAATACTATTAAGAAGGCTGTTATTATAATAACCTAAACTACCTAATAGCTAGGTTTAGTACTTACCGCCTAATATTTAACCTAATGCCCTAAATACTAAATATATTACTATACGCCACTACTATATAAGACGAAGACGTAGTAATAGTAGTAGAATTAGATACGGAAACGGAAAACGCCAAGTCCTAGTATTAAGTTATAGGTTAGGACGCCCTAATAATAGAGGGATCTATATATTAGCCTACTTAATAAATAACTTAGTAAAGATAAATAGATGGAAATAGATAGTTTTACCTATAATAGGAACTACTACTATAAAATAATATAAAAGCCGTTCTATAATTAACTACAGAGCTATTAACCAATTTATAGATACCTAACTTATACGCACTTATAACCTACTTACCTTACTCCTTACTAAAGCCCGCGCCCTATAACTTACTAATAGTAGTTATACCGTATAAAAAATTACCCATATAGTATAACTCTACTTAGATATAAATGGGCACTAGGAAGAGCTCTAGGCCTATATTATACTACTTACTAACTACCCTATTATCCTTAGAATGAGCTAGCTTAAATAACATAACCCCGCCATTAACTAGGAAAAGAAAAAAGTAACCTTTAACTCTAAATACTATAGAGAGACTTGCCTAGGACATAGCCTAGCCGCCTCTATTTACTCACTAGGATATTAACCTAAGAAACCCCTTATTACCCTACCTATAACCAACTACCACTATATAAGTGCCGCGGCCTTTTACCGCATAGCACGTAGGAAAGGCTAGACCGTTACTATAGCTTCTTAATTATAACTATATAAGCTTAATAAAGAATAAAAATACGTCCTCTATAGTAATAGGATAGACATAGTTAACCTTTTTGTTCGTACTAACTTAATAGCACAAGTGAGTCGTATCCTAGGGCACGAAATACGTATAGTATCGTATGCTTTTTGGGATGGTGGTAACTGTCGATTCTATTATAGTAGACTACGTGGTCTATATACTGACGCGCCTCCCCCCTAATTAGTTAGCATATAGGTAGTTGGTGCACAAACGCGTAAATACGCGTTTGTATACCAGGTGCTATAATTATACACTAGCGGTACTTAGAAAATGAAACCACTTATATACAGCCTCTGTAATTACCTTAATAGAACCATAAAACATATAAAGAAATACATAAGAAATCCCTCTAAGGTGCCGTCTAGGCTGTCTTCCAAACGGTACCCCAAGCTGGCTATAAGTTCTGCTTACGGTCCGCAAAATAAACTATATAGCCTTTTGACGGGCAGCAGACAAGCCATAAGTTAGATCTTAAGGGCCGCTAAGACGCTAGTGCTAAGCGAGCTAATGGCGATTTTCCGTGCCCGGTATAGAAAATTGTAATTAGTTAATTCAACCACTATAGCAGAATATAGCAGAATTTAGCAGGTTATATAAGTCTACTAAGTTTCACTATAGCTTTCCACTATTTTCCACCTAATAGCTTATAGTCTATAAAATAGGCCGTATAATAAGCCGTACGGCCTTCTAACGGGCCGTAGGCGTACTATAGGTACTTCGTTAGTCCCGTTCTACCCATTCTATAACTTTTAGGTTAAGCCTATTTGTGTTAATTAGGGCTTTAAGGGCTTAATATGGCTTTGCCTTAGTTATAGCGTCTACTAGGTTATTTCCGCCGCTAATTTATTTAACCTTTATAATTTCGCGTCGTTTATAGGCCTAATATAAGCACATTAGGTCAACTATAAGCCTCTTCTCTTATATCGTACCTAGTTTAACTAGGCAGTTATAGAGGGACTTTAAATTAGTGTATAAAACCAGGGGTAATTACTCTAGTTATAGAATCTTCTGGACCATTAATTTAATTGCGGCTGCTATATTAAAGCCATAAGCTAGTATATATAGTTTAGAAGCTAGTACACTACGGGTTACCCATTTGCATTTAATTAAGGACTAGTATAGGATATTTACGTCCTAATTACGGTCCGTAAGTATAATTATAAAGCTAATTTGCGATAATAGGTCCCTATTATTAGCAAAGGAGGCGTCTATAAATGCCAGTAAGCTAAGGGAACTTAGGTCTAGTAGTATAAAAGTAAGTCCCCTTACTACATTATTAATTTGCCATTAAATACGCTTATTAAGCTACTTAATATTTTCTTCTTACGGATCTACTACCTAGGCCGCAAAGGATAAATTATAGGTAGATTTGGGCTGACAGACTATGGTAATATAGGCGCCTCTTGCACGCTATGCAACGTATTAGTCCTTTATATTTACGGTCTTACGGGTTTTTTTATAGGAGCTAGTAAGGTCCGTAGGCTTTACTATAATAAGCTTTAGGTTTTAAGCTTAGCGTTCCTAAGTTAGCTTAATTAGGTTGCCCTTTTATATAATTAGGCCTCTATTAAACTTAATTAGATTCTACTTAGTTAACTACTTTTATAGCTTTACTAAAAACTTAGCCTTTTATAGTTTAGTTTCTTTAGCGTCCGTAAAGGTCTAGTCTACTAGGAATAGGGTATTGTCTACCTAAAGTCTAATAATAGTAGTAAGTCTTGATTAACGTCTGATACGG
>Ga0307515_10005538_pt1 | contig 25571 bp, 31 predicted proteins | sample 17_EM_MG_FD_194513 | JGI IMG/M metagenome (GOLD analysis project Ga0307515, IMG submission 194513) | Populus trichocarpa ectomycorrhiza microbial communities from riparian zone in the Pacific Northwest, United States - 17_EM | ecosystem: Host-associated > Plants > Roots > Unclassified | place... | reverse complement strand
TTTTTCGTCGATGACGCGGTCGTGGTTGCGTCACTTGCAGGATCTCTCGTCGGCAATCTGCTCCCTAGGCTGATGCTGCACGAACGTGGGGTATCGCCTTCGTCTGTGAAGTTCGCCAAGACGGAGGTGAACAAACCGTACATCTGCACGGTAAGATACCTCCTTTTTCTAGCAGTCCGAGGAAGCACCGGCTGTGATAAATGAGAAACTTCTTTTTTTTGCTACCTCCTCGCGAAACGGACAATCAACACCACGCGTGCGGGCATGTGTTTGCTTCTCTCACCCGATAACCCGTTATCAAACCGTCTCATCCTACACGATGTGCGAAATGGACGGATCTGTTGGGACGACCCCAGCCGATCACGGACTTGCCTGAACACGAGCAGCTTCATATTGGTTACAACATCACACACGACGCGGGTCTGATCGCAATGGCCTTCGAGGTCGGAAACACTTCAAATCAGCCATGGGTGGACCCGCCAGCCCACCGCATCGGGGTAGACGTAATGCATTTATCGATCCCAGACCGGTTCACGTTCCAAACTTTCGTTGAAACCGTCGGAGACGCAGTACGTATACAGCCTTTTTTTCCCGCCCTTCCGCCCCCTCTCCTCCGTTATTTCTCCGCGATTCCGTGATTCCGTTCCGTTCTCACCCTTCCCGTCTTCACGTTTTCCCGAAACCCGGAGCACGTAACGATTGGCTTATGATCTGGGTTTCTTCTTTTTCCATCTCACACACACCCCCCCCCCCCTCTCGGTTGCTTGTTCAATTTGTCCGATGTATACCATCCTCACACGACCGGGATCTATTTTTTTTTTCTTTTCTATACGCAGCTTACGCCATACGAGAAGGAAACCCTGAACCCAACTCCACCGGTTTCATCGTCCGAGGCACTTTATCACTTTTATCTTATCTGGACGCTCAAAGAAGCGTACACGAAAGCGTTGGGGTTGGGACTCGGGTTCGACTTCAAACGGATCGAGTACGATAAGGCGAAGAACCGGGTGAAGGTGGACGGGATCATCCTCAAGGGGTGGGCGTTTGATATTTTCCGCATCCCTGACCCGCGGGGGAGAGAGGGCGATGAGGGCTATATTGGAGTGGCGGCCAAGTGCGTGGGTGGTAAGAGGGAGGCTGTGGTGAGGCGATCACCGGAATCTTCGGATTTGTTCTCGTTGTCAGTCGTGACGGCAGATGGTTTCATGTCGCGGGCGCTGCGGGAGTTGGAATGACGACGTGATTGATTGGTAGCCGGAATAAAAGAATGGGAAAGATGATGATGATGATTATTACAGCAAGGTTTGACAACAGAGAGTACTAGAAATGCAGACGGAACAAAAGATGGGTACTGAAACATTATGTACGTACGTATGTGTCTAAGGTTGGTGTGAGAGAGGGATATACGAGAGAAAGCTACAGTGATAAATTAGTTGTGTGCAGGGGACGAGGGACGGAGCAGTATGGGAAAGCGTTGCGAGGAGACGGGATTATGGTGCAAAAAGCCATGGGAAAGGACGGAAGAGGACGGAGGAGCAGGCACAGATGGCGGGAGAACTAAAAGAGGATCATATTTTCCGAGAATTCGAAAATATCGTCCATGTGGTCGGCCTGCGGCTGAAGGACGTCAGGGTTTGGTGTTGGAGGACTGGATTGCCAGACGCGCTTCGAGTCGGAATCGTTCCAGCACGTCCAATTCATTCCGGAATACTCGAAAGAAGCGAGGGCCGGCATGGATCCGAGGGCGTCAGAAAGTTGTTGGTAAAGAGACTGAATGGGATAAGAAAAGTGTGAGGCTCTTTGAAAGCAAATTCGAGATTACGGGGACGTACTGAATCAAAGTTCTCGTCCAGTGGGGCCACGGTCATTAAGCGAAGGTAGTGGAGCGATGGCATTGCTTGGGAAATAGCGGTGACGCAAGGGAGCAAACCTAGGCTGACCACGGCGTCGAAGATGGTGATATTGGTCTTTGAGAGAGACAATTGGGCAAAGATGGAATCGTCTGAGACGACCTGGGACAAAAAGAGGGCCTCTATCGGTCTTTGGGGGACCACTAGTCTGGCAGTATTGTGAGGGCCGGTGAAGCGAGCCAAATTAGGAATGGAGGTCGGAGGAAGATTAATTTCGGATTGATCGTTGGAGGGGAGAGCGGAGCCGACTTGGAGGTCGATGACGGATGGTGTGCGACTGAGGAAGTCGACGAGGTGGGAGTCGAAGGGGAAAGAGGAAGCAAACGATGTTAGGTTCAGATAGCGTGCCTCAGAGTTGAGGCCGAGGACCCAACTGGCATCGGGATCGAGGAAGAGTGTAAGCGAGGTCAGTTCGGTCATCTGTTCGAGGGCTTTTGCGAGAAGAGTGTAGAAGGTGTGAGGTTGCTCGTTGTGGACGGCGATGGAAAATGACCGAACATGAGTGGCAACTTGCGGACGGGCGGCGAGGGTGTTGAGGACGGATAGGTTGTTCGCAGTGGGGGTGATGGAAATGTTTCTGTAGAGCGTGCGCTGGGCCACGGCGTTGAGGGTGTAGTTTGCGCTTGCGACGGAGAGAAGATCGGGGGTGGGGAGGTGACTGCAGATGGAGTCCAAGAGCTCTGGGGGGAAGGTGGACGGGGCCATTGTGAGCACGGAAAATGTTGGAGGAGAGAGCAGAGTGCAAGGGATATTTGAGAGTTTATATATAGGGAGGGTGATTGACGCCTCGCGGCTGGGAAAGGGATGAGTGGAAGGGAGTCTGTCGATTAGATGGGATGTGGGATGAGGAAAAGGCACCCGTCTGTGCATCCAAAACTGATCCGCTTCCCGTATTTTCCCTCTGGTACGGATACGAGATGCTGCAAGGGGAAAGGCGTCTTTGGAACCGTCCAGACGAGATCCGGAATCAATCAGGAATCCATCTTAGCCTGATGGTCATCCCCCTCGTTCTCTCTCTCTCTCCCTCGACGCCCCCCGGACGATCATCGGCACCAGTCCGGCGTTTATCCCCCTCCCCGTCGGCATTTCCCACATCCACCGTTCGCCAGCACGCGCACCTCCCCCGCTCAGATGTACGGCCTCGTGACCGTCCGTCGCGTCCAGAATGGCTTGATTCGTCCAGGGATCCCCTTCCCGACAAATTTGACACGTCGCACTGCGCATTCCGGTCTGCTGGATTCTATCTGCGGCGATTACCAACGCGGACTTATCACCTTCAATTCCAGGCCCTTTCCCTCAAAGAACCCACAATTGTGGAGCTTTGTCAGAACACGAGATAGACACCAACGTCGTCCTTTCCGGCTGGCTCTTACCCGAAAGGTCCCCTGCTTTCTCCTCCCCTCCCCTCCCCCCTTCTTACATCTTCTTCACAGGAAAATATCCAAATCCCTCTCCTTTTTCCCCCTCAGGGATTCATATGGCACCACACAATTGGTTGTCCACCGTGACCAGACGAATACCCAAAAATTGGCCGCCCTGTCAGCTGTTCCACCCGAATCCGTCGTCCTAATTCAAGGGCGCGTGAGATCGAGACCAAACCATTCCAAGCGCAGCGTATGTTTTACCTCCCTTACGCGACCCCCCTCCTTGGCTCCCCACGTTCTGATCTCCTTCAAGGATCCAACAGGATCAATAGAGGTGTCGGTCCAAGAATTCATTGTCCTCAATCCCGCAGACAGAAACCTTCCTTTCCCTCCTTCCGAGAATCGGGACCTCGTGCGTGTCTCCCTCCTGTCCATCCCGCCATCAACATGTTTTTTATTTTTTCATTTTGTTGGTAGGCCAACGACGATGTCCGCGCCAAATACCGCTACTTGGACCTTCGCCGATCCGCTTTGTCACAAAACTTGCGCAAACGAAGCCAGGTTGCCCACATTATCCGCAATATCCTCCATGACCAAGGTACAATCACATTACAGGAATCCTTTCCCTCTTTCCCTCATTCAATTTTTGCAGATTTCCTCGAAGTCGAAACCCCCATTCTCCAAAGATCGAGTCCAGAAGGTGCCCGAGAATTCATTGTGCAAACTCGCCTCCGTTCTCGTCACAATCACCCTCTCTTCTACGCTTTGCAACAATCACCGCAGCAGCCCAAACAGCTATTGATCTGTTCTGGTGGTATCGACAAATATTACCAATTGGCCCGATGCTTCCGCGACGAGGATGGTCGGAAAGACAGGCAGCCCGAATTCACTCAAGTTGATCTGGAGATGGCCTTCGTCTCATGGACCCCTCCTCCCGTCACAACTCAATATGCTGGACCGGAAATCGGTCAGTGGCGGATAGGCGGTTACGAGATTAAAGAGGTGACAGAGCAGGTGATCACTCAAATCTGGAAACAAGTCGAAAATGTCGACTTACCTGACATCCCGGTTATGACGTACCGGGAGGCCATGGCTCGCGTAAGTCGTGCTGCAATACCAGCTGTGTTCTGCTTCCCGTCATGAAAAGGAAGAACGATGTACTCAACCGCCTTTCGCTCTTTCAGTTCGGCTCTGATAAACCGGACACTCGTTTTGGCCTCGAGGTAAGTCAACGGTCCTTCGTCCCCGGTTCTCAATCCCGCCCCTCAAGTCATATGTGTCACTTGCTGACCTGTCAATTTGTCGCACCACTCCCATGCTCTATATCATTCAGATACAAGACGTAACAGAAGCCGTTGTGCCCCCTTCTACCCTCCCTCAATCACACGACATACAGAGCGTCTGTGAATGTATAGTTCTCCGCAAGGACCAAGATACCGCGTTCAAGGGTGCAGACAAGATCTGCCGGGACGATCACGAGGACGCCGTTGTGAGTGAACCCGCTAACCTATCTGAGTATATGCGATCAATATTCTAACCGCGATCACTCTCCCCATCAACAGATGCGTGTCGAATTGACTCCAGAAAACATAAGTTCGTGGTGGCCGGACAACCGGCTCTGCCAGCTCCAGCGGGATGGGGCGGAGGGGACAACCCCAAATCACGCTGATGCGAGTGATAGGGTTAACCGACAATTACACCTTCGAGTCGGTGATGTCGTCTGGTGTGCACGTCGTCCCGCGATGCCAGAGGTTAGTGGCTTCTGTCGGGAGTCTATCCATTCAGCCCGAGGCAACGTGCTGTGTCGCGCCATCTGTTCCTCCCTTTCAATCCCCCCTGCTGCACCTCGCTTCGCGCACACCCTTCAATCGCTGACCCTCCCCATTTAACAATCTTACTAACATCGATCTGTCCCTTTCGAACAGGGCGGTTCCACCACACTGGGCCGATTGCGCCTGAGACTGGCCAACTTGGCCCAACAGCGTGGTAAGTACCCTTACGCCATCTCATCTTCTCCGCAATATCTGTCCGTTGCACGGACGGCAATTGCTTCCCCTTCAGTCCGTACCCCGCCCCTGTATTTGGCACACCGAGTTACGACTTTTGGGTCTTGGCTTCTCACAGAACGAGACATGGATGATTGACGCGATTTTTTCCTGTCTTGCCCATAGGTGAGTTCGTACTCCCATCAACGCCACATTTCTTGTGGGTTACAGAGTTTCCGTTATTCTCGTGCCACGATAAGGACAAAGAGTTCTTGACTCGTGGAAGAAGATGGAGCAGCACCCATCACCCATTTACCGCCCCGATGTACGAGGATCTACCAGCGTTCTATGCGGGCGACTACGGCCGGGTTCGTGGACAACACTACGACATCGTTTTGAACGGGGTCGAGATTGGCGGCGGTTCGGTAAGGATACACGACCCTGAAATGCAAGAACACGTATTCCAGAACGTGCTTCAGGTAAGCACCACACCACCAACAATCCCCTCTTTCCATTTCATCATCCTCCATGCATTTCTGTTGAACACTCCGGCCCTGGTATGCGAAGGCGCCCCGAGCTTCTGTGCGCGCATTGGATGTTTTCTATGACATCGGGCCGTCGGGCCAATGCGTTTCAAGAAGTTTTGATGCCAGCCGCTGATGCATTGTTCCGCCCCATCCTCCCTGTTTCTCCTTTTTGCGTGCGCTGATACTTGGAAATCTTCGCTGACGGCGTTCACTTTCGCTGGATTAGTTGAACGAGGCCGAGCGGCAATCATTCAAACACTTGGTTCACGCGCTCAAGTGTGGAGCTCCTCCCCATGGCGGGCTTGCTCTTGGTAAGCAATTGTTTTTCCATTTCGGTGCTGCGTTGGCGATCACTTGCCAAATCTTCCTTCTCCCTCTCTTTTTCTGTGAATCTGTGAATCTCTTCGCGTCCCGCTTCGGGATGCGAGTGGGCGTACATGTATGTATGACGTCCGTCATTCACACATCCTCATCCTTCCCTGCGTCTATCTTTTTTTACTTCCGCGCTTAGAGGCAAGGTCGCACTTCCTTGTGATTGCTGGTCAAGATCTTGGGCATGACTCGACGAAACCGCACGCGCTTTGGCTGTGCGAGCGGCCCGAATTATTCGCCCGACCACAGTCGATAGGATAACCCCATAGCCTGACGCCCCCTGACTGTTTGGCAGTCTCTTTCTTTTTTCGAGCACCTCGGCGTGTCTGCTCCGTCCCCGTCCCACAGGTACTACCGTACCGGGGGATCCGAAGAGCATTCAACTGGTTTTCGGATGACCGGGTGAGGTGTAGGCGGGGAGTTGAATCTCCTGGCACGTGAACAGGTGTTCTTCCCCTCTCACTTCGGCGTTCTAAATTCGTATGCTGAGGTGTTCCGACCTTGTTCTTTCTCCGCGAATGACCGGTCTCTTGCCTATCCCGTCGTTTGGACCCTTTTCTCTCTCTTCCATTTACCTTTGCATTCACAAACTTTTTTTCGTTCATTTTGCAATTCCTGCCATCGCACTATTTAAGTTCACTCTCTCCCTCCAAGCTATGATGTTTTTCAAATCCGCTCCTGATGGCAGCTCCGGCGTGGGAGGTGTTGTTCATGACGTGAAATGATGTTTTGCGTTTGGTCATTTGCGATCGATCGTTGACCGGCGTCCGCCTCGAGGTACCGTTAATACTTTTGGTGCCACACGCAGTCTGTGTCGTGTTACCCCGCGCCCCATTGCGATGTCGCCGGATCGCGATGCGCTGTCGGCGCCAGGATCAACATTCAGTGCTCGTGGCCAGCTGACCAGGGTTCCTGCACCTTCTTTTTCTTATCTTCCTCCCTCGGCCTCGCCGCTCTATCTCAGCGAACGAGAACATTCTTTACTGACTAAACGTTTTCTCATGTTTACCTATCTCGCCTGCATCCCTGACAACCCCCCACACCCACAACTCTGCAAATTACTGCGCGCTTGCGAAAAACCTCGTGTGCCCGTTTGGTGGATCCCTCCAAAAAACGTGCAAACGCTATTCTATAAACAGGGTTCGACAGGTTGATGTCTATCCTGTGCAAGACGCCGTCGATTCGAGACGTGATAGCATTTCCAAAGACCGGGACCGGGACCGACCCACTGTTTGAATCTCCGGCGCCTGCTAGGTCCGACGTTCTAAACCAGTACGGGATCGGGGCCATAGGACACGCAGACGCTTTGGAGAACGCCGACGACAGTGGAGGCGCCAGATCTAGCACCAATACCAATGCGGGCGGAGAGAAGCCTACCGGAACCACCAGGGTCGAGACCCAGGAAGGATCCACTTCCGGAGCCTCGTCTCCACCGTGATCGGTTTCTTCACTGAGGGTGTGGGGTGTGCGGGAAAGATGCGGTTCCTTTTGGCTCTTTGATCGAGGAATGTTTTTTTTTCCTGGATGCACGTACTGGATTCTGAACACCCCGTTGGATATCTTTCGGATGCCCCGGATACCTCGGAGGTATAGATAAGACCTTGGGAGCTCAGAGCTCAGAGCACTCCACAAAACCTCAAGCTCAAGAACCGCTTCTTTTCACTTGCAAACCTTTTTTGGATCTGATCCTCCCACACCCCTCACCCCATCACCTTACACGGACGTTGCACATGCTTGTATCCCCCTATAATTCGCTAATTCGCTTCATAACTCACCACTCATCTCATTGCACCACTTTCCCGCTCGCAAAAGATACGCAAGTTGTAGAAGAAGATGGAAGACAGAACCTGCGACCACGAGGCCCATATTTACATCTCGGACCCGCCCTTACGAGAACTCCACTCCACGTTGCGCACGTTTGTCACAGCCGTCCATACATCCTATGCATCGCGTCCTTTCAGCTCGCCACACATCTTTCCGCTAACTTCCCTGTTACCCCTGTCCCCTGGCAAGATGGGCTTCCCCGCTTTTCCCGATCTTCACGAGCCATATATATGCATCGCCTGCCTTCTCGTACCATCACACAAATTTAGATGCCGTAACGATTGGCCGATTGGTGTTGGCTCGTGTATCCTATCGCGCACACACGCTTGCGATGACCAGGTTCGCTCTTCTGGTGTTGGTGTGGAAGAGTTCAGAATTGAAAGCCCTCACTCTCCACCTCGTTGGCTCCTGATCTCTTCTCCTATTGATCGTGACGGATTCTCTTGGGGTTCAGGGTATGATACTGTACTGTGTAGTAGTCAGATGTTGAAGATACGTCTCGTTTTGCGATTCCGGTTCGGGGACAGCCCCCATTTCTGATCGTAAACCCAACCTTCCTTCCTTTCAGTGACTCCCAGCGGCAAGATCAAAGTTCCGAGGCATCCTCCCCCCCACCACTCGTCTTCCCCACTCCGACGACCCGATTGACCCCTTACCGCGATTCACCCTCTTCGCTACCTATTGTATCTTGGGCGGGCGTTTGAAACGCCACTATCGTTTCTTCACCTCTCGAGTATGACAGTCACTGACCGCACACACGAGGGGTCCGGTAAGGAGAAAAGATGCCTATAATTGCGAACATAATCATTAGGCCACCTGTGTGATGAAAAGCAATAACGCTCGTTCATTTGCGGGTCGGGTTATGTACACAGTAGGTAAAAAACCCTTAATCCCTAAATATATACATAATGGCAGTGTGCGCACAAGATCGTATACGTAGAACAGACTCGCGTAAATGTCAGAGATCAGTTCAAACAAACAAAGGGGAGGACAAACAACAACCCTGAAGGGATCAATTGAAAGAGATGAAAACAGGGACGAGAAGAAAAAAGAACAAGAGAAAAAAACGCTCCAAAGCTTTCGCACATGTAGCTAGTCTCGCTTCCAAAGATCTCAACATGAACGACAACTCCCGAGCTTCCGAATCCGCCCTCAGTACATCAATGCATCACCATCCGATCCCTTTTTTCTGTTCACCTCCCCCCACCCAACCTTCGAACTACTTCCCGTGTCCCGATCGAGAGTTTCCCCGCATTCCTTCCCCACACCACGCCTGAACCTTGTGTGACCCTTCACGAAGACCGTATGTGACATATGTGGGGTGCGTGTGAGAGTGTGTTAGTCTCGAGTTTGATAACGATCGTGCCAGATAACGGATAAACCTAGGGAGGAAAGGGGTTTCGAACGACGGCGGGTGACAAATTAAAAGCGACCCTGACCACGCCTCAAAGGTGAGGGAAGTCCCGACAGTGACACGTGGCTGATCGCCCGAAACCCGAGCCAAGTGACCCTCAGTGAGGATATCAAAGGTTGTAAGACCAAGGGCGACCGGGGGAATGTGTGATAAGAGGTGAAAAGAGACCGAGGGGAAGTGGGATGGTTACGAGTAGGGAGATGAGGTCTCCTGGCCTTGCACGCGAGCTAAGGTTGCTGTGATGTGACCCAGTAGTGGGGGCCACGCAAAAGGCCCTACGCGGGGTTTCATAAATGACAGCAGACGTAGTTGCCTACAACACCAGAAGCCGCTAGGAGTCAATGGGTATGAGGTGTTGCGGGGAGGAATGGTTGAAAGGAGAAACTAGATATCCGAGTAAGGATAGAGAGGGATGGGAGAAGATGGTCACGCGAGTGGGTTGAGCGAAGAGTGGTCGAGATAAGATATGGTGTATGCGTGGTGAAAAAGAAGCGAGACAGAGAAGCCCTCGGACGCGTAGGAAGGGGCTGGGAAGCCGAAACACGTAACCATCAAGTTGGCAACGCCACGGGTTCCGCCGTCGGTGTCCTGTTCGCCTCTCTTTCGTGTCCCCTTAGCGTCGGGGATGGTGGGCCAGATGAGGTGAGTACGAGCGTAGCAGAGTGCTTAGGCGTAGTCGGACCGTTCTCGCTTTCGTCGCCTGGGTCCGACAAACCGCGACTCCAACTCTCCACTTTGCCGCCGCCAGTGCCACCGAAGGTTTGACCCAGCTTGTCCGACGCGGAGCTGGTCAGGCCATTGATTCCACCAGATATTTCTGGATTCGTGGGGGTGTCTGGTGACTCTGGATCCTTTTCGGATCCATTGGAACCGTTGCTTTGGCGAGTGTGTGACTCGCCAATAGCCGTCAATACATTCCTCAGCTTCGACTCTGCCTTCGTCCCACTGCTAGATGTTGGAGGGTGCGAGTTCCTTCTGAACACTCCAAATGCTCCTCCTTCCTTCTGGTGCGGCGACTTGGACCTTTTCTGTGGTGGCGACTTTGGAGGCGAGGTGATGGGAAGCGCTTGTGGTGGAGAGGAGGGATCTGCCCACGCCGAGTTAGTCTCTGCAAAGTAACCTCCCGCCCCTATCTGCGTAACGGTAGGCATCCAGCTTGGTCTCGTAGGACTGATTCCTAGGTCTCGGGTCTCAAGGTGTGGTGTAGAAGCTATGCTCGTGGGTCCAGGGGACGTCGTTGTCATCAGGGGTGGGAGGATGGAGAAGATCTGGTCGTCCGTCGTTGGCGGACCGTACAAATCAAAGGGATCTGGTATGGCTTGAAGCATTGGCTCGATGACTGGGTCAGACCTGCAAAGCACGCGGTGAGTTTCACTCAGAACGGTTTTCCACGACGGATCGCGTACGCTTTGGCCGTAAACCTATCAAACACATCCATACTTGACCGTACCACAAGGCATACCTTCAAAACATGTCAATGCAAAAGCCCTGTCGCGGCAGCTCCTGGACGTAACACACCTTTCCCTGTACAAAATCCCAAACCCCGTCCTCATGTTCCATGATCTCTTGGTAGTAGTGTGCCTTAAGTTCATCCAAGTCATCGACTTGACGCTGCAACACCTGCAGAGCCTCCCTGAAGGACTGGAGGTCTGGGGGTGTGATATGAGTGTGGCTGGTTATGATATAATTACACAATGGGACGTACTCCGGCTTCGCTTGTTCAGGTTACTGAGCTCTATCTGCCGGATAATATGACTCTTCTCCTTGAGCGCACGTTCATAGGATGTTGAGCGTTCCTGTGTAATTTTGTGTCAGATTGTGCTACGATGGGGTCCGAAGGGGCACTGACTGCAACGACAGTTTTGTACTCATCGAGATGGTGCCTTAATGGCTTCTCAAACTTGCGGTCTAACGAGTCTGCCTGAAATACAGAAAAATTTGGGTCAAAATTTGAAGGCGCTGGGGGTACAGGCACAAACCATGATGTGCCATTGGTTTCCCATGAGGTGGTGGAGACCAGAAGCGCCCTGTATTCTCGTCGAAGTTTCGTAGGATGGGCCTTTCAGCCTGTATTCCCGGGGTGCCCTCAGTCACAGGCGTAAAAGCAGGGAGTCCAACAGCGTCCATACCTTGCACAGGTTTCCATTGCATCTGCGAAATTGGAGGTCGCTTTGGACAGAGACATCAGGACTGAACGATAATTCGCGCAGGCATTCAAGAGCTGGAAGAAACGACCGACAAACGATTCGAATAAGCACACTTGTGATTTGTGACATTAAATGGAATCCGAGGGTACGTGTACGCACATCATCGTAAGCCTGCAAGCTCGCCTTGAGATCGGCCCTCGTTATTATCTTTTCTGGCCCGTCGGATCCGAAATTCATAGCGGACGCGTTTGTAGCGTCAGAGAAGGTAGGCGAGGGGGGGCCGTGGCCGGGGTTAGGGTGTTTACTCATATTTGAAGAAACGGAGAGAGTCCGAAGTGAACGAGGATGAGGCATGGCGTTTAGGGCGGGCTAGGTGGTGTGTTGCGGATTCCAACAAAGTGGGCGTTGGCGGTGGGAAGCTTGCTAGTATTTTGGCCTCTGGCTCGTTGCGCGCAGAGGTGTTTAGTGTGTAGCCGGAGTAGTGGTAGACGGAAGAGCGGTCGTCGTTGGCGTTGAGATCATTTGCTTGTGGCGCTCTCCCTCTTTGCCGCCTCGATCTTCTACCGCACAGGCAGCTCGACTCCCTCCTCCTAACACCGTCACCCCCGAGCTGTGCGCCCAAAAACTCGAGGATCACGCAATCCATAATTCCCGATGGCAAAGTCCCTCAGATCAAAAGCAAAACGGGCCTTCAGAGCGAAGAAGCGTGTAGATGGCGTTTATGCTGCGACCCATGCCGCTAGACTTCAACGGTTGCATGCAAAAATTGACGCAATCGTTGCTACACCAAAACCCGTTCGCGATGAAACTTTGGAAGACGTAGAGAATGCAGAGGGAGATGAAGACGTTCAGGAAGAGATAACCGGTGAGCATGGACCTTGGGTAGCGGATGACTACCGTGCTTTGGGGCTGATTTGCAAATACGCAATTTTTTCCAAGGCGATTCACTACCCAAAGCCAGCGGATCTGGTATGATATCCTTGACCTCACAACGGTTCTTGGATGCTGAATGACACCCTTCAGACACCATGGACGTTGACAAGTCCTCAAAATCTACCAAAATCAACACACACGGCCCTCGCGACTCCCGCCGGGAACAATGGAGGTTATCAAAGGGCATGTCTGCCCGACCAAAGAGGAAGGGTATGAACCGCCAAGGGAGTGTTTCTGCTCGACGGAATGCTGGGCGACCGAAACGAAGACGATAGTCAGGAACGCATCCCCTTTAGTTGTAAGTGCCTTCCAAGGTCCTTCGTATCAAAAACTCACTCCGGGCCAGAGACTTTGTTTAGGTTGATTAGCTGTTCAGTAATGTATAGCCGTATGCGATGGCAAGTACATGGTATGGCATATATACAGAGCAGAAGCGTTTCTTGCGCATGGCGGTACTTTTGGCGGCTGCAGTTTAAAATCCCCGACCGCGCCCCCTGCGATGCGCGCATGAGCCTTGTGAAACGAGTTAAACGCTTGCAGCGGACGCACCTTCCACGAGCACGATATGGCTGATAACCTCCACCTCCGCGGTAACCACCCCGGTAGCCACCTCTATAACCTCCACGGCCACGACCTCTGTTGAATCCGGGGACATTCGTCCGTTTCGCCGTAACCTTGGGGACCGGGAGATTTAGGATACGCGTTAGGAAACCCATAGACAAATACACACCTTTATGAGCCGACCACGGAACAACGAATTGTCCAATGCCATTGCGGCATCGACAAACTCGGGTTCCGCGAACTCGACGTAAGCAAACCTACAAAGAAGCTAGGTGTGAGGGACATAACGTGATGAGAAATGTGACTCGGTGGCTGACCCCTTCGGATGCCCGGTGAACTTGTCGCAAAGGATAGTTATCCTGTTGATTGTTCCACATGCCTGGAAATGACCTTGAAGTTCTTCCGGAGTGGCACTATAGTCGACCTGGACGCGAAAAACGCGGAAAAAAGGTGTTGGCCATATCCGTCACAACTATACTATAGTGTCATAAAATGGCAAAAAATTGGACGTACATTTCCGACGAAAACACTCCTTCCGTCAATGGCGGTTTTTTCATCCTCAGCCGGCGTCGCGCCGTCTGCTCCTTCGGGGGTGGATGCCGATTCGGCGGCGGCTTGGAGTTCACGCAACTTTTCAGCTTCGCGTTCCATCTCCGCTACTCGCTGCTTCATCAGCCTGATCTCCTTCATTTTCCAAAGCTCAGGCGTTAGATGATTGAAAGGTCTCTACCACAAAACGAAAAGCGTACCTCAGTCTCATCCTCCTCTCCTTCCAACAAATACGACTCAGCATCCTTTGGTGGGGCGGTAGCGGTCTCCGACATTTTGTTCAGTCAACAAAGACGCCTTCTCTTCGAAAGCAAGAGGCCAGGGAAGGTAGAGAAAGCTGAGGACTACGAGGCCTGAGGGAAGCAGGCTGCGAGGAGTGCGGTTGGAGGTAGTGTTGGAGCACGTGACATAACAAGGGCTGGTAAGTGGTGGGCGCCTAGTGAATATGGCCGCCTTGGAAGGGAATTTGATCCCACGGTTGCAACGCCTCGATGAACGTTGGACGACGGACACGAGTACGCTCGAACGCCGCACGGCGGGAGTGGTTGAGTGAGCCCCCGAGATGACTGCGCATTCCTAGTTGAATCCAAGCCACCAATGCCGGGCTCGTGTCGGAGTTAAAAAGCTGGATGGAATACAACGCCGCCATACCTCGGCGTCCCTCATATCCGGCCATATCAACGGCATTCAGACATCTGGCCGGAATCGCACCGGGTACTTTTAACCGGAAGAGGAACGGCTGACAGCAACGGTCTCACGTTCCCTACTGGCACCGGGCCGAAAATACATGCAAGAGGTTACCGGTTAGCGTTGATGATTATCGAATTCTCGCGCGAGCGTCGGCTAGTGTAGTTCATTGCCACTTTCTCGGTGTCCGCGTAGTTCCACGATCCCGTCTCACGACGCTGCATGGCCGCCGCATCCCGTCGGAGTCTAGCCAATTCGCGTAAGGGCACCCCGTGGTTTCCGTGCGTCGGAGAAAGCTGCCTTATCAGATCTCTTCGTCCACAGAGGATGAAGCTTGGGGCCGTATCGTGATCGCAATCATTTGGCGGGGATCGATGATCGTTGATAATGGTTGCGTAGCCGAACGACCACGAGCAAAGATGATTCTGAAGCTTGTCGTCAAGTTCGCTGCTGAGCATCTGCAGGGAACTTGTGTGTATTGAAAGAGGACATCGAGGCGTGTGGAAGTCGATTATCTTTCCGATCCTCGTCCTGTCGTGCCAAAAACACCAGAACCGACTATACAATCGGTCCGGTTTGACCGTGCCTAGTGCTAGGAGGCTAAAATGTCAAATTCGCTCCCACAGGATCGACGAGAAAAAAGAACCAATTAGAGTGTCCGTACCAGGATTCGAACCTGGGTCGTCGCGGAATTGCGAAACCACAACACGACGATCTAACCACTAATCTATACGGACCGAAATACAGGGGTGCAAATGAAGTACCAGAGAAGCGGCAGGAGCCCCGCTTGGAGAACATTCTGATGCGTTCGTGTAGGCTAGAGCGCAAAGGATAAAAACGCCTCGGGGCCACCCTCTACCTACGATGTTCGTTAGTTTAGGGGGTAGAGAAACCTTGCAGGCAAGGTAATTAGATCGGTTATGGCAAACACGCACCCACGCTGCGGGGGGAAAATAGGTAAAACGTTCGGGGTCTGTGGGTAAAAATAAGATTTATTGGGACTCGTTGGATAAATCTTATATAACAAGCCAGTAGGCGCCCACCTGTGCGAAGGCTGGCCAAGTTCTCGATGCCGTCGGGAAACAAAACCTCCCGATTATTTTACCAGTTTTTCATACACAGTCCGGTGGCGGCCGTGGTGACAGAATTTCCAATTGCTTGGAGTCCGTCGCGGTAGTCGTTGCCGTCGTTCCCGGGGTGTCTATAAGTGTCTATAAGTGTCTGAGCGAGATGTGGCCAGGGCTCACGCTTGATGCAGACAATGTTGTTTGTGGAGACGCATCAGTGATCTCTGCCGAGGGAGCGAAAGGATACTTAAATAATCTCCTTCTGGAGCCTTTTCTCTCACTCTCCGCCGCCGTTTCGCATCGATCGGCCCGCTTCGTTTTGGATCAGACGACCCACGAGATGAGAAATAAAAAGCGGGGCTGACGACGGAGATAGTAGCGTTCAGACCTCGTGGCAATTCAACTCGGCGAGATTGGAGATCACACTCTTCTGCCAAGCATCCCACCCCCTCAGTCGACGTTGTGTCCTCCCGTTCCGTGAGTCATCCGCGAACCCGCCTTCCTCCCCCTCATCGCCCTCAACCGCTTTGTCTAGTGGATATGAACACGGACCGTCCGGGCCTTGCTGAATCTCACCCAGATATTGACATCGGAATCGCCCTCTTCAGACGCACCGAGAACGAATACACCTACACCCATTGGGCATTCGTATCCGTAGAACGTCCCCACACCTACAGCAATGCTGCCGTACACCTCTATCAGATCAGCAACCATGATGCGTCCGGTGCCAAGGTGCCCTGGTTCACCGACTTTTCTCGTGATGTTATGCTCTCCTTGGATCCCACGATTCTCGGCGTCGTACATCTGGGAACGGTGGATATGCCCCAGGACCACCTGGACCAATACATTACGGAAATGGGTGCCGGCCAGAACACATACAACACCAGGGGACTCGGCTGGTCCAACACAAGTTTTATAATACGTATTGTCGAAACCCTGTCCGATGCTGGAATGCTTGAGATCCCTTCGACCATCGGTCAATTTCGGTTCAGCATTCAGGAGGCGGGGGCGAGGATGGAGTTGATGAGGAACTGGGGTGGCGATTATTTGCCCATCCTCGACGCATAACATGACAACGACGTGAGTTTCCACCCTCTCTCCCAACCTCCCCATCGGAACTCATTCAGTCCAGCACAGTATACATTTCTCTTTTTCTCGCTCATCTACCGTCGTTCTGCATATGGCCAGTTGGCATAGGCCCGCCTTAATCACACGACTCGTACATTTGTCCCTCCTTTTTTCTTCCTCTTTGGGGTGTCTCAGTTTTACCCTACCATTTGGGCTTGTGTTTCTCTCCTGTGTGTGTTTGAAGCTGTGGCATTCAACCGTATTTTCCTAGGTTTTTCTCCCCCTCCCCCCAAAGTAGATACATGTATCATCACCACGCAGCTTCATGGACAGATGTGTGTTGCAACCTGCCCATTTTTTCATGTAGTGGGGCCGTCGTGCGCGGTCTAGACGCACTCTCTTGTGTCTGTATTTTAAATGGTACGTTGTGCCGTGGCGCCCAGGCTCGACACGACTACCCCTGCTGGGTCACAACACGATGGTCCGTCTTGCAGGAGGGAGCCAGACAGGTGAGAGGCGCGTAGGACAAGGAAAGGCCGATCGTGAATGTGATTCTCCTTCATTCTCGGTCGGAAAGGTTCTAGAGCGTTCTGGGCCCAGAAAGATTACCAAATTCTGTATGACGGATTGAGCGATTCCTCGTCCCGTGCACCCACCTGATCACAGGGAAAAGATAGCCGCGGGTGGTATCAGCGCGTCCACAGATACCGGGGTCCGAGCGCGAGCTGGGTACTCAGTCGAGATAGCAGTCGCTGACTCAAGGCCGGGAGTAACAACCAATCGGCGGACATCTTTAAGGTCATACAAGCGACCGCCATTGAAAGAGCAAGCACATGTCTGCCATGCAGTTGCACTTGAATGCAGTCGCAGCAAAATCTCGGCGAATCACCGTTTGGATGTGCGCCTCTCCTGGGAGAGATAGGAAGGGGCCAACCACACGTGTACGGCCAAAAGTAGTGGTTATTCGATTGGCTGTCTCCTTTGGCTTAGCCTTGGTCACTTACGAACGGCCCCGTGGCGAGTCGTGTCCCCGAGGTGCGGACAGTAGGCGCGATGGGAGGCGCGGGGGTGTAGGTCACATGCCGCGACGCGTTGAGGCGGCTGAGCTCGAGTTCTTTCGGAACTTACCGAGTTGAACCTCCTCCCCCCCCTCCGCCTCAAGGAATCACTAACTTCGCTTTCACTTACGACTTTGACAAGACCCACGCTTGATGCATCACTTCTGTTGACGTATTCTCACTTTGCTGTCCTTTCTCTGCCATACCAACGGCCCAATTTTTACCGAAACTTTGTCGATTCCACGTGCGCGGTTGGTCTTCGGCACAACGATCCGAGACGAAGCATGGCCTTGAATTCTTCGCCCAGGAAGGTCGTTCCATTGAGCAGCGGCGAGGAATGGAGGTCAAGACCCAAATCACTCCCGACAATCACCAAGCGTGCGTTCTTTTGCGGAGTGATCGTCGAGAGTCCGGCATCAGGCAGGGATTACTCTGACAGTGCGCGGTTGGGTCTTTTTCACGCGTCTGGACTCATTTTTAACCTTTTCACTTGAACCCTTGCCTTTCCAGATGTTCAGGATCTCGTTGCATCCCTCGGCGTTCCGCTCGAAACAAAGAAATCCGCACCTCCACCTCCCCCGACCCCCAACGCCGAGCGATCTGAAGCTGTGCGTGCACATTCCTTTCATTCGAATCCCAAACCCTCCATTCCTTTGCGCTACACGCGTCTCTCTTTCTCGCCGCACCCTCAGCATCGAATCTTACCCGATAAGCCGTTGTAGGATGGCAAACAGAAAAGACAACGCGCCATGACAGATTCGACTGCCCTCAGAGATCAAATAAACGAATTTGTCAGCACAGAAAGGTCTTACGTCGAGAAGCTTCACACCCTCAAGAAAGATTATGCAGATCCTCTACGACACTTTGCACGATCCAAGGAAACCGCAATCATCAAACCATATCAAGCGAATACGCTGTTTGGGAACATCGATGCGTTAATTCCGGTACACGTGGCGTTCCTCGAGGACTTGAACAAAATGCTCGCCGAAATGAACGACGGAGGCAATAGCGGAAGCAGTGTTGGAGGGATCGGCGACGTTTCGCTGAAGCATTTCAAAAATTATAACGGATTCCATCTTTACAAGTTATACTACGCCAAACGGGAGGAGGCACAGGCTATTTTCGAGAAGGAGATAGTACGAAGAGGTTCGGGGTTTCCAGGTTATATTGATGTGAGTCTCCATATTTCGGAAATCCGATTAATTGATTGACACGCTCCACCTTGACTTGTATACCAGCGTATTAAATACTCGGATGCTGACATCAAGAATAGGATCGGTCTCCGAGAGCTTCTCATGGACCCCGTTCAGCGAATACCCCGGTATACGCTCATGTTCCGGAATATGATCAAGCGAATGGCGCCAGATAACCCTCAACGAGCAAAGCTCATAGAGGCGGACGAGATCGCCAGTCGAATTGCCCTTGCCGAGTTGGATGACGAAACCAAGCGGGGTCAAGTCATGTATACCCTTAGTTCGGCGATCGACGGCTTCCCACCTGCCCTGGTATCGAGTTCGCGACGATTCATCGAGTGCATAGACGTGGAAGACAGCTATTGTCCCGCTGGAGGTCCGGCGGATGATATCGTCGCGGCAGGCATCGAGCCTCTCAAGTGCAGCTTGTTCCTCTTTGATGACAAGCTGATGATCGTGAAACGTAATGGAGGCAAACCAGTGAGAGCGTTATCCGGGTTGAACGACTTGAACAAGGTCTTGCCGAAACCAGCCTCGAGGCCGATCAGCTTGAAGAAGTCTGGGTTGCAGTTCAAGGGAATTGTGGAGATAACGGACGTCGTGGCCACCGATATTGGCGGTTCAGGTGTGTTTCCAGATCCATTACTTGAGACATCCAGTCCCTAAATTATCCTTAGAGTTCCATCTGTACCTTGAAAATCCTCCCCAGGACTTATCCGAACGGTGGTCGGGCAGGCCCTTCCGCGCATTCACCGTCGTTCATCCTCCCAGCCCTCCTAATCCAAACTCGGAGCGAGCCGAGTCGGATAAGAAGGCGTTCCTGGAGAATCTATGGACAGCTCAAGCGAAATATCGCATCAAAGAGAACCTATCCGTGGTCATCAGATCCGAAGACCAGGAGGTCGATTCTCGTGGAGGACGCATAACCATTGCGAGCACTTTCTACAACGTCTATCAGAGGACGGACTTCATGAAGGAGCGCCGAAAGGTGGTTTCCGTAACGATCTCGTTTGGTGGCTTTGTGCTCACGCAGTTGAGTTAGACGAAAGTGGTCGTTCAAATCGATGGCGATGGGGTCGCGGATCAAATACCCTTTGGGATCGGGGGTCCTCCTATGGTCGTGATACGGGTCCAGCCCATGGCGGGGGAGCTTTCAAAATTCGTTGTCAGCTCGAGCGACTCTTCAGATGAAGGCGAGGAGGACATCATTCAAACGGATCGCGTTCCCGGTCGGATCGTGCAGACGAGTGAGTGATGGCATCTGTGTTAAAGCAACTCCCGCTCACATTTCTGCTCATTGCCAGTCCACCAATATGGGTTATTCAAGTTTTCCACCGGGAACAACTCGCGTCCCTCCACACCTACCGCTAGTATGCGATCTCGAGCCGCGATCTTCGGTCTAGACGTCATCGGCCGAAACCTCTTTGGACAGGGCATAAACATCAAGGGCGACCTGTTCGGTAGCGTGAGCAGTAGTCGGCGTACAAAGTCGAGCCGTTCCTCCGTCTACACTGATGGAAGCTTGGCACGTTTCTCAAGATCGAATTCGACGACTACGGGTGCAACCACTGTGTCGGACGGCGAATCCTCGTTGTCACGCAGTGTGAACACCAAGTCAAGTAGCTCTAAACAGCAGAAACTGGTCAAGAGGAAGTCACCTGCGCCGATCAACCCAGAGGACGAACTCCCACCAATCACCCGTCCCAGGACGCAATCTACGCCTTCCCGTGCACGGTCTGTTGACCGGGAGCTTACTGACGATGATGAAGAGTACCTTGGCAAGCTCCCGGCGCCAGATTTCGACAGGTCCGGCGTCAGCGACGATTCTGAGTGGGCGTTGACTCGGAACCTGGAGTTAGCTCGACGTAATAGTAAGAGTCAACATCACCCCATCCCTCGTCAGAAGAGTTTCTTGGAGGAGCCCATTGAAGAGACGATCTATGAAGGTAGGTTGCAAAGGGATTGGATAGATTCTACAGAGCTAACAGAACCTATCACTTAGAGGGACCCCCCGCTTCACTGAGATCTTCGAGAGCATCTACGAAGCGGACGCATAGCCAACGGTCAAATGCTTCACGGACCACTAGTTCCTCCAATACGCAACGACCACCGTCTCCCCCTTCAAGACCACAAAGTAGGGCCACCTCGATTACCTCGGATGGGCGGCACAGTCGGTCCGCCTCGCTCCATTCGTCTGAGCGACGACCGCTTGGTCCTCGTAGCCCATCACCCCTACCCCCGAAGACTCTAACCATGATGCCCGACCTTGCGTTACCCCCTGGTGATCTAGAGTTGGCGTTGGACTCTGCGATCACAGATATGACGAATACCCCTGTCACCCCCACCCGCAAGAGCTCTGCAAGCTCGATACCTCGGAGCAAGCGACAGCCATTTGAACCGACTGGAAATACGGATGCTACCCCGAAGGCTGTTCCACCGGCCAGCAGTATCCCTAGGCCTGTCGAACCGTTGGCTATCAAGAAGAAGAACAGCGTCCGGTCGTCACCTGGTCAAGGAAGGAAATCCTCAATCAGGAACTCACCCCTGTCCAAACCTGTGGGGAGGGGTATGTCGCCGAAGCACGCGTCGCCTAGGGTCAGCAAGATCGCACAGCCGGCCCGAACGAACCCAGTTCTTGCGACTCCTCTGCCGGCTGTGGTAGAGCAAGCGTGGAAGAACGATGATCTGGACAAGTTGATCAAGCTTGCTGAATTTACCAAGCTCGATGTGAATCCCTCTGATCACCCGAATGCCACAGATTTTCTTACGCTTTTCGTACAGATCGAGTCCTCGAAGAGGGCTGTAAAACGAATCAAACTGGAGTTTGATCAACTCAAGACCTCTGCTTCAAAGGTGCACAGTCCTTCAGAAGACAGTTCTCATCCCGACTCCCCCACTTCGCCGATAAAACGCGCAACTCGGACGCCACAAACACCCACGACTCCTATGGTAAGTAGGTTCCGTGAGTCCCCCACGGACGCCCTTTCACCCCACTCGAAGACCAGGGAGGCTCAACAGCGGATGGACGAGATGCGGCAGATGATTGGGAGAAGGAACGGCGATCTGACACCAAGGAAAGTACGGCCGGTGATCGATACCTTCGAGAAGGCGTCGCCCCTCCCCGCCTCCGCGACGAGCGAGCCCCTCCGCCTGGACGGCCTTGATAGGACGATCGAAGGCTTCGTTTTCGATGTGGATGGAAAGCTGGCTCAGGCAGCAGAGAACCAGGACGCCGTCCAAGAAGGTCTTAGGGAAATCTCTGCCAAACTGCGCGAGGTCCGGTTCCTCCACGCTTTACCGTTATGTGGCTTACGAGGGGCTGTGTAGCGAGCATTGGAACACGAGCGGGTCAAGATCGAGCTGCAGAGCATCAGACGTCAGTGTGAAGTTGTCAAGAATCTCCTCGCGGATGCTACCGCCGAGAAAGAGATCATGTTTGAAGTAGGGCGAACGTGTGCGCTGTATGGGCGATGATCTCACACCTACCACTTCGATTTAGGCCTTCAACGAGGAACTCGATTCGATGTACAATGATGCCCAGTTACCCGATGACGAAGCCTGGATTGCACTGACTACCGATCTTCAACAAGCCAAGCAGGCAAGGAACGATTTGTCAAAGGAGAATGCGTAAGTTCCCCATAGAAGAATGGTTCGGGTGGGCGTCGCTAACGCATCCACCTAGAAAACTAAAGCTGCAGCTGTCCGAGGCAGAACGGCAGAAAGAAGAGTAAGTCAAGGGTTCCCTCGTCTTCTTATCGCGCATCAGGTTCTAACAATGGTTTGATCTTAGGTGGGGTGCCCTCCTACGCGCCCACGGACTAATTCCCTAGGGATTTCCAGGGGGAGAAGTTTGACACTTCCCCCCTCCTTTTTCTTATACCTCGATTGAGAGAAATCTATTCCACGCCGAACGTTTGATATATGTTTTGTAATCTGCTGTCCATTCTTCTTCCTTCTTTCTTGTCTGTCTGAGCCTTACATCCCTCTTATCTCATATTATGCTCAGGCTCTCTCAGCTCTCGGTTTTTCTTCTTCTAGCTGTCTACTCTCCTCTAATACTCGTATTAGCCCTTTGTATCGATATGTTGAAATCGTACGTGTACATACAACCTTTGCTTTCCCTTTCACAAGATGAAATTCAAGTAGATGAGGTATGGCTGGTGCTCATACTGGTGGCGAATCTGGGGAGGGACAACACGATGAGCCGACACCGGGGGTGGGCGGGCGTTGGAGAACAAAGACGAGCTGCCAACTATAAATTGCACAAGAGAGGAAAGAACCACTGGGGAGATGTACTTTCTTGGCAGACGTAGGGGGACAGGGACAGGGAGAATGAAAGTGGTATCTGTGTCAAGAAGAGTGGGTCATGCGATGATACAGAGAAACTAATCTGCGGGGGTTATGTGAAACAGGTGGGAGGGGTGGGAGGAATAGGATTGAATGATCGGAAGCGACCACATGGGTGGATGGGGGGGGGGGGACGTCCAAGAACAAGACTAACGGAGAGAGGGAGATGGCATAGAGTACAGCGGGTCTGGAGGGACAAGATGCGGGAGTGACTAACTTATGTTCGTGCACGAGACAAGGGGTAAAAAGCTTGAAGAATGGAGAGTAATACAGATGTGCGGGTGGCCTTGATCCAGTGGGAAAAAAGTGTCTAACTAAGAAAAACAAGGACCAAAGGTGGATGGAGAAGGGAGTGGCAAGTGTCTATATGTGTGTGGTGTCTGCATGGTGGTATGGCACAAATCAATGAAAACAAGATCAAAGGGATGAATGGCAAGAGAAAAACGGTCCAGAATAAGTTACTGATTATAAAGGAGTGGGCAGCGTGAGCGTGCTGCATGAATTAACTGTTTCTGAAGTGTAGTAAAATGTCTTTAACAGACCGTCGACGAGCCGGCGAACCCGAACCGCTCGCCTCGGTAATCGACGACGTTGCCGAGACCGTCGACACGGCCGATAGCCTGGAAACATCGGTCCCGTGGCGTCGCCCATACGGGAAGAACGACCGCTTCCGTCCGAGGGCATCGACCGAATTTCTCCCTTTATCAGGCAACGATCTATCCGACGTTGGTGTGTCGGTGTCGGTATCGACAGGATGCACAGTAACAGATGGTAGGGTGGGTACCGGAGGGTCATGGAGGTAGGAATTGTGTGAACTTCGAGTCTTCCCAATCCCCGATGAGAGGCTGTCAGTCAGCAGTTCAGCTCCCGTAGACAGGTGCCTGGACTGTTTTTTGTAAGGGGAGGTGAAGAAAGACTTGACGTTATCCACCATCGACTTGCTCCTCTTCGGTCGGTAGTCCCTGTCCATTTCTGGGCTGCTCTCGAAAGAACCCTCTATCGTTTCCAGGTGGATGTACGGCGAACCGAGGGTCGAAGTTTTAAACGCAGTTGGGCTACTGAGGGCCGATCCGACGTTTGACGTCACCTCGGACGAACACAGCGACGTGCTTGCGTCTGGAAGCGGGGTTTGGACTTCATCTTCCTCTGGGGTCAGATTCGTTAGGTCGGAAGGCTGTGACGCGGGGGCAGGATGCGGGGCCGAGTCTTCCCCAAGCCAGGACTGCGTAAACATCATAACACTTGACGGTCGTTCCTTCTTCAGTTTGGCTCTCTTCTCCGTCGCGGTCGTCGAATTTGTAGAACATGACGGAAGAGTGGCGGCGGGTCCGCAGTAACTCCTCCTATTGAATATCCTACTATCCTTCCTCCCCTTTGATCCTGACGCGGCCATACCGCTCTTAGATCTCGTGATCGATCTGGGCAACTGGAACGGCTCCTGATTCTGCAACTCTGCAAGATTCCTAGCGTCCCGACATGAGTCCGAGAAGACGTCGGAGAGACCTTGGTCGGTATGATGGCGTTGTAACACTGTCGGCCGGACGAGACGGGCCCCGGAATCGAACAAGAAGGGGCTGAAGATTGCTCGGACAGAATTACTGGATCCACGTCTACTGACTGGTTGAGAATGAGAGCGGGGGTCCGTCCGAATCGAATGACCATCGTCAGAAAGCGCCTTTGACTCCGATACGGCTTTTGGGATCCCAGGGCGAGATGCCAGTAAATCCTCGAGATGTTCTGTCTCCGACTGAATGGTAGGCAACCCTTCTGGCGGGGCGTCATGAATCGTGACCGAGGGGGTAAGGGCTACTCCTTCCTTATTCTCGTCCAGCAAACTCGAGGGTAGTTCAGCTGGGTCGCTCTGAGTTGAAGCGTCGATTGCCTTCCGTAAGGCCTCCACCCATATATCCTTCTCCTTCTGACAAGCAGCGGCGAGCTGGAAATGGTGCCCGTTGCCCGTGAGATGGAAGGAATATGGGAAGGTCCCTGTGACAGTCCACCAGTCAGGTTTGGCCCTTCAGAGTTGTAATTGAGGACGAAACTCACCATCCTCGTCATTTAAATCGAGCACATCAAAGTCCTTGAGGGGGAACCAATGTTGGGGTTCATACGTCTTGCTTTTCCCCACCTTGACAAGCACAAGGTAACCCTGTTCATACAGGAACACGCCGAGGTACTTCGCCTTTGTTATGGTGCTTGTTGTAGGTCGATGGTAAATAACATCCAACGCGCCGCTTGTCGAGCAATTCCCCAGGGTCACCAGGAACTCCGAGGTCAGCTGAGACTGGGGGGATAATGAAGACGATGCAGCAGACGGGGGGACAGTGCGGGAAGCAACGAGAAGGGACTTCCACCGGTCTTCATGTTTTCGTCGGTCATCGTTGACAGAGCTAACGACCTCGCGCATGGCCTCACACGCGTGGCTGACAAGAGACTCAGTTTGCCCCGCACTGAATAACTCCGCAGGGTCAAAAGTTGAATCGACGTCCGCCCCAGAGTTGAAGTGCGAATAGTCTGAACCTCCGGTCCACTGCTGGGAGTGTGGGTGACTAGGGACACGGCTCT
>Ga0307515_10005537_pt1 | contig 25573 bp, 15 predicted proteins | sample 17_EM_MG_FD_194513 | JGI IMG/M metagenome (GOLD analysis project Ga0307515, IMG submission 194513) | Populus trichocarpa ectomycorrhiza microbial communities from riparian zone in the Pacific Northwest, United States - 17_EM | ecosystem: Host-associated > Plants > Roots > Unclassified | place... | reverse complement strand
TAAGACTTTGCTTTAATTAGTCTTGTATTAAAAGACTGTTTAGGAATCGTGTTTTATAAAAATTAAATTTTTTTAATTTAAATTTAATATTTTTTATATTTTCAGATCGTTTTGATGTGCTGGTATCAAAAATAATTTTTTAAAAATAAAAAATATATTATTTTGATGTATTTTTAGACAAAAATCACTTTAAAAAGCAATCGCTATCACATACTTAAACATACCCTAAGTATAATAACCATGATTCCATAATTTTAATGATCCAATTAGCTTTTCTAAACAATATGGTTCAATATTACTGAATCATCAAATCACAAATACTCGTCCCAAATTTATGCATCAAACTTATCATATAGTTACTACCATATAAGTACTAGAATATTTATCCAAGAAAGTTATCTCCTTGCAATATACTCCAACAACACCGAAAAAACCTTACACACACACACACACACACACACACACACACACATATATATATAGATATGCTGCATTATTAGCATGAAATATAAGAAATATGCAAGCCCTACAAATGTAGGGGTGGGGTGACAAGTAAGGGACAGGTTTTGCTGTTACAAGGACCTAAAACTACAGGTGGTATTCCAGCTTACAGTCGGCCATTTATAACAAGTGGGACCAAACACAACCTAACCCCAAGAAAAGATGACACTACAAAACCTTCCCATAACTTTAAAAATCTTTAATCTTTCTCCCCTTTTTGCTCAATTCCTTTTTTTCTTTCCTTTTCATTTGTTGGCGTTTGATCACAAAAGGAAAACCCTTTTTTCCCATCTTTTAATAACACCCCTCCCAGCCCCAATAAGACCCATTCAAAAGCTTTTTATCCAGCCTTTACATTTCTTTCAACTTTCTGCCTCCAACACTACCACTACTTGTAGAAGCATCTGATTTCTGTCTTTTAAAATCATCTCTCTCTCTCTCTCTCAACACTTCACACGCAAACGCACATATAGCCAGCCAACGTCTCAATCTAATAATACACACGATTCTTCATTGAATTGCCCATGTTTCCTGCTCTCAACACCTTTTGCTCATCAAAGTTATACCCTAAAAAACTAGCGCCACCCCCTTGTTACCTTCTCCATCGCTCTCTCTCTCTCTTTCTTTCTCTTTGTCACTTGTAGTTTTGCATGATGGTTGCATGTAGAAGACCTCTAACTCTACTTCTTTGTCTCTTCTTCTTGTTCTTCATTTTCTTTGTTGGTTACTCTCATGGTTCAAGATCCACCAATGTTTTTAACTTCAAGCCAAAGACTCAGTACAAAGGCCATTTCTTGAATTTCCTGCCAAGACATCTACCTATACCAACTTCTGGCCCTTCACGGAGACACAATGGCATTGGCTTACAAAATTGGAGATCACCATGAAGATTAAATAGGGTTCTTGAAGAAAAGGTGACTATTTTTATTTCATTTTTCTTGAAAACACTGAGGAGTTGGTGGGTACTGTATATGGGGTTGCTGGGTAGCATAATTCTTCTTCTTTTAATTGGAGGTTTGTTGAAAGAAAATGTAATGATTATGTATTGTTTCTCCTTTACTCTCAAGGAGAACTGGTTGGTAATTTTGGTGTGTATCAAATGTAGACAAAAACAGTGCTAGCTTGATGACAGAAGTCTAATTATTAGACTCTTTTTTTGTTTATATATTTTCCGTTTTGGGTTAATTACTGATAAAAAAAAATACTAGATCCAAAATATCATCAGTTGATGAAGAAAAGCTCCTTCTTCCTTGCAATTTGCTTATATTTCTGAGCCATATAGACCCGTGTTTCTGTATAAATGTACGTGTACGTATATACAAGTTATAGTTCTCTTTCGGGTTACGTATATATATTTTGGTTAAGTACCCAAAGCTTGAACTACTACTTCATTAATTAAATGTTCTTCGTCATCCATAAGGGTGAAATTTTCTGAAGTCATGTAGATTAATTTATTTCTTTATTTTCATGTACTCATATGGAACTTGATAATTCCTTTATTGTTCATGAAGAAAGAAATTCAAAAATATACCAATTTATGGATTTAAAGTATTTTAATAACATTTGAAGGCTATAATTCTAATTCCACCAAACTTTAATTAGATCTGCTCCTTCAAGGTTTTATTATTTTTTTTTTTTATATAGATGAAAGTCTCATAGTTGAACTTGGCAGACAAGTATTCTCAAATTAATAGGGTTGAGTAGGGTTTAGCCTTAGGATCATTAGGTTTCTTACACTTTCTTGATTTCAGTAATAACCACTGGCAACAAAAAGCGTAATGGTAAACCTCATTTGATATTTTCTTCAACAAATCTTGATCACTGCCATTGAATATTAGGCAGAAGAAATCTCATGTGCCATGTGAGGCAGTTGTTAATTTGTACTCTTTTTTTTTCCTTTTTTGAAGAAATAGCCTGTACTTTCCTTGATTTGATACGCACGAATAAATCAATGCTTACATGTCTCCTACACCGAGTCAAAAAACCTACACGACTTCTACCACTATGGAACTTGTATTTTGTTTGCCATGACATACACTATGTAATTCACTTCATCAAATCTTCCTGTCTTGACAGCATGGAGTATAAATCATTAACGTGTACGCGTATATCCACGATGTACGTATGTACGTATGCATCTATCATCAATCAACTCAATTTCCAAGCAATGATGAGAGAAGTGGACTTTGGAGAATTGTCCATCCATTTGTTTTTCATGGATATAGTGAATGAACAAGCGAAATTATAGGCTTTTCTGTATTTGTGGGATTTATCATAACATGTTATCATAACAAATAGCAAAGGACTTGAAAAGCCTCCATCAACTCAATGCTTCCCCTTTGATCATGACAAACCAAGGGAATAGGGGAGGGGGTCTTGATGGATCCACGTGTTTGGTTATTATTCACAACTCAATGGGATTCCGATCGAAAAAAATTGAATTTGGGAACGATGAGAGGGCATTTATACGTGGAGAATGATATACCAAGCTTTTCTCCTATAGCTATGAATGTATGATCACGCTTAAAAGTCCCATTAATTTGATGTAATCAACCCTAATTACCATTGGCTTTATAGGTGAGTGGTATGAAGCCTCTTGCATCGTGCAGGCTGTTCCGGATTCGATCCAATTTGTGATGTGACATAATAGATCCTAAACTCTTCTTTTGATGGCAATTAAGCCCCTGTTTGTGTCGCAATCGAATAATTTCTTCTCTTGTTCCCCTAGCTATTAAGTATTTACTAGCCCTTATCTGCCCGCCATCACCAAGACTGGATCATAAGCCTATTTCTGGCAAATGAAAAGCGATTCAAGACCTAATCCCTCTTAATTTCTTTACTTCGCTAAGGAGACGGATGGATGTTTACATTCGAGTCACAATAACTGTAAAATTCTCATGTTATTTAAGAACGAATTAGAGCTATCCCCATGCGTGCACATATGGTTTGGAAATTATATGCAGTTTAATTCGTGGTTACCAAGTTATAGTGAAATTAAGGTGTTGGAAAGTGGGAGTTGAAATACTTGCTGCGGTTAGTCGTCCAAGTTTGAAAAGTGGGAGTTGAAAATTCTTGCTGCCAACCCAAATAATTCATGCAATTAATATTGGATAACCTATCACATTTTTCCATTGAAAATATGGGAGCTTTGCGTTGAATTTTGCTGGTCGGTTGCGAGGGAGAGACTTGTTAATATGCTTGTCGGACGGCAAGCCAATCGCTTTGATTTAACTTTAATTTTTACATTAGAAAAAAAATATTCTACATGTACACGCATGCATTACAAAATAAAGTCTTCTACAACGTCTTTAGGAATTTTTAATTAGGTATGTCACAAAAAAAAAAAAAAAATTCCTTGAGAGTTGATGTTTCTTTAAATTTGTTTTATTTTTAATTTTATTCCTCATTATTTAATTTCATTAGATATTTTTATTCAATCTGCTTCTTATTTTTTTGATTGAATTTTTTTTATTCTTTTCATTATTTTTTTTTTAATTTTCCTTGGAAGTTTAATTTAATTTTACTTCGTTTTCAATTTTGGTCCTTATTTTTTTAATCCTTTTCATCATTTTGATCTTTTTTAGGGTTTATTTTAATTTAATTTAATTTTTATTATTTGACATTGAATTATTTAACTATACTGTCTTTCTAATAATTAGTTCATATATCTTTCAACTAATAGATTGCGTAGATACATTTATTGTTTGTTTTTCACTTTTTTTTAGCATTTTAAAGCAAGCTATGTAGTCCAACATCAATTAAGTCTTTTCATCCTCATCTAAATTTTGATAAATAAGAATTCGACGATCCATTATTTTGATTAGTGACTAATAATTTTACTAGTAAAATAAGAAACGCTCACGACTTGATCATGGCTATTTCGTGAATAATGAGATCCGTACTCTTAACATTTTCACTTATAGTTCATGAATTTGATTTGAAATTTGTAGGACCTCGATTAATATTTTTCTCAATGTTTCTTACAAATCTTTAAAACTCCTTTGACTATAGCTTGAACAGTACTCAATTCTTTTCCCTGTTTCATGGAAAAAAGTAATTTAAAAGGACCCAACAAAGTTTTCCAAATAAACAAAGAGTTAGAAGAACAATGATGCGCAATGCACCAAAACAACATATCGTGGCCCATGAACAACTTAAAAAATGGTTCAGAAGAACCCCCATGAATTATGTGTTACAAGAAATCATGCTAATCATTAGCTTCCATCCCAGAACCTAAGACGCTTGCTTTTACCACGTTTTGTCGCTTAAGGATGGCAAATTATGGGCATTTTCTGCTAAAAATCCTCAGCTTTCATCTCTTCCAAGAACTTTACAAAGATGATGCAGTATCTGATGCATTGGGGGTGATCATGCATTTCGTTAATCCATTGCAAAGATTTAGAAGGAGGCCCATTTGATGTAACAGACTCAATTAAATTACCATGATTACAGTAATTTTGTTTGCTTTAATCAGGGCCCATAGCAGCTTCCAATAGCAACAATTAGTCCCTTTGCCTTTCAAGGATAAGTTTCTATTATATTATTATTTTGGATTTTTTATTGTACTTTCTTCTGGCAAAAACATTGACCTAATTTCTTACTATAAATTTTCTTGCTACACTTTGGAAACCGAGAATGATCAAAATGTGATACCTATTTGAGAAAAAAAAGGGGTGAGATTCTCAATGTGGAAAATGGGTGGTGCACATATATAAGAACAAGAGTTAATGATTCATCTTTATATAAATAGGCAAATATCCAATCAATTTTTATATACTCTAATGTGGTAATTTAAACTTCAAATAAAGGTCCAATTAATCCTTTCATCAAAAAATTTCATGTAAAATAAAGATTTATTTTCTAGTGAGTATATGTTAATTTTAATTAAGTGTTTTTGCGGAGAATAAGAAACTTGACATGTATTCAAGGTTCAAATTATCATAATTAAATTTATCTTTCTTTGTATTCTTGTCATTCCTGTGGTGACTTACTTGTTTATTAGGTTTACAGGATGTTCAGTGGATCCGAGAATTAGTCGTGGTGCACGTAAGCTGACCCGAACATTTCAGGTTATCAAAAAAAAAAAATTATCACAATTAAATAATTGGAAACTTACTATATTGCACAAGGACGAACAACTAATTACGTTTTGTCGCTTTGAAGTATTATATGTTGTAGAAATGAGTGATTTAACAGAGGAAATTACAAGCACGAGATATTACTTTATAATTATTTCAAATCAAAATACATGAAACGATCGAAAATGATCTTGTGAAGCATTGTTGGTTTACAGCCAGGACGTTCTAATAAAGGATTTTAATTTATAAAGAAATTATTGAAACTAAGAATTGACAAGTGTACATGATTTGAAATCATTATGCTAAAATGTAAAAGAAGGATAAGACTTGTGAGGAATGAGTGATCTTTGTGAGATTGGCTCTACTCGCATGCTTCATTATTTGATTTGTCCAACGAATGTTTTGCAATTATTACCATGGATTTTCTTCATGAAAAAAAAATAAAAAAAAATAATTCGAAAAGGATTCTTTCAACCATCTAGTATTATTGTATCAATTAATTTTATTTTTTTTAAAAAATATTAATTCATTCTAATCCCTTTTTCCCCCAAAATCAAATAGAAAGTTTGATATGATTAGGCTAAAAATTACATAATTAAAGTTAGCTCTTCTCTCATTTTCAAACTTCCATCCCATTTTTTTTTTTATATAAAAAAAGCTTGTTGTAGCTCCAATTTCCTAAATCTTCAACCACTAGAAATTAGTCTCTTTCAACTTGTAAAATCAGATGACAACAATAATGCACACAACAATGATCTAAAATTATCATAATTAGGTGATTCCAAGAATAGTGTTTTGATTGAAATACATTACCAATAAAAGTTGTTTTTGTAATCTTATTTCTGATTCTTTCTACGTTCCAATATTCCTCAGAGAGCCCATCACATTGAATGTGACCCTTCTTTTGGTTGATTTTACACAGCTCCTTCATCATCATGGCTGCGATATCTCTCTCTTGACTTCATGGAAAAAAACTATTGGGATATGAAAATAATTGAAGCGATGCTTGTACTATATTCTTAAAATATGAAAAAGAATATGAACAAAAGGGGTTGGCTTTCTGCTTGGATTTTCTTTGAATTGACCAGTCAACATGTCTCCTGTTCAAAGGCAATTGTTCAATTCAATTAAAATACCAAAGAAACAAGAGCATCCTAATCTATTAAGTAATTTGATTAATACTTGAAATACTGTGGTGTAAAGCACATAATCAGAGATATATAATATGAACAAAATGATTGCTTACACATTAAATATCCTTGTCAATACCCAGAATTGCCCCATTTTTAAGGCCGATATGGATATCCTAATCCCATTTCGAAATTTTTTTTTATTCTTTTCCCCTGATTTTTTTTAAGGCCGATATGGATTTCCCCTGATTTTTCTTTTATTAGATTGACACCCTTTATATGTTTCCTTACTACATGAACTATGATGTGTTTGGATTAGAACCCATCTTGTCACCACCATTGAAACTCTTCCTTTGTAACCACTTAATCAACTTAAAATATCAATAAAATAATTATTTCATCCTCGTAAATAACATTTTAATATCAAAAACCATTTTTAAACACAAATTAAATTCAAGATTTTGAGTTTAAAATTTCCAAGCTTTAAAATAGTCAAATCTGGTGACGATTGGATTTAAAATTGGTTCAAATAAACTTGCATCTACAAAACTTTTATACGATGAATAGTGGTATTGTTATTGATATTGGATGAAACCTAATAAAAGGGCCTCCAATTATAGCTCATATATTAAAATAAAAAATATATAAAAGGTGTTAATCGAAAAAAAAGAAAGAAATAAAGGGTCTATTAGTAGTTTAACATGGTGAAGAAAATATATATAAAAAAAGAAGTCTCCATCCAAATATCCAATAATTAAAGGAGGTGCATGTTTGTACGGATTTACCTCCTAATCACTAAGCTAACATTGGGACATTAGTCTAATGATAAGAACAGGTGTCCTCCATTCTCCGTGATCATCTGGGGTTTAATTCTAAAGTCATGTTGCGAGGAGTGAAATTATCAGCAGAGATGTACATGATCAAAATAATATAGAATTCAATCAAATATTTCTATCAATTTAAATTATTTTTTCATTACCCCCAACTAAAAAAAAGATACTAATTAAAATACAAAACTCAAGGTTTTAATCATATAAAAAATATTAATTATCATATAGAATTGGGTGAACTATGTTTTTTTGTCCATGCATGATATATCACGCATGGCTTGAAGTTAATATATTTCTATCTATTTTTCTTTCTGGCATAACTACATATATATATAGGGTAGTTTGTGGTTTTTATTTCTTATTTTATTTTAAATTTTGTTAAAGCAAAGTGAAGTAGAGTGAAAGTAGATCAAAAACTATGATAATTACAGTGAAATTTGGGCTCATAATTAGCTATAATGTAGAAATATGACTCCAAAAATTACTTTCCTTTTCATTTCATCCTTCTTGCAGTATTTCCTAAAGTTTAAAAACTTGAAGAAGAAGCATTGTATATGACACCTAATTTGCCAATCAATTTTACTAAATGATGCTGCAATAACGTGCAACAAAGCATTATTTACAGCACAATATTCTTAATGGAGATGGAATTATTGCTTAAAATACTCAAAAAATAAAAAATAAAAAAAGAATCACATGCAATGATAAAAATCATGTGAGAGAAATGGAGCTTAAGATCAATATAGATCACACAGATAAATACCATTAGTTGACCATGATCCCAAGCATGATTAGTGAGGATGGCCCTTTCTGAATACTGAAGCTTTTGTATTTTATACACAGCATGTTCCCTGTTCATTGACAAGAGCTCAATTCAATTATTACACAACCAAACGTGTCCTTAATAATTTGACCTATCAGAAATATATATAACATGACAGATTGCAATTAAGATTCTAACCAACATTCTTCCTTGATCTGCTGTAACATGCATCAAACACTTTGTATTATAGATTTTATTTTCTTCGTGCCCCCATTTAATTCCCATAAATAAAGATTCGATGCGAATGCTATCTCAAGTTTTTTTTTTTAAAAAAAGAACTGATCTATTAGATTTTGGATTTAACCAGAGATGATCATCCTTGTCGCTCTCTAATTTGGTGCATAAACGGGAGATAATTAGATTATGCCAGCCTTTCGGAGAAAAATTATTTACAGCTTTATAAGGGAGTTAATGCATGGGATGGAAATTTGTCATCATTGCTCCAAAAGATTATGGCATGGACCAGCACATCAACCATTCGAATGATCTCTTAGGGGTGACCATCCTTCTTCAAGTAGCTAGAAATAGAAATGATAATCTCATCCATTCCATCTGCTACCCGGTTTTTCCTAATTTATTTAGATTGAGTTTTTATTCAAATGAAATGATGGTAAAAACTAACAGTTTTAGAGTAAATTTCTATAGTTTTAAGACATGAAATACAAGAAAACACGTTTTTTTCTGTTTTTATTACTTATGAGACACCAACGAAATGTTATCAAGGATTATACGAACTAACAAGCACCCATGCTAGCGCTCTCAGGATCATGCGTAGTTACAGAGAAATAAAACTGGAATCTGGCATTAAAATTGGAAATTCAAGAGTGCGAGTCCTTATTCAGAAGCTGGATATATCACACTTGTAACACAAGTAGAGATATATAGATGAAAAATACTTCACTATATTTTGCAGTGTTGATATAAACCTTTTCCAGATGGCAAGTTTGAGCAGCAGATTAACGATAGCATTTCCAGATATAGGGTTAACATAACCTGTTCAAGCAAGAATCCAGTAAACAATAGTTATGAACTAGACTGAAGAATATTATTCACTAAATAAGCCAATTAAAGGGTACCTATAGATAGTTTTGCCAAGACCGAGCCTGCTTTTAGCGCATCAGCAATATTGCTCTAAATTCAAGCTGTACAGTGGTATAAAAATACCATTTTTTAATGTGTAATATATTAAAATACCATTTTTTTTTTCATGTTTTAACAATGGTTGGAGCATATAATATTTACCAGCTCAGTGATGATAAACCAAGTTCAAAGGATGCACCAATGTCTCCAGATGTTAGACCAATGTCTAAACGTTTTGCTTGATAACCTATTAATTCTTTTTTACAGAATGCTATTTCTCTGCTACTTAGATTGTTATTATCAATAAAGATAGAAATATTCCAATGGTTTGAGTTTTCTCCATTCGTTGTTATTGCGATTCCAGGAACTGGTAGCACATTTGGAAGCAACAGTTGATAAACACTGCCAAAGTAAGTGTAACGCAATTAGCAATCTACTTCACAAGGGAAACAATACACTTCAGCTTTTGAGCTATATATCTGTTTGTCCACCAGAAATCCATATGCAGAAATATCTGCTTTGCTTGCCCACTTAACTGCAATTGAAGAAGAAATACCTCAGTAAAAATGGTCGTCGTCGTAGATTCCTTGACTAATTGAGCTTAAGCAAGAAATAAAATGTACATCATAAAAAGAGTGTGTTTTGCATTAAAAATTGCTATGCAGTAATGATTAACCAATCCATTCTTCCATTCACCTTGACCTCTTTAAATATGCTCGAGGGGTGAAAAATGGAATTGACCTGACTATTTCAAGTTGGACCTCCGGTGTGGGGGGAAAAAGAAAAGGAAAGAGATGTTCCATTTACACTTGATTTTTCTCCTCCAAAAGAAAGTATCTGAACTTTCAACAAAGATTGAAAGGAAAAAGAACTGAAGCAAACTTGAAGTAGAGACTAGTGAAACGACTGTACACTCTTCTGAGACAAACTTTTTGTTGTCTCCTGGATAGCTTCATGCCTTCTTTTGGATATTTCTTTCATTGCTTCCTGATACTGCAGTTCAATCTTCCCCAGTTCTCTTCTCAACTCCTCATTGTCATCCTTGCAAGATGAAGAGGAAACATCAGATGCGTATCCAGAAGAGATGAAGCCATTCATACCAGCGTCGAAAAATTTGCCCCTGTCATCAATTGATGTAAGGATTTCCCTTTCAGTTAAAAAATCCTGCAAGATACCTCTCAAGCCATTCCCATCGAAGTTCACAGGTCCTGAATCTGTGGACATGTATGAAGTAAAGGAGAGCTTTCTATCATTCAATTCACTTGAGTTTGCTGAAACATATGACATTTCAGAATGCCGATCTTCAGCTGCAGGTGGATTCTGGCTATCAAAATCATCAAGATTGGACATCAAATCATCAAGTTTCACTGTAACGGGGCTTTCTCCTACTGTTGGAATCAATCCACCAAGAGAATTGTGGCGACTTGAACACCTTGAATGATTGGCAGCATCATGAGCATTTTGGAAAGGAGCCACAGCCATCTTTCCATTTCCCAATGAATGGAAGTCCTTCGACTGGACCCTAGGGGTTTGTTCTCTACTTGGCGGCACTAGATGCTCAATGTGAACACCAGGTTTCCAATTGGGTATTAATTTCAACAACAACAAATCAATCAACTCTGCTATGAATTTAACATTTTCAACTTCGAGTTCCAATTGCTCAACCATTTCACTTGAAACTGATAGCGCAGTATCACCATCAAGGTAGAATAGGAAATGAATATTCCTTACACGAGCACCTGTATTTAAGGAACAAATATGGAGTCCTGTTCTTATGAAAAAACAATGGAGAAGATGAGATTGGGAATTAGTTACAATAAGAATATACTTACCATTCTGATCAGCCATTCGAAGTATTAATGATACAGAGTTTTCATCATTTCCTTCACCTCTTAACAGGAAAACATTGCCTCTCTTTGCCCTTCGAACCTCCAAGCATAGAGAATGGGTATCCTCATCAACAGAATTGTTAAAAGAAGTGATAGTGGGCATCTCAGGATCATGACTCAAATCCATGGAGGGGGGCTTATTCCGTGCAGTTGCAGGTCCTTCTGACATCAAACAACGATCTCCAATAGCTGTCATCTTCGACATAAGAATATCAGAACGAGGGATGGAAGAATTCCTTGCAAATCCATTCACATCGAGAAAAGGGTCCATCAGAAGCTCCTTTGCTGGCAGTCTTTCAGATGCTGGTAGTAAACACTTTTCAATAAATTGTTTTAAATCTGGATCTTTAACCTTAGATAGGGAAGCAGGCTTTATTCCCTACAAAAAACTCAGGAATGAGATAACTGGCAAACCTTGTAAGAAACAGAATTTACAGTTAAATGAAACAAAAGCATGTTATCCATTGCACTTACAGATGAAACTTTCTTATATATCTGAGCTGAGTTCCTACATTCACTGTAAGGATATTCAAAAGTGACCATCTCCAGCATGCACATTCCAAAGGAATATATATCAGCTAACTCATTGTAGTTCTCGTCATACAGCTCAGGTGCCATAAATTCAGGGGTTCCTAATAACAATCATTGACAAACCCATTCAATAGGTCCACATCAATTTAGGAAAAGGTGAACCATGTAAGAATACAATTATGGAAATAAAGAAAAAACTCCAAAGGACCTATCAAAATGAGAATGATTCTGGTTAGATAGAATATCTGATAAAGTATGATGATGCACCAAGTCTACGTCATGTACAAGCCATATCAAGGAACAGACACAAAAGAAATACCTATTACACTTTTCGCATTAGCCTGCTCCATGACAGTTGCCAAACCAAGATCTCCGATTTTAACTTCTCCTTGATTACCATTGATAAATATGTTGTCACACTTTAGATCTCTATGTATAATCGGTGGATCATGATTGTGAAGATAGTTCAAACCATTCAAAATCTGTCTTGCCCAACCCTTCACAGCCTTCATTTCAATCTTTCTGTGTTTCTTGCAGTATCTGCAACACAAATTAAATCAGCTACCACAGGGCTAATTTCACCAAAAATAAAAAAAGAAATCAAGTCACAATGGATAATTAAGAAAGAAATTAGACTTACTGTCTCAGGCTACCCGAAGTGAATAGCTCGGTTATAATATTAACAGTCTTCTTTTTATCGTCAATCCATGAATTGTAAAACCTTACAATATTACTGTGTTTCAATGTTTTCAGGAGATGCATTTCAGAATATAGCCTCTCCAAGTCATCAGGCGACTGCAACACCTCATCAATCCTAACTTGGTTCCATGCAACTTCAATTCCATTAACTTCATCAAATGCCTTGTAGCTAAACCGGTAGTAAAAAATAAGGATATAATCCAAATCAAAAGATGGAGAAAAATTTGTACCACAAAGAGGTTTTGATATTCCAAAAGTAATTATGCTAAAATGCTCCTCAGTTAGATTTCATCAGTTAATATAAAAAGAATTAACTAATAAACAATTAAATAGCAACCAGTTCACTGAAACAAAATAAAAGGATACACTGTCTTGAAAGCACCCTTCCCTAGCACCTCCTTGTACTGTTCAAACCCAACATGCTATCGGTTAACAAATAATAGAACAGAAACCAAACCACGCAGACATTCAATTTCATAAACGTTAAAAGATCAGCCAAACTAATAAGCTACAGATTCTAATCGTGAGCTACCCATATAGACTTCAGTAATATAAGAGATCTCTTAAAATAAAAAGTAACCTGTCACTTCTCATTTAAAACAAAAACAAACATAAGACTATATAGCCAAATAACAAAACAAGAAAACCAAAACATTACCCGAATGTACCGACAAGTTGGATCAATCTCAAGAACATCCGGATCGGGAGGTTCCGAATGCGAACCGCCATCTTCTGAACTTTCCATATCAGCAAACCTTACAATTCTAACAACTCTAAAATCGAAAGTTTTTTTTTTAAAAAAAAGAAAAACCCACCAAACCCAGATTCCCAATATTAGTGATTCATAAAACAAATCAAATTAAACTCTAATAAGTTTCTACTAAAGCATAAAATAAGCCAAGAACAGCCCAATACCTACATTCATTCATAATTAAATTCTCAACCGTAATTTAATACATCAAATCCAAATTAAACTCCCTTAAGCTTTCCATAAAAGCATAAATCATCAAAAATAGAAAAGAAAATCAAAACCTACATTCATTCAACAATGAGCACAGACATGATACCATAACTTCACAAGATAATCAAGTCCCACAATTTTTAAGCTAAAAATATTCATTACCCAAAATCCAAAAATCAAAATTAAACATCAAATTTTTTAAAAAAACCCACATAATAAATTGACAAAATTACACAAAAATAAACACAACCTAGATTCAGATATCAAAATTGAGCTTCTGGGTTTTTACCTGAATTGAGAAATCACACCAAATTCTCCTTCTTTGCCTCCTATGCTTGATAAAAACCAACAAAAAATAAAATCAAAAAGATTTTTTTTCTTAAACCGGGTGATATTTAAAACAGAATAAAACCTAACCCTAGTTGAAACAATTATTGTTTTGATGAAAAAATTAATAAATCAACCTCTTTTCTAATCAAAATGTTCTATGAAAAAAAAATAGCGAAAGCTTGGCAGGTGATAAAGAATGTATATTTATACTTATCTATTTAACATTTCTAATTAAAATAAAATATTTTTTTTGTTTTTGTTAAGGTTTACTGCCTGTGATTTTTCCCATGAAACCATTAAACATATGGAGTTCAGTTATTGGTTGAGTTTGGGGTGTATCCACGACGTGGAGTTTCCTGACTGATTGAGTTTGAGGTGTATCCATGACCTCAAAAGATTATGTATTGATTTTCGGATCATAATCAGAATTTTTGATTGAAAATATAATCCTACAACAATTTAATTTAAATTCTATATGAAGGGTAAAAAGATAATGTATTGTTTTCAGATTCTAATCAGAATCTATCCATGAAAATATAATCCTAACAACAATTTAATTTAAATTTTATATTTATATATAGATTAGTCGGTGAGGGACGTCAAAAGATAATGTATTAGTTTTTGGATCCTAATCAAAATCTGTTGATGAAAATATAATCCTAACAACAATTTAATTTAAATTCTATATTTATACATAAGTGTTAATTAAATTAAATTATCTTTCGACGTTCCCCACCAACACACAAATATATAGAATTTAAATTAAATTGTTGTTACGGTTATATTTTCATCAACATTGTTGATTCTAATTAGGATTCAAAAACCAATAAATTATCTTTTGACGTGACACACACACAAATTACTGAAATTAGTATCTTTAATTGTACTATATTCTTTTTTTGTATTTTTAAATTAGGTAAGTTTGGCAAATTATGTAGGTATAGTAATGTGGTGCAATATTTTAGATTTTATGTTGTGATATAATGTTTAATTCTTTAATTAATATGTGGAGTAAATAGTTTTTTAATTTTTTAGATAAAAACTAGTTGTTATTCAAAAAATATACCACTCAATGAATTAAAATTTCTTATAAATTTATTTGATTATTATTATCAAGTCGTGAACTAGAATCCTATATAGTTTATATAGTTCAAGCTCTCGTACGATTTAAATAGAGGTTGATTAAAATTATTAAACCAAACTGGATTTGATTATTCAGCCTGGTTCAAGATTTCGGGGTAGGCAGGTTTGGCTAAATTTTTTATTTTACTAAAACTGAACCATTTAGACCAATGCTTCTAGTTTCAAGTCCAAAATATTTTACAAGTTAGAAGATCGAAGAAAAATGTAATGCATTTATCTTCTTGTTTCGTAAGTTTTTTTTTCTCTGGATAATTAAAAGTTATTTTATTTATTATTTGTTTTCTAATTTAAATAAAACCATACAAATCGCAGCTACAATAATTAGGATATATCTCGCAACGAATCAGATAATCTTTGGCACGTGCATGCATCTCATACATTTATTTATTTATTTTAGAAATACATTAATGGATGATATCTCATTTTGCAAAAATTATATACGTAAACATATTTTTTAAACCTTATTTCCATCCTTGGATTGATTCAGATAATATTTCTCTGGTTTGGTTTTGAAATAAATAACCGATCATCAGAGTCCCAAAACGATCATATTTACTGGGATATGCTTCTGCCTGTTTTGGTTGTTCATCAAATATAAAACTGGCTAGAGGTCCACGACAAGGACACTTGGAAAAAAACAAAACGTATGTATTCTCTCATGTACCTGTACATGGTTAGTAATTAAACCTGCGGCAGCCCACGAGATCAACCCGGTGATTTGCTAATCTAGACCTTGTTTAGGCTTGGTTTTTAATTAAATCATGTAAAATTTGATTCAGTTAATTTGACAAGTCAATACTACACGATTTATCTTTTTATTTTATTTTTTTAAAATAAACATTTAACTTAAAAGTATCTTGAAATGACATAGTTTTTTTTATTGACTTAGATCAATCTTAGTTAACCTACCCTACCTGTAACCTATAATTTGAACCAAGTCATGAATTGAGTCGGTTTAATAACTTTGTTAATAGGTTAGCTTTGTGTCTTGACGGATGAGTCGATCTAATGGTGGAATTAATGCATTCAAATCTTTCATCAATCTAATGGTTAAAATAATATAATTACACCGTCAAAAAATTATGAAATACAAATAAAAATACTAACAAAATAAATATTATTAGAAAATTATAGTTATATTTACTGATAGAAAATGACATCGTTGTTCTCGTTGGTATGCACAAACAAAACATTTTCATGGGTGAATATCAAGGGAATTATATATATTTGGAAATCAAAAAATAAAAAAAAATAGAAATATGACATATCAATATTACTAATGAAATTACCGATAAAAAATAATCATCGCTAATTTGCGTCAATAAATCCATCAGTAATATTTAAGTTATAACCTATCAGACGACCGCTTTTTTATCTACCCCTATTTGTTTTTCTTTTTCTTCTTCTTTTTTTTTCCTGCAGAAAACAACGCCCCACCCCCCTTCATTCTGTCACAAATCAAGTTCTCATTATCACAAATCCAGCTACCCCAACATTCAGTCTGTTAGTATCCATGTTATAGTTTTTTTTTTTTTGAAGATTCACCACGTTAAATAAGCAAAACTATAATTTTTTTTATAACCCATTTTTATGTCAATGTTTTGATATTTTTATATGGTATATGTAGTTTGTTTGTATATTTACTTGTTTTATAGTTTTTTTCTATATAAATTTATTATATGAATATATGATTTGTAAATGTTAGGGCTTGTTTGAGATTTTAAAAAATTATATTTGCTTTTCATTCAATAAAATTAAAATTTATTTTGTAATTTAGGTTTTTTATAACGAAATAATTAAATAATAGATTAGTTGATGTGTACGTTTCACATTTTTTTTTAATTTTATTATTAAGTTGAGAATTTACATAAATTTAAGGAATTTGAATTTTTTTTTAAAGAATTGATAATCAATTGATAACATAGATTGAGAAGTAAAATCCTCGTAAATTTGTAGTATGAAAATATGATTGGACCATAAAAAAATAAAGAAAAGGAAAGAAAAATTATATATTGAACTGTTGATTATATATATACTTTTTTTTTATTATTATTATATATATACTTGAACCTTGATATACTCAACTTTCATGGCAGCAACACTAAATTAGATCCGATAAATTAGAGTCGAATTCCGTGGGGGTGTGACTATAGCCCCATCCATCATCAAATTCACTTGCTTCATTGTTGGCCTTAAATCTCTCTCTATTTTCCCATAGCACAATCCAATCTTAACCATTTCTCCGATTCTTCGAAGTTCACTTCTACTTAACCAACCACTTTCTTCAGCTCTCCAGCTTCAGAGCACCCGTGAACCCACCATTAGTATTACTTCTTCATCAGGAACTGACAAGTCCATGTTCTTCCTCCAACACACAATCCCAAGCAATAAGATGCCAAAGCTATAGACATCAGCTTTGGTTGTGATAGTTGTTTTGTATTTGTGCCACTCAGGAGCTTCATAGCGACTCGTGCCTCTTGGAATTGTGTATGTTCTTGTTTAGTCAGGTTTTTAGAGCTTGGACAGTCCAAAATCTGATATTTTTGCAGACCAAGATTCATCCATGAGTACATTAATATGAGGTTTAATGTTACAATGAATGATCTTGGTCGTTTGCTACCCCCAAAGGAATATTGGTTCGAACTCTTAAACTTCGTCGTCTCTTGGCCTTGAAGATAAGGTCCCCTAATGAACTATTTTTCATGAACTCATACACAAGAAGCCTATTTGATCCTTCACTGCAAAAGCCAATCAAACATACCAAGTTATTGTTATGAGTCCTCTCACTTATCTTCACCTCGTTTCGGAACTCCCCTTCTCCATCTTCCACCAACTTCTCTAGACTCTCCACTGCTATTTCTTTCCCGTCATTCTTTGCTAACGAGCCTCTATAGACCCTCCTGATGCCCCTTTACCGATCTCTTCCTTAAATCATCGTGGCCACCGAAAGTTGATCGTAGCTAAATGGTGCAGATTAATGCCTTCAGTGACATCTGGTGGACAAGCTTGGCGTGTCATCATGACCATCAAGTCAGATGATGCAAAGACCACCAAAGAAAAGGCAATCAAAACCACATCAGTACTTGGAAGTTCCTTGCCAATCTTCTTTGTGATGATCTTATTTGGATGGGTTGATCTAACCTTCATAAATCAAGTTGTGTGGGTTAATCTAACCTTCACAAATGCTTTAGGATATGTTGTTGTAGAGAGAAAATTTGAGTAGATATTTTAACTCATAAACCTTGATTGAATGTGCATCTTTTCAAAGTACTGTTGCTGAAATCGTGGAAAGCAAGTTGCACTGAAATCGTTTGCCCATATCGACAGGCAATTTAGCCTCAAGGAAGAGGATACAATCCTCACCAACAAAAACGAGGCTTGCTCTTGATAATTAAGACTGCAGGTTCATTTCACAGTGCGATCCATACAACTGTGTTTCTTTGCCTACCAATGAGCCAAGTCCCCGCCTTGAAGCCATTGCCGCCAGGATAAAACCCGAAAGCGAAATGACCAGAAGGAGAAGGCCAGAAGTTTGGAGTGGAGTTGGTGTAAAGAGTGGAGCCTTTTGTTGTGTTAAATTGTGCAGATTAAGATTTTTCCGTGGAGCATAGGTATATAACGAGGAGAAAAAGAATTGTTGGCATCAAAGCTTCATGTGAGTAAAAACAACGTTTGTTGGTCTGATGTTATCTCAAGAGTGAGCTCTTCATGAAGAATAGGATGAGAGTAGGATCTTTGCTTGTTTTTGCCCCTTCTTCTCCTATTCCACAACGCAGTTTCTTGCCTAAAATGCAATTGTCCATACACACACACACAAGTACAGTTGCAAGGCATAAACGATAAACGACAGGAATACCACTCGGTAATTGATCCTGTATCGATGACGGATGGATTAAATCATGTCAGTGATTGTATCAACGATGCAAAAAAAAAATAAACAACTTTACGTAATTTTTAGATGAAAATAAACTAATGAACTGATATAAACATAATTTTTTATGTTTTTTTAATACATGTTTATTTGGATTAAATAAGTTGATATTAAATACTATTAAATTAAAAAACATATTATATATCATTAATTTAATCATAAAATCAATTAAAAAATATCTCAATACATTAAAAAAACTCCTAACTAACTCAAGTTGGATCAGCTACATGTGGAGGTAGAGGTGGAAGGGGATGGATATTTCCTTAAATGGAAAGGATAATAAATCGACAAGCATGCTATCATATACTCTCATTGCTTTCTACTTCATTCTTCATACTCTATCTCCAGTTTAGCCTTAAAATCAGCCTCTGCAACAATAATTTGTTTTTGAATCAACTCCTCAATAACCAGTGATGGTTGTCTTATGTTTGGATTGTGAAGTGTTCACGGTCAAGACATTGCAGCCCGCCCTTACATATTGGGTTGTATAACACACATAATAAAATTTCCAACCTAACTGATAGAAAGCTGAACCCTAAAAACTAGAAATTTAGGAGTCCTAATTCTCTAGAGTTTGTTTAATTCTATATTTATGCCAAGTAAATCCTTTAAATTAGTCTGTTTCAGTCATTTATTTAGAGAAGCAAATCAGATTGCAAAACATTTAGCAGGTACGTATAGCAACCTGCGCGCTGCGCCATAGGGATGAACTTTCTTTTTTAATAATAATAATAATAATAATAATAATGTTAAAAAAAAGAGAGTAAAATTCCTTTCAAAGAAAAGCTACCCTATATAAAAAGTTAACTTGAATTAACTTATTAAACTCATGATTTAAATTAAGAAATCAAGATAACTCGATTAAAATAAAAATAAAATTAAAAACCATAAAGCCTTTTTTTTTAAAAAAAAAACCAATATCAAATGATGAAATAAAAAAAATAAAAAAGTGAAATACACCTTTATAGAAATATGAAAAAACCTTTAATTTTTTTTGTTATCCAAAAAAGGGTAGTGCGGCGCTTCCAACGACATGATGAAAAAGAGGTTTTGGCTATTGAGAGGTGTTGAACATGCCAATGCCAACTAAATTGAATTATATTTTATATTTATTTAAATACTAAATTGCCCTTGAGCCAACCTAATCATAAAAAAAAAAAAACTGTTATGAAAATATAAAAAAACCCTTAATTTTTTTGTTATAAAAAAAGAGTAATTAAGTCATTCTAGCATGCTGTAGAAATATGAAAAGATTGAATTATCCCTAATCAATTTAATAATGACCAATATATCCTATAAAAAAGGACCATATTACCCCCAAGACCAAAGCTAATGAATTTTTTTTTTTTAAGAAGAACAAAGTCATCCATGCATTGTTTCAATCCATAGTGTACCGAGTCTTTTGCTACAATAAACATGACTTTCAACGGCAATTTCAATTTCAATCCACAATGCTATTGAGTTTTTCTAAGTTTTTTATTTAAAAAATTAATTTTTTTATCTTAATTTCATATCACGAGTGGTGAGTTGACTCAAAGTTTTTTTTTGATGTTTTTTTTTTAATTTCAGTATTTAATAATAGGTTTTGAACCTTGAGATTTGTAAATTTTTCTATTTTTCTTTATGTGATGGTATCTGATCTTATATTTCAGGTTATATATTAATCAAATAAATCTGGGTTGAAGGATATAACCGCTTGGACTTTTTGTTTTTTCAAGTTAGAAAAAACTTACAGGCAAAAAAATGTAGAATGCATCTGTTAGAGATCTCCCATGAAGATTTACATAGTTACTTTTTCACAGCACCCATGGCTTTGAAGCTAGTCAGAGAAGACATTTTTGCTGAGAAGAGTGCCGGCAAGTGCTCGGTTGTACATTGATTCAGTCCCTGTTGCGACCACCTTAATTATACTCTGAATTAAGTCATACAGTACATGCACCCTCAATCGAACTCACCTTATTAACGGTTAATACAATAAAGAAAGACCGATACAATAAAGAAAGACCGGTTAATACAATAAAGAAAGACCGATACAATAAAGAAAGACCGGTTAATACAATAAAGAAAGACCGGTTCCAGCCAAGGACAAGAGATACATTACTTTACTCATACGTCCACTTGCTGTTCCTGCAAAAAAACGTGTAGAAATAACCATAGAATCAACGGTCCATTGAGTTCCAATTTTCAGTTTAAAGATTATTCATTTAGCTAGCTGAGAGTAAATCCATCTTCTATGAAGTTTCACGCAGGCCATTCAAATCCAAACTAGTGTATTTACGAAAAAAATCTCTTAAATTCGAGACTAAAATGAAATCGTGAGGAAGCAAATAAAAGTTTTATTTCAAACAAAACTTGAAAGTTCCCATAATTAGTATAATTTCAGGAAAAATGTGCCTTGGAAGGAATGTTCTTGCAGGAAGCTAAACATGAGAACAAAGGGAGAGAAAAGTTGAACACGAGAAAGAAAAGTACAACCTTGTTGAGCTTACCCGAATTCAAAATCCCTACTTTTCACATATAAATTATAACATGATCTTTTGTTAGAGAGTGAGGTTGCTATCTAGCCTTTTGCATCGAGGGACATTAATATAATCAAGTTGTTCTGCCTTGCCCTAGTATTATGGCGGGGTATTAGCATTAGCGCCACAATTGGCATCTCTCAAGCAGTTCAAGCTGTCTGCAGGAAGCTAAAGATTGTGTTATCAAAGCCTATTGATGGTACTTGACAAATAAAAAAGAATCTGCTGCAGAAAATTAGAACCAAGAATAGTCCATGGGAAATTAGTAAATGGCTGTTCAAATGGGGGATAGTATGATGGAAAAAGTGGACCAGCGCCAAGTAATTGCCAAGTTTTTTCAGTGACTTGGCTGCATTGACTTTGAAAGCATAAAAGTGACAGCAAGGATTTCCAACAATTGGAAGGGAAACGCGGTGGATTTTATGGCTAGACTTTGATGTTTTGAGTTGCCTGGCTTGACTGCTGGAAACCAAAGAAAGAGACTGGAGTGCTGGAACAATAGACATCCTTAAATTGACACTCCCATGCCACACAAGAGCTAAATCCCTATCCATGGCTCCTATCATCTTGTTTCTTCTTCTCGCCTGCTCTTTTACAGCTTCAGCTCAAAGACAGACCAATATAACCCTAGGATCTTCTCTAACACCCATCACAAACTCCTCATGGTTGTCGCCTTCCGGTCTTTATGCTTTTGGATTTTTCCGACAACGCAACGGCTATTCTTTAGGGGTTTTTCTATCCGGGATTTCACTAAAGACTGTTGTGTGGGCTGCTAGAAGGGATGATGCCCCAGTCCCCAGTAATGCGACCTTGCTCTTCACCAGTGATGGCAGGGTTGTCCTGACATCAGCACAAGGGGGTGAGACTTTGATAGTTTCTGCTTCCCAGCCAGCTTCTTTAGCTTCTATGTCTGATTCAGGCAACTTTGTGCTATATAATTCTGATCGCGAGATTATATGGCAGAGTTTTGACCACCCAACAGATACCCTTTTGCCAACTCAACAGCTCAAAGCAGGGGCAGAGCTGTTTTCTCCTGTTTCACAAACTGAACTCTCAACTGGTATTTACCGACTCAAGATGCAAAATGATGGCAACCTTGTGCAGTATCCGGTTAATACTCCAGATACAGGTTCATATGCTTATTTTGCTTCTGGTACTGATGGGGCGGGAGATAATGTGACCCTAAATCTTGATCCGGATGGCCGTCTCTACCTGCTCAATTCCACAGGTTTCAACATAAAAAACATTACAGCTGGAGGATATCCCACGAAAGAAGCAATTAATATGATGAAACTTGATGCTGATGGGATTTTCAGATTATATTCACAAAATCTGACACGGAATGGAAACAGGTTAGATGTGTGGTCATCCACAAGCAACAAGTGTGACCCCAAGGGATCATGCGGTCTTAATGGATATTGTGTTATGAAGGATAAGGAAGCTGAATGTACTTGTCTTCCTGGATTTGAGTTTGTTAGCCAGGGAAATTGGACTTCTGGCTGTGAGAGGGATTTCGATGCTGAAAGTTGCAAAGACAAGAATGGAAGTAGCACATACACCATGGAAGAGCTGTCTAATACTGTCTGGGAAGATGTTTCATACTCCGTTTTGTCATCAACAACTAAAGACAATTGTAAGCAAGCCTGTTTGGAAGACTGTAACTGTGAAGCAGCATTATTCACTGGTGGGCAGTACTGCAGAAAGCAAAGGCTTCCTTTGAGATTTGGGAGGAGAAACTTAGAAAGTTCGAACTTGGCTGTCGTCAAGGTGGGTAGACCCATATCCATCATGGACAGAAAAGAGCCTATAACCGAGAAGAAGAACCTTGGCACGGGCAGGACAATCCTAATAATAAGTGGTTCATTTGTTGCTTTTGGGCTTGCTATGGTGGCGATTTCCGGAATCATCATTTACAGATATCATGTATTGGCATATAAAAAGGTGCCCAGTAATGATAGTACAGGATTGAATGAGGAGTTTGCTCCTCGAGCTTTCACTTATGCAGAGCTAGAAAATGTTACTGGTGGTTTCAAGGAAGAAATTGGCAGGGGATCATTTGGGACAGTATATAAAGGGATAATATCAAGTAATCAGAAGGTTGTTGCTGTCAAGAGACTGGAGAAAGTTCTAGCTGAAGGGGAAAGAGAATTTCAGAATGAGATGAAAGTCATTGGGAAAACACATCACAGAAACCTAGTCCGTCTCCTCGGCTATTGCCATGATGGACATCACAGGCTCCTGGTATACGAGTACATGAGCAATGGCTCCCTCGCTGACATACTCTTCTCACTTGAAAAACGACCTTGCTTCCCTGAAAGGTTGGAAATTGCTCGCAACATTGCAAGGGGTATTGTTTATCTACATGAAGAGTGCGAGACTCAGATCATCCACTGTGATATAAAACCTCAGAATATACTAATAGATGAAAGCAGGTGCCCCAAAGTTTCTGACTTTGGATTGGCAAAGTTGCTGAAGTCAGACCAAACTAAAACCTTCACCGGAATTAGAGGGACGAGGGGATATGTAGCCCCAGAATGGCACCGGAATATGCCGGTGACAGTTAAAGCAGATGTTTATAGCTTTGGAGTTATGTTGTTGGAGATCATATGTTGTCGAAAGAATGTGGATTGGCTTCTTCCAGAGGATGAAGCTGTTCTCGAACAGTGGGTTTATCAATGTTTTCAGGACGGTGATATGGACAAACTCGTGGGTGATGAAATCGTCGACAAGAAAGAGTTAGATAGGATGGTTAAAGTGGGACTTTGGTGCACTCTTGATGAGCCATCCCTCCGCCCTTCAATGAAAAAGGTCCTCCTGATGTTGGAGGGGACAGTCGAAATCCCAATCCCTCCAAGTCCTACTTCTTTTTTTACTGCTATATGAGCTGCGTTTTGTGGTTCAGAATAAGGGATTCATCTGCAGAGTAGTGTTTTTATTTTTCAGGTCATTTATTCCTTTTCTTTATAAAATTGCTATATGTTTCCGCAGCATTCCTGTTGATTTTTCTTCCAGTGTTAATGCCTGTAAAGTTGTTTCCCACCGTATCTTAGATATTAAAAAAAAAGGGTATATAAAGAGGAGAAAAGAAAACGTTAGCATGAAAGCTTCATGTGTTCTTAGTATAAACAACATTTGTTGGTCTTATGTTATCTCAAGAGTGAGATCTTTACGAAGAATAGAATTAATGAGACTAGGATCTTTGCTTGTTTTTTCCCCTTCTTCGTCTTCTTCTATTCTACAAGGCAATTCCTTGCCTAAAGTGCAAATGTCCATTCCTTCGCTCAAGTACAGTTGCAGGGCATTATTGGTGAATCGAAGTCCAATACAACGGTTGGTGACTGTACATTGTTGCAAGTCGCCATCAAACTGGCTAATTGCCAGAAGTGAGAAGACCAGAATGAGCTAATTAGTTTGTAATTACATGGAGTATATCAAGCAGAATTATGTTAAAAGGAAGCCTTTACAATCAAATTGCAAACAAACGGAGAATGTATCATTTATCATAGTTAAGGTACATTTATTTGAAAAATATCTTAAACATTTGAAATATATATACTAATAAATTATCAATAGAAAATATTTTTCTTTCTAATTATGATCCGAAATAGAAAAATATACTTTTTCCATCATAAAACTATTAACTCATGGTGAAATGTTGCTAATAATATTTTTCAATCACTTTAATCATCATTACCATTACATCAAATTTTATTATAAACTAAAGGTTTATTAAATCAAATTTTATATAAAAAAATTCAATTTAAAGATCTATTAATTAAATTAAACTTATCTAATTTTCAAAAACATAAAGTCGAATTAAACCAAACTGGATTTGATTATTTGGCCTGGTTCATGATTTCGGGGTGGGCAAGTTTGGCTGGATTTTTTATTTTACTAAAATTGAACCGTTTAGACCAATGCTCCTAGTTTCAAGTCTAAAATATTTTACAAGTAAGAAGAACGAAGAAAAATGTAATGCATTTATCTTCTTGTTTCGTAAGTTTTTTTTTTTTTTTTTACGCTGGATAATTAAAAGTTATTTTATTTATTATTTGTTTTCTAATTTAAATAAAACCATACAAATCGCAGCTAGGATAATTAGGATATATCTCGCAACGTATCCGATAA
>Ga0307515_10005536_pt1 | contig 25574 bp, 12 predicted proteins | sample 17_EM_MG_FD_194513 | JGI IMG/M metagenome (GOLD analysis project Ga0307515, IMG submission 194513) | Populus trichocarpa ectomycorrhiza microbial communities from riparian zone in the Pacific Northwest, United States - 17_EM | ecosystem: Host-associated > Plants > Roots > Unclassified | place... | reverse complement strand
ACCTTCAGCAGTTGATGCCACGGATGATCATTTAAACTCCGGTGGCGCGTTGCTGTCGTCACTGCTCTGCCGTCGTTCTTTTTGGTAGCGAGAAAAAAAGTAGGGTTGGGTTGGGGTTTTCGGCTTGTGGTTTTTGTTCTATCCCCCTCTCTTTCCTTTTGCTTTTTAATTAATTTCTTATTTCCTTGTTTCTTTCTCTCTCTCTTCTTCCGATTTTTTTTTTAGTTTTCTGATTTTTCTCGCTTGTATTGTTTTTCAATAATATAGCAGAATAAACTATAAAGTATACACTCACATATTTTTGGTGTGTTTGGTTCTAAGATCTCAAGTAGATCTTTTTGTTCAATGTGGTATTTGATTTCAAAATATCATATATTTATTTTAATTTCGATCCCAGAAAAAAGTGTGGGTTTTAACTTCAAAAGTTTCTAAAATTTAGGATAAAAGAGTTAACGTGGATTCTCGGAGAGACTAATAGAGTGTTTGACAGTGTGGTTGCGGGTGCTTTTCAAATAACTTTTTGTGTCAAAATGCATGCCAATGATGTTTTTTTATTTTTTAAAAATTATTTTTGACATCAGCACATCAAAACGATCCAAAACATACAAACCATATTAAATTTTAGTAAAAAAAAATTAAAATTTTTGGGAACGCAGCCGCAGCCGCGTTCCCAAACGAATCCTAAGCAAGATTGAAATAAAGTTGAAGAATGTGCACTCTTGTATTTTTATTATTTTTTTAGTTTAACGTGGCTGTCCGGGCCAGCTTGCGCGTACCTCGACTAATCTCATGGGCCCTGAAGTTAACGACCATGTAAGCCTCCAGTGGCCATCATATGAGCAACTACAGGGCTCGAACTTGAGACCACAGAGGGAGCAAACCTCTTGGTCCCAAGCTTTTACCACTGAGCCATCATCTAGATGCATTTTATTTAGGCGCTGTATACAACAGGTTGATTGAAATTGTGTTCCATCTTTTTTTTAAAGTTAAATATTTTTATTTAAAATTATTTTTTATTATTTTGATATATTGATATAAAAAATAATTTTTTTAAAAATAAAAAATAAATACTATTTTAATACATTTTCAAATAAAAAATACTTTAAAAACCAACTATATTTTTTTTATTAATGTGGGTATCCGCGCTAACTTGCGCGCACCTTAACTAATTTCACGGATCCTAAAGTTAACGAGCATGTAAGTTTCAAGCGGCTATCATATTAATAATTACAAGGCTCGAACCTGAAACTACAAGAAAAATAATTTTTTTAGTCTCAATCTCTTACCACTGATTACCTATTATATAGTTACTTTAAAAACCAACTATTACAGCACTTATAATCGACCTCCAAATAAAGCATAACTACAATTATGGTTATATTTTTATCACATCACGGGGTAATGGTAAATCCTAGAAGTAAGCATGGATGCTCGATTGGACTCAATCCGGAAAAGCAATAATTTAAAATCTATTGAAAAAATTAATTTTCTATTGTTATTCCTTTTTTTTGTCAAAATGTTTTTTTTAACGAAAAAAAATATATATTTTCTATCCTGGGTTCCTAGCTTGGTAAAAAAAGAGTTATTTCCTTAATTAGAAATCATTTATTTCATTAATGCACTTCTTCTTCTTTTTTTACTTTTTTTTTCACCAGTAAATTTGATTTTTAAACAATATCTTGTTAGAATCATGAAAACAAGCCTTAATTAAAAAAATCAATAATTATAACAATAATATATTAAAAAAAATATAAGAAGCGTTAGCATGGAGAGCTTTTTAAAATTTATTTTTATTTTATTACATGATAAAACAAATATGTTAATGGAAAATAACAAATAAAATTTTAAAAATATTCATTCATGTCTATACAAAAAGAGTACTCGATAATATCATAAAATGAATGGTATAATCTTATTAAAAACATAGCACAAAACTAAGTATTGTGTGATAAAATAATATCCTAATTATATTTATAATAAATTAATTTTAATTTTTATGAATTTAAACTTAAACGGATAAAATAAAAACAATAAAGCTTTTTACAGGTAGAGCAGATACCCTAGGCTGGCATGTAAAATAACAAGCAAAGCGGGTGCGGGTCTGGGAGGCCGGACTCACATGCCCAACCTTTTTTTTTTCTTTTTATAATGTACAGATGAAGCATCGCCATTCGTATAAAAGAAAAATATTTAAAATGTTGTTTGTCAACCTAGTTTTCGTCCACCGGAGCGGTGGTTGAAGTGGGTGTTTTTGGCCTATAAAAACTTTTTTTCCTAACTTTTTTAGTTTATAAACACCTAATAAAAATATTAGAATCTTCAAAAAAAATTTTAAATAAAAAATTCTTTAAATTGATCTAAAAAACACAAAATCAAACCAGGAAAAAAATATTTTCTCAACTTCAATATACTTTTTTTCTAGTAATATAAAGGTTAGAAAAAAAATACCCAGTGAAACTCCTCTAAAATCTATTTACATTAAAATCAACCTCTTTTTTTTTAATGGAAGAAGGCCTCTCACATAAAAACTAAAAAATAAATAAATTAATTTTTTTAATAAAAACTAAAATTTCAATAACTAAAGTAACCATAAAAAATTCAGTGAACAAAACTAGAGTTCTCAAGTGAATTCTAGAAATTAAAGATATTTTTTTAGTTTGATTTTATTTTTTTTATTGTATTTTTATTCTGTGAATTTAAATTCTATTGCATTGACCTCCATAAATTTCAAAAATATCTTTGAAATAATTGAAAGTAATACACAAATATAAGAGAACCAATAATTGAAAGTAATACACAAATATAAGAGAACCAGCTTTAAAAACGCCATAAATAGTACTTGCATGCAGTGCAAGGATAGAATAAAAAAAAGTTTAATAATAAATCATCCTTCTGTTTTATTTTCTCCTGTAATTGTAAGTTTTATAGGCATACAATTATTTTATATATGGATGATGGATCGACTTCCCTTTAAACCCATGCTGTAAGGTATACATGGAACAAAAGATTCAAGGACACTCATGTTGTGAAGTAATTCTATAATAAATTATACAATATATGTATTTCAAATGTTTTTTTTATTGAAACTTGTTTTAATATCATGATAAGTTTTTCCTATTTTAAAAAAAATATTTTTGATAAAAGAATCATGTTCTCATTAAAGAAGGAGAAATGTATTGATAAGAAAATATAGTTTAAATTGGAGATATATATTTATATATATATTTTACTTTAAATTATTATTTTTAAATATTTTAATTATCTTTATTTTTAATTAAAATAAATGCTACTAGTAAAAATTATTAAAAATAAAAAATAATTCATTTAATAAAACACTTTCTTTTTATCAAGAATTAATTTTCGTTCAAATACTTATTTTAATTACAACAGAACTGAGTAATTATAGATTTTAATAACTATACTGCAACATCATACAGCTAAATAGCTGGTAAATAAGTAAAACAAAGTGCATGTGCATGGTAAAGTTTTTTTTTCCCCCTCCCGGTTCGAAAGATTGATAAATTCAAAGGAACTTTGGCTTTGAAATCGATGGAATTAGAATGTGAGTGTTGATAAATTCTACAAGGATGAAGGGTTTTAATCCCATCTTTCCCCATCAAACATCATATAACTATTTTCAATTATTACTTTTCTTTTATATAAAAAAAATTATATTTTCTCTATCTCAAATATATTATCACATTCCACTTTTAATGCAAAAATTTTAAAAAATACGAATAATTATATATCAAGTTATCTGTTTTTAAATACTTTATACTAGTGAGAAAAGAAAAAAAAAATGAAGGGAAAGAATTAAAGCAAGTTATAATTTAAAACACAATATTAAAATTAAGGTAGTATTTTAAATAGTGGTAGTGATTATTTTTTAAATTGTTTTTATTAAAAAATATATTAAAATAATATATATTTTTTATTTTTAAATTTTTTATAACAATACATTAAAATAAGTTTAAATTATATAAGAAATTCAATTTAAAATAAAAAATTCCGAAAATTAAAATAAAAAACAAAAACAAACGCCCTTTAAAATAGTTGACTTTTTTCTTGGAATGAAAAATAGTTTTCGTACGGTGGGAGTAACTTCCAAGACCAAATGCAAGCTACCAATGCTATCTGAAGTCTGAACACAAGAAGAAAGGTACAAATCACTCTCGAGTCTCGATGCTCTGCAGCAGGCAAACTCATCTAAACTCCAATTCTATAAAATTCGAAACAGATCATCCCCTCAATTTCCGTGTCTGCTATGGCCGATCCCACCACCACCCGAATAGTCCTTGAACCATCATTCACCTTCGACCTCACCATTCACTCTCACACTTCCATAAAATCCATTGCAATTTCACCATTCTCAACGAATTCTCAATGTTTCATTTACCTAGGCACTTCATCTGGTTCCCTTCTCCTGCTTTCCACATACCCAGAAAACCCAAATGACAAAACCCCCACCAAAGACCCGAAATCGACACTGGATTTTGATGTTTCGTTTCGAGACGTTTCGTTGTTAAAATCAGTTTCTTTTGGTGACTCGCCGTTAGACACGGTTCTCTTGCTTGATGAGATTGGAAAGGTTGTTGTTCTCTGTGATGGTTTTTTGTTTTTGACGGATTCGGGTTTGGTTCAACCCGTTAAGAAACTGGGGTTTTTGAAAGGGGTTTCTTTCATCACTAAGAGAATTAAGAGTAGTGAATTGGAGTGTAGTGATTTATTCAGTGATAGTAGTTTGGAGGGTTCAAGTGCAAGTTCTCGAATTTTGAGCAGATTAGGAGGCGGGGTTAGAGCTAATGGGGTTAAAGGTAAAGATTTTGGGCAAAAAAGTGAGGGTGATTATGTTTTTGCTGCTGTGATTGGGACAAAAATGATTTTAATAGAGCTTAGAGTTGGTAAGAATGACAAGGAGGTTGATTTTACGGTTTTGAAAGAAATGCAGTGTATTGATGGGGTTAAGACAATAGTGTGGATCAATGATTCCATAATTGTTGGCACGGTTAATGGGTATAGTTTGTTTTCGTGTGTTACAGGCCAAAGTGGGGTGATTTTTACAATGCCTGACGGGTCTAGTTTGCCATTGCTTAAGTTGTTGCGGAAAGAAAAGAAGGTGTTGTTGTTGGTGGATAATGTTGGGATTGTTGTTGATGCCCATGGGCAGCCAGTTGGAGGAAGTTTGGTATTTCGTAAGGGTCCAGATTCTGTTGGGGAGTTGGCTTCTTATGTAGTGGTAGTGAGGGACGGGAAGATGGAGTTGTATCATAAGAAATCAGGTAGCCTTGTACAGACTGTTAGTTTTGGCAGTGAAGGAGTTGGGCCATGTATTGTTGCAGACGAGGAAAGTGGGAATGGGACACTTGTTGCTGTTGCAACGCCCACCAAGGTGTGAGAAATGGTTACCTCTTAGATTATATTATTTCACTGCACCTTTATTGATCTTTAGGCATGAATATTAGTTTTATGCATGGTGCTCCTTGGGTCTCTGGGTGGTTTACTGTTAATTATACAAGCTAAATTGTGAACAGTTAGTCACTGTGCTGTGTTAAGCTGAGTTTCCGAGTGAAATATTTATCTGATCATTTGGACCTTGAGCCAGAAACTCAGAAAGTATCTTCAAAAGTAACTCCGAGGCTTTCTTTTCTTTTAAACTTTGTTGTTCTTGCATACCTAGTACATTTTTAAAATGCAAGTTGTTTAGATTTCAATCTGATCATTAAGAGATTTATGGAATTAGTGGCACAAAATACTAGTTTAAGATTTTGTGTCCTGGTTAGGAACAACCCATATGCTTCTGGATGCAGGTTTATTTAAGAAGATATTTGATAGTTTTTCTGCTTCATCTTGATTATTGCCAGGTTATTTGCTACCGGAGAGTACCTACTGAAGAACAAATCAAAGATTTACTGAGAAAGAAAAATTTTAAGGAAGCAATCTCCATGGTGGAGGAGCTTGAGAGCAATGGTGAAATGTCTAATGAAATGCTATCCTTTGTTCATGCTCAAGTGGGGTTCCTGCTGCTTTTTGACTTGCATTTTGAGGAAGCTGTTAATCACTTTCTACAATCCGAGACAATGCAACCTTCTGAAGTGTTTCCATTTATAATGCGAGATCCAAATCGCTGGTCGCTGCTGGTATGTGCTTACTGTCTCATTTTTCCAGACCCATTCCCTCGTCAGTAATTTTGATTTGATAAGGGATGGAACATCTGCTTCCCTTTAATTCCATAAACTTCACTGGCCCCAATATTCTAAAGGATTGATCATTTATCTGTCATTTGATATTTCTTCATTTCTTTTTGCATACTATGCATATTACAGATGCCAAAATCCTGACTTTCTTCTTATTCCTTTCCACCCTTGTTTATGTGAGTTGCCACTAGCAAAAAAAGAATATCGATTGTAACATGTGTATTCTTGGTAACCATGCCTCCTTCTGTAGTTCAATGAATTTGAATTAAGGAACCACATACACACAATCTATATAACAGAAGAATTAGTATTCTAAATGAAAAAAAGGATTGAAAGTGTGATCTTGAAAAGGGGCGATTGTTTGTTTGCATCTGTGTAGTTATACACTTGTTGGTTAGTTGGTGATTGAGTATACCTGGTCAGGGTGGTGACCTGTATTGAATGTGTTTGGCATTGGTTGAAAGATGGAATGGGATAAAAAATGCTACCACTTGATTGTGCAGTTAAATGGATGAGCAATAGTTTCTAAAACTCTGTATATTATGTGTTTATGCCCTGTTTTATCGTGTTTTTGTTGGAGTAGAGTACATTAAGCTTATATTGAAGTGCTCTGCATTTTTGTCATCATAGTGTTGAACTTATCCTTTCAGATTCCTAGGAACCGATATTGGGGTTTGCACCCCCCCCCTGCTCCTCTTGAAGATGTTGTTGATGATGGGTTGATGGCTATCCAAAGAGCTATTTTCCTTAAAAAAGCAGGTGTGGATACTACAGTCAATGAAAATTTTCTCTTGAATCCACCAACTAGAGCTGATTTACTTGAGTTGGCAATAAAAAATATGAGCAGGTGGCTACGACTTTGCTTTGAGCTGTTGCATGTTATATCTTTTCCATTCTGTCATTAGCTTGTAACTTACAGTTTCTGTTCTCTCCTATTGATTCTAAAGATATCTTGAGGTTTCTCGTGAAAAAGAATTGACTTCTTCAGTAAGAGAGGGAGTTGACACACTTCTATTGTACCTCTATAGAGCCCTAAACCGTGTCAATGATATGGAAAAGCTTGCATCTTCTGGAAACAGCTGTCTTGTGGTATGTGTCACTTTCTCTTTACTGGAGTTGATTAAATAATTTTTTCCTATGAAGGTTTTACTTTTTTCCTGGTAATGGAGTTTTGAGATGATCAGATGGACCAGATGAATCAGTCACTGCCGTGTGCATAAACCAAATTCTAAATCAATGAAGAGAGTTGCCACTTGGCTTTTAAGGCTAGTGGTCACTCTTATGATGTGCAGTTAAGGGAGAAAAATATTTTTTGAATCAATATTAATTTTTTTAACAAAAAGCTTTATGTTGATCTCCTTATTTCAACTCAAATAAGCTTCAGTTCCAAATTAACTGGTATGTCTTTCAATGCAAATTCAATGTTGATCTCTTTAACAAAATGTAAAGTGAAGAAAATGGCATTTGCATCTTTCCTTGGACTGTTTACTTCTTAGATGAAGTCAGGTGTAATTTGTCTCTCAAAACAGACAGTCTTATATCTTGGTTTATCAATGTTTGTTGATTTCAAAACGTTGCACTAGGTGTGTGTTTCACCAAAGATATTTTGGAACTATACAGAACTTGTAAAAGGAGCCATCTAATGATGGCAACAGTCAAACCATTCAGTTGCTTTGGGTTTGAAATTCTACAATTGGTAGCTAGAGGTCAAAATTAAATAGTTTGGAGGCCAAGTCAATAGTAGTCTGTGGAATCTTAGCATTCCAATGACTTGCAAAACAGAGGGGCTGTTGTCAGGAGCTTGCTTGAAGGATGACTGTGCAACTTCCATGGGCGGTGCAGGAGGAGTTAGAAACTCTGTTAGATGAATCTGGGCATTTACGGACGCTCGCCTTCTTATATGCAAGTAAAGGGATGAGCTCAAAGGCTCTTGCCATATGGCGTATTTTGGCAAGAAATTATTCTTCTGGTCTATGGAAAGATCCTGCTATGGAGCATGAATTACCGGATGGCAATACAAATATTATCTCAGGCAGAGAGATCGCAGCAACTGAGGCATCGAAAATTCTTGCGGAGCTGTCTGATCAGGATTTGGTTTTGCAACATCTTGGTTGGGTATGTAGCATTTGAATTTGGTCTTCTTTTATTTTTACAGAATTTTGAAGCTCATAGCTAATTCACAATTTGGTGAAATCCTATTAGATTGCAGATGTTAACCCAGTACTCGCAGTTCAAGTTTTGACATCAGAGAAAAGAGTAAATCAGCTTTCACCAGGTAGGCCTTGGTTTTCAGAGAATATGCTAATTATGAGTTTTGAATCTTTACTACTTGCTAATTAAGAATTTCACCTATTTTACTCCATGGCATCTCATTGGTGAATTTACTACCATTCTGAATGTTCTCTAAGCTTTGAAAATTTATTGAATTTTTGCAAGTTTCCAAGTCCCATTGATATAATAGGTAGGTCTTGCAGTCCAGTTAGTATGTGATGTATTGCCTGTCTTGCAAGGAGTCGGATATATAGGAAAATGAACAGGCTTAATATCTTGTGAATTTGCAATGGCATGGATAGTGTGCTTTATGTTATGCCATTTAACTTGATATGAAGCTGATAAGTATTCTTCTGCTGAGAAAGTTAGTGGGTTTACTATCTTTTATATTTCCTAAAGCGAGTCTGCCCTTTCAATTCATTCATTGTAGATGAAGTTATTGCTGCCATTGATCCAAAAAAGGTTGAAATTTTCCAAAGGTATGCTCACCACTTGTTCCATACATGACAGCTCTATGTAAATGATTGGTTTCCTATGGGTCATATGACCTGCAACTGCCTTTGGACTGCAGGTATCTCCAGTGGTTGATCGAAGATCAAGACTCCTGTGACGCACAATTCCACACACTGTATGCACTCTCACTTGCAAAGTCAACAGTTGAAACCTTTGAGGTGGAAAGTACCTCCCAGGACCCTGATGATGGAAGGCTAGAGGAAACAAAAATTTCTGATTTTGGAAGAAACTCAATCTTTCAAAGTCCTGTACGAGAAAGGTTGCAGATATTTTTACAGTCATCAGACTTGTATGATCCGGAAGAGGTTCTTGACTTGATTGAGGAATCAGAGCTATGGCTGGAAAAGGTCTTTGGATCTCCTTTCTCCCACTGTTTTTTATTCTACTTGTTTGATCATTATTGAAGGCCCCCTTTTTAATCTGTATTTGTGTCATTTGTATCTTTCTGCCAATAGGGAAACCATGAATGGCATCAATGCTTTTATATATCAAATTGATCAAATCTTGCTAATCAGTTACTGATTTTATTTGGCAGGCTATTCTATACAGAAAATTAGGGCAAGAGACTTTGGTGCTACAAATTTTGGCCTTGTAAGCCTCAAAATCAGCTTTTCACTTCTGATGGCAGGAACTGTTTGCCAGCTTATTCAAATGTTAATTTATTTGGTCGGGAAGGATCAGAGGGTGACATACATGCATTGGCTTTGAGAAAACCTCATTTTTTGGTTCACTAATAGTGGTTATATTATATACTTTCTTCACTAATCAAATATTCTTGTACAAGAAAAGTGCATAATAGCTATCATGGTTCTCGTGGTTTTTGTTGGCAATCAGCCACAAATTACAAATTCGAATTCAAGAGGCTGTTGTGTTGCACTTCCCTCTCTTTCTTTTACTTCTTGGTTGATTGTCAATGGTGTATATTTTAAATGAATTCAAGGGGCTGTTGTGTTGCACATCTCTGTCTTTTCATTGCTTGGTTGATTGTAAATGGTGTATATTTCAAGTAACAAATGCTCTCTCAGGAAGCTGGAGGATAGTGAAGCTGCTGAACAATATTGTGCAGAGATTGGCAGACCAGATGCCTATATGCAGTTAGTTTCTTATTGTTTATCCCTTTTTGTTTATTTCCCTTCTTTTCTGAACTAATGCACATGAATTTTCTTACTACTTGGTTTTTCACTCTGTGACGTGATATCTTCAGGTTACTTGATATGTATTTGGATCCACAAAATGGTAAAGAGCCCATGTTTAATGCTGCTGTTAGACTTCTGCATAATCATGGAGAATCATTGGATCCTTTGCAAGTTCTAGAGGTAGAAAATCCACCTATTCTTGTTCCTTTCTGCCTCAGCACATGCATGCTAGTACAACTTTTACTTAATGGCTTGCTTTTTGAGTTTAAGAAATAAAGTTTAAACTTTCTCAATATTCTGCAACTCTAGCAGGGAGAAAAGGGCAACATAATACTTAAGATGTTCTCATTTTCTTATATTTCTGTTATTTGCCTCCATGTGTAAGAATTCTATTAGAGTGTTCCACATTGGGAAGGCCATCATCTTAAAGGGGTACATGAGGTCCAGCTACCATTGAATGTGATTATGGATGATTTCTAGTCTGGATACATATTCGTGCAAAATAATGAAAGTGATCGCAATTTGTTCTTTTAGTGATATAGTTGCTGCTGGTTGGGTTGGCTCTCTCTAACTTGTCTTGGTCTCCAAGCCTGTGTTAACTAATGACCTATTGACTCTGCAATATAATCATAATTAATACACTCGAGGATCTTCTGTTCTTATTCACTCGTATAGAGAGATGCTCTAACATTGATTGTTGGTACCTGTTTCCTTCGCTGGAATTCTTGGGTGGATTGTTAAGCTCTTGAATCATTTTTGCCTCTTGTTGAGAGATGATTTTGTGTTGCAGACATTGTCCCCGGACATGCCCCTCCAACTTGCCTCGGATACGATACTAAGAATGTTGAGGGCTCGACTTCACCATCATCGCCAAGGACAAGTAAGGTTTTTTCTTGAAGTTATCTGAAAGACCTATGCTAATAGCTTTTCCCAACATGACCTTTAAGGCCTATTTTACTCTCATCCTTGCATTATTGGATCTTTTAGCTTTGTTGAACTATTCCCATCTGAAATCACCTAATGCTCATACCGAACTCTTCTTTAGAACATGTCTAAGAAAAAAATAAAACAATTATTTTTGCAATTGGTCTCATATTCCATTGCCTATGCTGGTCTAAACTTTTCGTAACTTTTCCAGATTGTGCATAATCTGTCCCGTGCTCTAGATGTTGATGCAAAACTTGCAAGATTGGAGGAAAGATCACGACACGTTCAGATAAATGATGAGAGTGTCTGTGATTCTTGTCATGCCCGTCTAGGAACTAAACTGTTTGCAATGTACCCTGATGACACTGTTGTCTGTTACAAGGTTGGTCATTGTTGTCATTTTTTTTTTGGTAACAAAAACTCAACGGGGGCTGAATATAACCTATAATCAAAATGCAATGTTTGCAGTGTTTCCGTCGTCTTGGAGAGTCCACTTCTGTCACAGGTCGTGACTTCAAGCGAGATCCTTTGTTCAAGCCAGGTTGGCTTGTTAACCGCTGATCTAGAAATGGGTTTTGCGTAGTGGAATAAAAAATGGTTTTTGAGTACACGAGAGTCATACTCTAGTGACACTATGATGCGAATGTCATTGCAGCTCCTCCTTTTCTTCCCCTTTCATTTTGGGTGGGGGGAGAGGGGAGCTTTCTCGTATAGGAGGAGGTCAAATGTGTGTATGAACTAGAGATCTAGCTCCTGAAGTAGGTAATGATGGCCGTTTGTAGTTTACCTGGTATAGGGCTCTATTATTGTATACTATTGATAATAATTTTTTACTGATGTTCTCTTTTGTGCTTTCTGGTTAAATCTGAGATTGTTTTGAAGTCGAGACGCTCCTCCCATGGTTGCCCTCGGTATTCATATTTCTGGAAGCTGGAGGAGGGTTGACTGTTTCTCTGCCTTGGAATCGGAAGGCCTTTTGCTGTGACAGAGGGAGAGAGACCATTAGACCTCGATGTCTTAAAACAAATTGAAAGAAAATTCCTATAAATTCGCGAAATTCGAGAAATTGAATCTTGTAACTGTGATTTCTTTTCAAGTGGAGTAATGGATTATGCTAACCATTCGTCAATTTCTCTCGTCAAGGAAAGTAAAATGTGCCTTTTGGACATTCATAGGCCTTGAAATTTTAGAACTACTTTTAAACGGAGTCTTCTCTCTCACACCATTATTTATAATAGCATATTGGATCGAGGGTTAATAACAATTTATTTTTTAAATGTAAAAAAAATATAAAAAATATAGATAATATATTAAGTGCTCTGGTCTAACGGTAATGTCAGATCAAATGTTATGAATAGTCTTAGATCTGACTGCAAAGACGGATTCAATAGCATTCGGTCTGGCGGTTTAAGAAGTTCAAAAGTTGTTGGGTTTGGCTGGGCAGCCAGATCCAGTGCTATTGGGTCCTGTTAGACAACGCTATTTGGTCTTGTCAAGCTAGATCCAACATTACTTTTTGACTAAAAAACACAAAAGACAACACCTCTAGTACTACAATGTCGTTACAATGCAAACAATCTATGTCTACAGTGTGGTCCACAATGCAATGAGTCTATGTTCATAGCTAGCAGGACCCAACGTTATTGGGTCTTGCTGGCGGCAAGACTCGACACCATTCAGTTTCTCCAGTTCATCTTCTTCCTGCTCTGAACATGAAGTTCTTGAATCAGTGATAGGGTTTGAGTTTCTTCTTTTACTCAATCGAATCGAAATGCAGCAAATGATGCGATTTGGCTCTAGTATAGTGCTATATTTGGTAAGGAGCTAACCTTTCATTCATCGTTGAAGTTATGCAACCAAACATCTTAAAATTAACAGATTTTGACACCATCCTCCTCAACAATTCTCAAGTACCAAGCAAAGACAACCTCCAATTTTTCATTAGGATCAACATCCCTCTCCCCAGCGACTGCATCAACGGTGAACTCCTCGACCACTTCTTCACCTACAGCGTTAGGATTGAAGACACTCATGGAAAGGTCGTTGATATATATTATGTCAATTTGACCATGATCCCATCGTTGATGCACTTTAATACCTACCATGAGGTTAATATACTAGATAATGAAATGAAGTGTTTAATGTAAGTGTTAATTGCCCGTGTGGGGTAGCTTGGTATCTAAGGACTATGACTTGCGGAGCCATACCCAATATTGGGTTTGGTTGTAGAGACAGACTCAAGATCATTGGGTCTGATGGGCAAGGCAATTGAGTCTGGTTGTGGAGCCACACCTAATATCCTTTGATGTCTTCATTTCCTTCTAAATCTGGTGACCATTAGGTCTGGAGAGCAAGCCAGACCCAAGAGCATTGAGTGTGGCTGCCAAGCATAACCCAACAACTTTTGACACATAAAACAACAAAGATAATGCTTCTCAGCAATATTTTTTGACTAAAAAACAACAAAGACAACGCCCCTATGTCGCTACAATATTGTTCACAGTGCAAACACTCTATGTTTACAGTGTGGTTTACAGTGAAATGAGTATATATCCACTAGTATATGCACAATATTGTTTTCCACACATTTTAAAGTATAGTATAATATTGATTATTAGTTACTAAAATTTTGAAGACATGCTTCAAGGAAAACCATTTTTCTAAAAATATAATTTCAGCCCTATTTTCTTAATTTTTAATAATAAGAACTGTGTAAAAAAAAAAAAAAAAACTCAAAAGATGTATCATAGACAAGGAGTACTAAAGTTTGAATGCGCAAAGAGGGATATAAAAAAACTTTAAATTAATATATTTTTAATTAATATTTTTTAGTATTTTTTTATGTTAAAATAAAAAAATTATATAAAAAAATATTTTAATTTATTTTCAATCTTTTACACGCTCCCAAATTAAAATATAATTTTTCTTAAAACAAAAACTATAAGGACAATAATGAAAATAAACAAGCTTACATTTATTGAAAAGGAAAAAAAGTACAGGGGCTATAGTGATAATAAACAAATGTGGTTAAATCAATATCTCAAAATCCAAAAATCCCTTAGCGTGGACTTTAGGTCCACCCCCCCTCTCTTCTTCTTCTTTCCCCCTCGATTTTACATGACCATAATAGTACCCACAGACACAACACAAGCAAGCCCTAGAAAATCCTGAGCCGCAAAGCCAAGAGGACGAAGAACGACAACAACGACGTCGCTTCAGCAAGCAAGCAGGCAGGCTCTCTCTTTCTCTTCCTCTGGCAGGTCAGTTGGATTTCTATTTCTTTCTCATTTATTCATTTCCCTTTTATTCTCTTCTTATTGGAACCTAAAAATTATTAGTTCGATCTTGATTTGTCTCGTATTGTTTCGAAGAAATTACGTTCAGGGTTTGCATAAGGAAGAGTTGAATTTCAAATCTATTGAATTTTTAGGGTTTTCTTTTTTGCGTGACCTAGAATGGATCAGCAAACCGTACCATGGATCAACTGTGAAATTTGTTCCTATAAAAGCTCATTTTGCATCACTGTTGTTTGTTTTGTCAAGTGCTCTTTGTCTACTAGCTAAACTGAATAAAAGATTGAATTTTTAGGTTTTACTGGCTGGAATTTGCAATGTCTTTATTACACTGTTTATTGTTGACATTGCTATTTTTCAATCTGCCGGCTATGTTACAATCTAGTTGAATAAATGGATCAAGAAGCAGTAAGAATACAAATCACCTGCAAAATTTCACCGGACTTCTCAATAGGTTAAATAGAAGAGAGTATAAAAAAGCTAAAATTTCCGCTAATATGAGACATTTTTATAGGGGTTATTAAGTGCTATTTATTTACAATGCTTACCTCGAGAAAAGTTTCTGTATTATTGTTGTTGTTGTTGTTGTTGTTATTTGTAGTAGTCGTGTTTCCATTTTATGGGCTGGAACTTGCTATGCAGTTATGGTGCTGTTTTGACATTGCCCTTCTAACTGATTTGACTTTTGTGAAGGATTTGATTATATCCTACACTTCGGTGATGAAGTGATAGCAGATTAGTACTCGACATAGTAGTCGAATCTTGTTTGTTTAATCCTGGTCCTGGAAAATAATGGCGGGAGCATTACCTGGGGAATCTTCACATTGTGGGAATTCCGAGAGTGGGCCATCTAGGAGTTCTCAAGACAGGCCAGAGGAAGGGGGTCGTTGGTATTTTTCTAGGAAAGAAATAGAAGAGAATTCCCCATCAAGAAGAGATAATATTGACTTGAAAAAAGAGACGTATCTACGGAAATCGTATTGCACGTTTTTGCAGGATCTCGGCATGAGATTGAAAGTGTGAGTTCATGTGTATATTGTTTTTTCTTCTTCTTTTACTGACTTTTGGCTAATTTTTTTTATTATGTTCCAATCTTTGTCTGATTCTGCTGTGAATTTTCATTTCATTTTTGTTATTGCACCATCATTTATTTGAGGGAGCTGCAAAGTTTTCTTCATTGTTTACTAGAAATGATGTATACATAAATGAAAAACAAACTTGGGGTTAGATAATATGAGTGGATATTAGTTCTTACAAGTATTATTTCTTAGCTCAAGCCCCGACCATATGCAGGGGTCTCATTATGGTTGATTATTTTACATGGTAGCTGAAGTTTAGATATTAGTGTTTCTAGATTGTTGATTCATGATTATCAAGATAGATGATTTCTTCAAAATTTGATAAGGATTCTGTTTAGTTAAAATGTTTAATTAGTTAGCTTTCTTAAATAAAAAAGAGTTTTTACATTGTAAATTTACCCCATGTAGGACTACCTTTCAGGCTGATGTGCATGGTGATACTCTCATCATGGTTAATTCTTAGAGCTCTATCATTGTTCAAAAAAAATTTGTTTACAAGGTAAGTCATGGTCTTTAGTTAAGTTGCCGAAACAAATCCGAATCAGTGTAATGACATAGGCCTTTAACCAAAGACCAGGTGGTGTCTTAATGCACTTGTATCAAGTATCTGGTATTGGGAGCACTATCTCCTTGTTGTTTTCTTGACATTGGACATCCTCTTGTGAATAAGAGTTCAGCTGACAATGTGTTTGGATGCATCTTTCATTTTTGAGCTGAAGTAGTAGAAAATCATTTTTATTTCTCTAGCTCTTATATGGACAGTCTTAGGGCTATTTGCAGTCATTTTCATAAATGGCTTGAAGTGTTGAGGAAATTTATAATATGAGAAATTAATAGAAATGGAAGAAGGAAACATATTTTTCTTTTTTTTCCCTCATAAAGATGACTAATATCTTTTGCAGTTTGAGGATTGGGCCTTTTTGAAGGCTTAGAGCACGTGATAGATGGTTGAAATATCAACTTCCATATATGTTATAAGATGTTGAGAGAGTCATTTAGTAGTTTATTGATTTCCAAGTCTTAGAGAATGTGATACAACGAGTTTACAAATTAGTTGGGGGAAGAATGTGATAGGTGACTGAAATAATGAAGTTTTAGGTATAATATATGATTTTGACACACACACACACACAAATGATGCTCATTTAGTAGTTAATTGATCAATATGGTATAATGTCATTACAATATTGCATTGGCGGTTGTAGTGAAGATGTTTGAATCGATAATCATGACCCTTATAATTTGGAATGGGAAACTGTGGCCTTCCTAATGAAGTGTGATCTTTCGAACCTACACCCCCCTTTTTTTGCATGCTTCTGCCTGTCATTTCTATCTTTGATGCCATTGAATGCTTGTAAGGATTTCATCAGTGAACTCTCATTTTGTCTGCATGAAGGGATGTTGGTGAACTGGATTTAGAGAATAGAATTTGGAGAACTCAGCAATGGGGATGATAGTCTCAATTATTGCTTTAGATGCTGTATCCCATCAACCGCTTTCTTGATAGATTGAAATAGTGTCCCTGATCTGTCAAGGGCCGTGTATTTCTGTGCTTGTGAACCAAGTTATGTACTGATGCTATCCTAGTCAGAATTTTAGAATAAGTGTTTTGAAAGTGAAAGCATTTTCTTATTTATCTTGAAAGCATTTTGGTGGGTGTTTTTAGGGCTGATATTCCTAGGCATGGAGTGCACTTCTATTTCAAATATGGTTACTGTTTTAGTTATGCTGTTTTGGAGAATGATTTGCTTGACTTGCTTCCCTAATTTGTAACTATGTTCTTGTTTCTTTTTAATAACTGAATTTGGTTATTTTCTTATTTATGCAGTTTTTGAGAATGGCTTGCTCCCCAAATTTGTAATTACATGATCATTATTTTTTTAATAATGTTTCTTGTGTTATCTTAAAAAATAAAAAAGAAAAGTGTTCATTCTGTTCTTGAGAATGGCTTGCTCTCAATTTTGTAATTATATGATTACTTTTTTTTTAATAATGTTTCTTATGTTATCTAAAATGAAAAGAAAAACTGACAGCAGCTTGCACAAGTGAAACCACTTGATACTTGTGCAACAAAATGAACGTTTTCATCTGTTGCTTTGGGTGGGAGATCATCTTGTGAAATTGATCGATTACCCACTCCAACTATGCTTGTGTGTTTCCTTTTCTTTTGATGGAAGAGGGTGCATGCATCTGTGTGTGCTTTGTGTGTGGCATGCCTGTTTCATGTGTATTTTTGAGTATGTTATACAACTTTCCTTGAATGAGGCAAGGGATCTAGATATCAGTTTGTAAATGAGTGTAATTTGTTTTTGTGCAGGCCCCAGGTAACCATAGCTACAGCAATAATATTCTGTCATAGATTCTTCATTCGCCAATCACATGCAAAGAATGACAGAAGGGTGAGTCATTGATGTTTAAACAAACATTGCTTTTGCTTTCAAAGCTATTTAAATGGTTATTACTTGCATCAAATCAATCACTGAATCTGATATTTTTGTACCTCTTTATGAATGGTATGTGATGCATCTTATGTGTCTTTACAGAATTTTAAAAGAAATAGATTTAGGTTATAGAGATTCATAAAATAGTGCCATAGAGAATATCTTTTGAAATGGAAGCTGGTCACTGGAAAATTGTTGGTAAGACTTTAGGTGGTATTGTACAACATGTCCATGAGTGGTAGATGTGGACCTATGGAGGCTTGCAAATGATCTTTTGGATGCTCATTTAGGTCATAAAATAATTAAAGAAAAAAAAGATCAATCCAGTTTAAGCAAAGTGACAGAAAAAAGAAGATTAGATGGGGTGAATTGAAATTAATATCGATTTGTTCTCATGGCTAGTCACTTTTTTTTGGCTTTGCAGACCATAGCAACTGTGTGTATGTTCCTTGCTGGGAAAGTGGAAGAGACTCCTCGACCACTAAAGGATGTTATTCTGGTTTCATACGAGATAATGCACAAAAAAGATCCTGCTGCTACCCAGAGGATCAAACAAAAGGTTTTCTTTATGTTAATTGTGTTTGACTGGCTTATTTGTAGTGTGTGACATCCTGATGCTTGCCAAGCTGTCTTGTTATTGCCATTCTTCTTCCTCCAATTACCATCTCTCTTCTCAGCATTTTCTGCTCACACACCCTCAGTTGCTGCTGCCATCTCTCTCGCTCACTCTCTTTCTACAGAACAAGATTTTTCACCCCTCTAATCCTACTTCATGCCTTATATAAAAATAATCAAGCATGGTTGCTAGTGACAAATAGCTTTGACATTATAGTTCACATATGAAAGACTATGTGGGTTTTCAAGTATGACACCTGGTGAATGATACTGCCAAAGTACTAAGAATTACTTGGCAGAAATTGCTTAGCAAGTGTCGGACAGATCATTTTCACTTTTGCAGAATTTACCACCATGCGTCCCTTGAATTATAAACCTTGCTCAGAATGCTCTTTTTTCACCTGCTGAGCTTTGGTAAATAATTCCCCTGATACCTTGGATTCTCCTTAACATTTTCCTTTTCTGTTACTGTAACTATGGAGCTTCTAAAGTTCACTCACTCATTGATCCATGTTTATCATGCAGGAAGTATATGAGCAACAGAAAGAGCTTATTTTACTTGGGGAGAGGGTTGTACTTGCCACTTTGGGTTTTGACCTCAATGTTCATCACCCCTACAAACCACTAGTTGAAGCAATAAAGAAATTTAAGGTTGCACAAAATGCCCTTGCTCAAGTTGCGTGGAATTTTGTTAATGACGGGTATGCATCATGTCCTGTTTTTCGAGCCCTTATTAATTCTGTCCAGCGGTTTCTCCTCTTTCTTTTCTTCACACTCTAGAAAGCGCTTGCAGGCTGAGGACTTCACTCTGCCTGCAATTTAAAACCCATCACATTGCGGCAGGTGCCATTTTCCTTGCTGCCAAGTTCCTCAAAGTGAAGCTTCCATCGGATGGCGAGAAAGTCTGGTGGCAAGAATTTGATGTCACCCCGCGCCAATTGGAGGGTTGGTACCTCCCTTAACATTATTGTAAGACTCATATGGACTCAATTGGACAGTCTTCAAATAGCCTTGTGACACTACCAGTGCTGCACAATTGTAGCAGCACTTTGACCCATGATATTTTGCTAGAACTGACCCTGATGAGATTATTTTAGCTATGACCCTGATGAGATGATTTTAGGTATCTTTTTTATGCAACTACTATTGATGGCAACCAGAAAAGACTATGGGTTGGCTATGATCTTATGAGGTCAGAAGTTTGGGAGGGCTATGGACAGGCTACCCTTTTTCCAGCCACCAGTGCTGCTGGTGTTGATTGTCTGTCCTCTCGAGTCTTTTATTTAGTTAATATGCATTTTAGTTTTTTGTTGGCTCATTATGGATGTTTTGTTTGCAGAGGTTAGCAATCAGATGTTGGAGTTATATGAGCAAAACAGAGTGCCCCCATCACAGGGGAGTGAAGTAGAAGGAAGTGCTGGAGGTGGGTCAGGGCATCGACTGCCAGCTAAAACTCCAGCTGTGAGTGAGGACCATGTTTCAAAGCAAACATCGTCACAAGCAGCCTCTGAACCTCTATGTCAAGATGACAATGTGGCACTGCCAAGAAACGCCCATAATCAAAATAATGACAATGGGAGTGGAGAGACTGACAGTGTTATTACTGATCACAAAGTGGAGGTCGAAACTAGAGACCGTGAGCATGTCTCCCACAAGGAAATCACAAGAGAGGACCCCAATAAATCCAGGTATGGGGCAGAGCAACTAGGTGAAGAAGACCAAGAAAGAACTGCAGGGAGAAATGATGGCGCAGATGCTGGAGAGTGGAGGGATGATGCTGTATCTCATAAGTCCACCAGCTTGGGTGGTAGAAACTTGGATCTTCGAGAAGGCATAGTTGACCAGTCCCCTAAAGATGCTATTAAGATGATAGACAAGGACAAGCTGAAGGCAGCACTTGAGAAAAGGAAGAAATCTCGAGGGGAGACAATGCGGAAAAAGGATATCATGGATGAGGATGATCTTATTGAGAGGGAACTAGAAGATGGGGTTGAGTTGGCAGCTGAGGATGAGAAAATCAAACAAGAGAGAAGGCAGAGCTGGTCTAAAACTGAAAATCCAGATGATATTAACGATCATGCAGAAATTGGGGATGGCCATGTGATCATGAAAGGACAGTCAACACGTGGATTGGAAGCAGAATACGCAGAAGAAGGGGAAATGTTAGATGATGCTTCCCCCATACTGAATGACCGGAAAAGAAAAGGGAGCCCGGCTGAAAGGCAGTCAGATGGAAAGAGGAGGCATGATTACAACCGTGATACCATAGAAGATGGACACAAGATGGGGAAGAGTGGTTATGCGGAAAGGGAGCACAGAAGGCATCCACAAGACAATCATTTGTGAGGTAAATGTCAAGGCACTCTTTGTATTTCAGTTATGTGGTCAGCATGATCTTGGGACTCTTGAGACTATGCCTGAACACTACGTATTAGTTTGATTTTGGATTGCCTGTATGGCATGCTTCATTGTAATACATGATAATGGAGATGCTTTAAATTTAAAAAACAACAAAAGGAAAGAAAATGAAAGCAGTCGTTATATTCACATGTGCTATGCCGATGTTTAGACTGTAACTGTTGTTTTCTGCTTGATATCATTCTGAGTTTATTGATTGATCTACTTGTATTCACTTGCATGGCTTCGATACATCACTCAACCAGTCCAAATCACAATCCAGTTGTAAATCACGAGCTATTGGTTTATGAATTCAAGTCATGTTTCAATACTTGGGTTTTGAATTGATGGTTTTGTGAATTTTTTTAATATGGAAGTGTCTGAGCCTTTCTTACTCCAATGAGATGAGATTCTAAATCCCTTCTTATCCCTTTTTGGGTTTTAATTTCTTGAAGCCAGAGTTTCCATCGTTGTTCTTGATCAATGTGGGAAAAGCTTTGCAGTTTATATGTATTGGATTGACCATCGTTGCACTAGAAAACTATGTTTTGATTATTTAGAAGAAATGTATTATTTTCATCGATATTGTTTTTTCTAGTTCACGTGTAAAATTTTGTGAGAACAATTTTTTATTTATCTATTAACAACTTAATTGATTGAATAAAAAGAAACAATACTCAGAAAAAATGTAAAAAACTATAACAATTTGAAATAAAAAAGTGTATTTTTAATAAAAGAGTAAATTTTCTCATTTACGCACTTCTTTTTTTAATTCTTTTGAAGAAAATTATGATTTGAAAATAAGTTTGAATTAAAAAATTATGAATCAATCATCTCCTCAAACAAGAATTGATTTTAGAAAATAGCAATAATAAATTTTTAAAAATTATACAAAATGAATACATTATTTAAGAATCATGCATATTAAGTTAATACATTATTATCAATAAAGCAATGAATAATATTATTATAAAAAAATCCTAATTTTTTTCAGAAACAATGAGATTTTTTCCTATGAGGAGCATTTTTTTGAATAAAAGACTAACAATTAAAATAAGGGTTTATCAGAATTCTCAATAATTTCAAATAAGTAAAAAAATATATTTCTTTAATCTAATCTCATTTTCTTGTTAATATATCTCTTTATTGTAGGCATTGTTTTTTAAATAAAAATCTATCATGATCTCAGAATTAGTTTTTTTTAATATTAAAATAACATCTTAATATTTTGTATGTGATTGAAGAAAAACAATTTAACAAATGTGATAGAATCATATAAAAATATATAAAAAATTTTATTTTCATTAAATATTCATGAGAATTTTGTTTTTTGCTCTAATACATCATAATTGAAAAGAAAATTATTTACATTCCCATAAATAACCTATAATATTATTTAACAATAATGGAAAATTGAATAATAATTAAATTATCATGTATTTTACAGTGCATTTCAATTAAAATTAAAAGAAAATAAAGAAAATAACTAGTGCCTGGGTTAGCCCAACAAAAAAAAGTCTCAACATGTCTGGGCAATGCATGCTGGTTGTCCACCCTTTTTTTTTATTCCTGAAAACAAGTCATACATAGGATTAAATTTTTTTACTCTAAAAATTATTTTAGCTTATTTTCATTTAAAAAAATTAAATAATATTCAACTGATTAAAATAAATCAATTTCTTAACTCAAAATACCCTTAAATCAATTCAATAATACAAAATTAAATTAGAAAAATAACTTTCTCAATCTCGAATTACTTTTTTCCGGGGATATAAAAGTTAAAAAACACCGCAATGTCACTTCTTTCATTAAAAGAAAAATATTGACATCAAATTCAATTTTTTTATTAATTCTTATCAACCGAATCACTTTACCCTCTTTATTATCTTTCAGCGGCTCTCTTGCTCTCCTCGTAAGATTTAGGGATTGAAATGCAAAATAAATAAAATGTAGTATTGAAATGTTAAAAATTTAATAAACATGGACCAAAAATGAGAAAAGAAGAAACATCTGGGACCAAAATTTTAAAAAAACGCCTCATGAAAAGTTTAAGAAAATAAAAGGAGGTTGCTTTTTTGCTTCAATGTTAAATTTAATCCCTTTAATTTCTATTTTTTTATAAGCAATCAAATTGAATTTTATTTTACAAAATTGACCATCAACTCAACTGAACATCAGGATTTTTTTTACACCATAAAAACCAAGCAGATAAGCAAATCAAAACCAGAAAAGAAAATATTTCAAGGAAAAACACTGTTGGAATCCATCCTGTTTTTTTTTTTTTTTTTTTTGTGATAGTGTTTTCACCACAGCAATTAGCTTTCTTCTAATTATTGACGGAGTAACAATTTATGAATTTAACCATGACTGGAAATTTGAGGGTTGAATTCGAACTTGTCTTTATCAGTCGATGACATGAAACAAGAGAATGTCGTCTTATCAGCAGCACATATGGATCGGTAAAAGAGAGTTCATGGTAAGCCCACGAACACAGTAGCCATTAATTTTAAGCTGATCTCTTATCCAAAAGCTATGGAGAGATAGCCAGAGAATCTGAAACCCACAACAAAACACCCCTAACCAATGGCAACTGTCCACCTCAGCTTCCACACTCTTTTCACCTTATCCCCGTTACCACCACTAATTCCTCCTTCCAAGAATCTAAAAACCATCTCTCCACACTCTCCCTTCAATCCTCCTTCCTTGTTTCAACTATCTTTTCTTTCCGATTTAACACTAGATTGTAAGAAAGGAAGGAAAAAAACCCTAAGGCAAAAATGTCTCTTACTATACCAAGCAACCTCTCCATGTTGAAGCCAAAACTTGGGGTCTCTCAAATGACCCCAATAAAACCAAGATCCATGATTGTATGTTCAGCGTCACAAACACCATCAACACAAGAGAAATCATCATCACCACTCCAAGCATTCTCTGCTGCACTTGCACTCTCTTCCATCCTCTTATCAGCCCCGCTTCCTGCTGTTGCTGATATCTCTGGCCTAACCCCATGCAAAGATTCCAAACAATTTGCCAAGCGTGAGAAACAGCAGATTAAAAAGCTAGAATCTTCTCTAAAACTTTATTCACCAGATAGTGCACCTGCTTTGGCTATCAAAGCTACTGTCGAGAAGACAAAAAGAAGGTTTGACAACTATGGGAAGCAAGGGTTGCTATGTGGCTCAGATGGGCTACCTCACTTGATTGTGAGTGGTGACCAAAGGCACTGGGGTGAGTTTATCACACCAGGGATTTTGTTCTTGTACATTGCTGGATGGATTGGATGGGTTGGTAGGAGTTACTTGATTGCTATAAGTGACGAGAAGAAGCCAGCAATGAAGGAGATCATTATTGACGTGCCTTTGGCTACTGGTTTGATCTTTAGAGGTTTTTCTTGGCCTGTTGCTGCCTACAGAGAGTTTGTCAACGGTGATCTTGTTGTCAAGGATGTTTAGATCACCGCCCAGGTTTGTCTCTTTTTTCTACAGTTTGTGTACTTTTTTTAGATCATTCATGCTTTATTCACTTAGAAATCAGATATATATGGATGGAGAATCTTCCATAAACATAAATTATATAATTAAATTATAACCAAATACCATATTTCTAGTAGAATTTCCATTTACTTCCATAGGCAGGTCCAAATTGTAAGTATAGTTAAGAGTATGAGGTCTATTTAGAACTGGTGCGGGGATTTTGTTCCCATTTTATTCATACTATTCAATGAACTAGTTTTTTTTTTTTGTGTGCGTGTGTGTGTGTGTGGCATTTTGGACTGTTTCATTAGTGATTGGTGGTGGGATTAATTAATGGGCCAAAAATTAAACTAAAAACTATGTGCTTATTTAATTTGGTTCTTCGATGCTAATGCCAATGTTGATTTTGTTTTTATCACTACTACTACTACTTTGGTACAGATATATTTGAGGGTCTGGCTAAGGAAAGGAGTGCAGGAGTGGTGCATTGCTTGGGATCGTGTGTTGACGAGGATGGGGAGGTTTCTTGTGTTTTATTTCTGAACATTTACTTGTATGTATCGAATGCTTATGTTGGACACTGCGAAAATCTCAAGACAATGTTTTTTTTTCTTGTGTGGTAAGAAGTTGACTAATTTATCAAAACTTATTTTCTATAATACTATTAAACATTAAAAAACAAAAATCTATTTTTTAAAAGAAAATTGCTTTACAGCAACCCAAAAATCACCGAGCAATGCGCCATGCCATTCATGCTCCAGCGAGGACAAAAAAAACATAGAGAGTAGACTAGCTGACTTGCTTACTATCACTTGCAGCTTTTCCTAGAAAAAGAAACTTGCTCTGGAGTAAAGTAATTGATCTATTTGGTGACATTTAGGATTGTTGCTAGAAATAATCAGGATCGAAGGCTGCTGTTATAAACATTTCACTCTTAAAGTTTCTCTGACATACTTGTAAAGACTGGAGGAAGAAGATGAAATACACCGACCTCAAAGTTTGATAAACACGCTTAACGGGCTTATACTTGATAGTAAATTTGGATAATGGGTGCCCATGACTTCCTTCTATGGAGGCAAAAACTTGAAGTTTGACAGTCTTTTCATTGGGCCAAATTATAGGTAAGTTTTCTGCTAGCATTTCAAGCCCATTCCTTGCTTTTTGTAGCTTCAGCAACTAAAACTAATCATCATGGGTATGTTTTCCTACTAAATTAGCATGAATTACTCGCAGAT
>Ga0307515_10005535_pt1 | contig 25576 bp, 3 predicted proteins | sample 17_EM_MG_FD_194513 | JGI IMG/M metagenome (GOLD analysis project Ga0307515, IMG submission 194513) | Populus trichocarpa ectomycorrhiza microbial communities from riparian zone in the Pacific Northwest, United States - 17_EM | ecosystem: Host-associated > Plants > Roots > Unclassified | place... | reverse complement strand
AGGTTATATAACGTGCTATGTATTAAATAAAAGGCATAGGAGGAACTTATGTACCTTATGTATAAGACGTATATTATATATAAGGAGGATTTTATAGGAGTATAGTTGTGTATTTAAGGACCCTCGGCCCCTACCTAGATAGTTCCTTCCTTATAGTAATTTCTTAGAATATAATTAAAGTTAATCTATTAGGCAACCACTCCACCAGTTATTATTACGTTGTTAACTACTGTCTTTGCATTTCCTATATACCTAGCCTATTGACAGAACCCATTGTAGTTACTACTACAAGGTTCTATTACACACGGTATAGGCAAACTCTAAAGATTACGCCAAGCTAGCTATAGGGGCGGTGCCCTAGCACCGTTATACTTATCTTTTAGTAATATACTAGGAGGCGTTATAATCACTTTAATAAGGCGTTTATATTTAATTAATCTATTATTACTAGATTCTAAGGTTGCTTTAATATCCTCACTAAATTTAACCTTGGAAAGTTACTGCTTAATGTTAATTATAGCTTATTTGTTGTTTTAATTCTTCTTAATATTTTCTAATAACGCATTTCTTTAACGTTACTTTTTATTTGTAATTTCCTGGCTAAGTTTTTGGTATTTAGTGCTTCCTATAGCTTTGCGCTTAAGGCTGTGCTTTAGCTTATGTGACGTGCTTGTATAAATGCCTCTAAGACAAAGCTTGTAGATTGCTATTATCCCTTACACTGATGACTGCCAATAATAAGTGGCCCGTGCGAGAAATTCTAGGTACTCCACATCACGCCCGCGCACGTTTAATACTTCCCCAACATTTCCCTTCAAGCAGGCCTTTTAATTGGTGCGCACGGGCCACAATTTATTGGACGCAGTTTTCAGTGCAAGGGATACAAAGATACTAAGCTAAGGAACTATTGCAGGGGACGCTATCGTCGGTGGGGTGACGAGCCACCAGGCTGTAGAGGGATGCAGGGCCAAGAAAACGAAACAGCGAATGCCGTTGATAAAGGTGGATGCTAAATACACGTATTAGAAAGCCGTTCGTTTACTCCACTTCCTTCCCGCCCGCAATGGGCAGGGGTGGCAGCGCTAATCGGTGAGGGCTATGCGTCTATCAGCTTATCCCACCCTCCCGTTCGTATCTACAGACCGAGGCTCATATACCGGTCAAGACTCTTACAGCGGCGCAGTACACCACCCTGGCGCATCTCGCTGTAAGTGCCTTATTAGCGCCGCTGATCATTCAGAGAACGCCGTCTGTTTTACTAAGTTAAATGGGGTTAGTCTCTGACGGATCAGCACGCTTAGAAAGACGCCCATATCAAAATTAAATAAAGCTTTTCAAATCAAGCGATTATAAGGGATTTTGCCTATATACTAATTTCTATAGAGGAGCAATTAAGCGATCGTTAAATTGCCAAATAAGTATTTAATTCCTTCCTTTAAGTTCTCACCTAAATCTACCACTTAGTTATGCCTCCTTCGGCTATAATTACGTCGCGTACGCATTGCCTTATAGATACAACGAGTTGGTATAGATCTTCTTCTATAATCTTATCCTACTCCTCCTAAATTACCTATTATATTTACTCCTCCGTATAAGGCTTGTTGCGACACTAGGTAATTTATTCCTTTATTATCTTCTAAAGAGCTTTAATTAGGTTAAGATTAGGGCTATTTAGAGGCTAATTAAGTAGTTAGATTTGGTTAGCCGTAAATCTAGCTATAGTAGATTAAGCTTTATATGCGGGTGCGCTGTCCATTTACACGATAGATAGGGTAGGATTAAACGACTAAGGGGCGTTAATATATATATAATACTCCCTATTATAGTATTCGTAGACGTTCTTTAGGCTTAGGTAGATATAATCTTAGAAGCCTTAAGCTATAATATTGCCCTATTCTTGCTTATTCCAAAAGACTAAAAGCCCTTTCTTAATACCCGTAAAGTAAGCTTAAATTATTATATAAGGTATATTATGGAGTCTTAGCCAAAGGTAGTAGGGGTAAAATTATTCGTAAGGTGTTACGGACCTTATATCGGCAGTAGTACGACTACTGAGGAAAGATATAAACGGGTTGGTTAAGATAATACGGGAGGCGCTAGAACTGATCGAGCTATAGGATAAGGGGTAGCCGAGTTACGTAGCTAGTTACGTTACGAGTTTGGAACGTAGGATCTATAAGGCACGTCGGAACGTTACGTACTTAGATTATTTAATATACTAACGTACCGAACCTTTACTATGGGGAGGAGTTATATATTTAAGGACGTACGGTCTCTATATATAGTTTCTCTTCTTTATAGTAAATCTTAGAATATAATTAAAGTTAATCTATTAGGCAACTACTCCACCAGTTATATTTACGTTATTAACTATTCTATACCTATATACCCAGCCCATTGACAAATCTACTGTAGTATTTCCTATAAGGCTTCGTTATACATTTACTACTAAGGTTATAGTAAAGGAAGTTAAATAATATGCCACTAAAAGCACTAGTTACGTTATTAACGGTAGCAACTATATTAGGATTAGGTAACGACACCAGTATACTAGATACTAACTCTTAGCTAGTTACGGTTAGACAATTATAAGCTATAGTTAATCAATTAATAGACAATAATAGGATACTTAAAGAAAGGATTAATAGGATAGGAGCAGTAAAGATTAAGCTACTATCTATTAAGCGATTCTTAGGTAAGAAGTTAAAACTTAAAGAATTCCTAATATAGATATATTTTAAGGTTACGCAAAAAGGAGCGAAGCTAGTAATAGCTATGGATTAAATAGCCTATGCAGGACTATTCCTATTAGAAAGGGCACTTAAGTAGTTTAAACCTTACCTTACAGAGGTATAGGAAAGCGGCATAGTAATTACTAACTAGGAGGTACGATATATGTTTACTAGTTAGAATAGGTTTATAGAACGCCTAACGCAAATATTTAGAGACCTAGAAGTAACCACTATAGCAGAATAAAAGGTTTAAAACTTAACGCAATAAACTTTAGTAATTAAATACACGATATAGTTTTAGATATTAGCTATATAAGTTAAATGGAATAATAAGGCGCTTATAGCATAGTATAAGCAAGGACTTAAAGTAAAAGTCTAAAACGTAATTATCCTAATAGAAGATGCGGGTACTTTAAGGAATTAATTAATTAAGCAATTAAGATTAATAATAGGATCTACTAAAGAGAGTAGACTAGAAAGGGTTAGAATAGAGTTCTATAGTTATATAAGGCGCAGGGCACGCAACAATAAAGTTAAAATTAGAAACTATAGTATGGCGCAGAGCTAATAGACCTAAGTAGTACTAAAGAAAATAAGAAATAGAATAATAAACTATGGAAACCCAGAGGATAAGAATTAAGTAATTAAAGGTTTAAGGAGTAGAGGCTAAACTAGGGATCTTAGTAGTAGAAGATATTTAGGCGGACTGTATAGGAAGAAAAATAGTTTAAAAAAGGAGCTTATATAAATTGCGAAAAATAATAATATTTTATTAGAGACTATAAGAGTAGTTAGAGTTACTACGTAGTAAAAGGAATAAGACTAGTAGAAGACATATATGTATAAAGGGACGATAGTATATTACAAAGAATAAAAGAGTGTTTAATTAAAAGTTTTGCATTTTATTATAATAACGTATACCAAATTTATAAGGACGCTAAGTATAGCGTAAGCTATTAGCTATAGGAGCTAAAATTATTAGAGTTTAGAGAAACTAATAAACTATCTTATAGATCGGATATTAAGGACGATAAATTTAATATAGGCGAAATATTTAGCAACGACGAGGTAATAAGGGCAGCTTACTAGGAGCATATAACCCTTAAAAATATTATATTAGAAGTAGAGACCGAGACCGCTATAGAGCAAGGGTTCGTAATAGAAATTATAACACTATTAGATACGGCATCCATCGCTTTATAAGACAGAAGGAGAAATATTTAAGAAAAAGGATTAAGTAAGTAGACAACTGCTAGTAATAGCTTACTACTTAATAAAGGCAAAAGACCATAGACTTAAAATTCTTAAGAAGAGATAAAAGACGATTAAGGTTCTCAAGATGAGATAAGACACGCTTAAGGACCTATAATAGATAATAATCAATAGAGCAGAGTAACGGCTTAGTTTAGTAATATACGAATAAGCTCGGGACGAAGTTTCCTAAAAATATAAGATTCTTAAGACGAGATAAGAACACTATAGAAGCCTAGTTAGACTAAGGCTAAAGCTAAGCTTAGGAAAGAAGTAAGCTTAAAATTAAGAGTTCTATAGAACTAAGATTTTAACACACAAATAAGGACTATTAAGAAAATTAACACTACGATTAAAAAGTAAAAAGACTTTAAAAATTTACTTATAAGGTAAGGAACGAAAGAAAATATAAAGGAATTTAGATAGAGAATCCTCGTATAGTAAGAGTAAAAGCTAGACTAGGGATTTAGTACATAGGTTATATAAGGGACAGAGTACCTATATAAAGAATTATTAATAGGCCTAAAATAGGCACGCTAAGAGTAAAGTAGCTTACTAAACTGAAAGATAAAGAGGATCTAGGGATCCCTATTAGATTTAAAAAATAATATATAAAAGGCTGTTATAACGTAGTAATAAGGATATACTTCCTTAAAGATAAGTTATATATACTCTAACAGCTGTATTAAAAGTAGTATAGGCAACGATATAATAATAAGTGGGAAGATTTCTATATATAGTTAGATAAGCAAGTTATTTAGGACCACCCTATTATAGAAAAAGTAATAACTTATATTAAGGGAGCCTTAATTATAATACTAAAGGATTTAAAGGAACGATTATAGGACTAGAGAAGTAAGAGGCGTATCTTAGTACCTATAAATAAAGTTATAACGTTTAGCTTAATATAATAAAGGTTTAAACTTAAAGATAAAGACGAGTTAAGAGTTAACCTAAAGCACCTAGTATATTATACGCTATTATAGATTATATATATATATATAATATATAAAATATATAAAAATCCGAAAGAAAAAAATTAGAAATACCCTATAAGGATATATTAGGCACTAAATAAGTAATAGTATAGAAATACTAAATATATATATAGATGGCATCTAGCAGAAATTTAGAAGTTAGGAGACTTAATACTTTAACTAGGAAGATTCCTTATGGAAGAATGCTTAGATAAATAATAGTAGTAGGAATGCCTAGAGAATATATATCTATAGTATATTAAGGATAAGAAGCGAACTAGGTATTAGCTAAAGAGCAAGCTAAGTATAATAGGATTAAGTAGCTAATAGTTAGGAAAAGTAAAGGCCTATAAAACTAAAGGGAGCTAGTAATAGAGCCTTAGACCCTTAAAGGAATTTAAAAACAACACCTAAATTTAAGAGTTAATTAGTAAGATTAATAGTTTAAAGCACTAATAGATAGTAGAGTAACGCGGAACCATATCTTACTAATAGTAGTTTTAAAAAAAAGGAATTACTTTATAGATAAAAGGAACAATTTTACCTATTAGTTATAATTTTAAGAGATCTAATAGCCTATAGAGGAGGGATTATTAATCTTAAAACAGGACCTATTTAGATAACCATTAAAGGGAGATAAATTAAGATATCTTTTAATATCCTACTATTAGGATAAGATAAGGCAGTATTAGATGTACCTTAGTTACAGAAATATAATCTAAAGATTAATTAGATTATAGACTAGGTTAATATTAGGGATACTTAATAACGTAAGACGCGATAATAGACTAAGTTAGTATAATACTAAGTTGGAGTAATATATAAAGAGACTAAGCGAGGCTTAAGTTATATACTAAAAAGATACTATAAGTATGGCAAAAAACTATAGAGCCTAGAAAGTGAAAAGCTAGTAAATTACATAGTATAGAACTATAAGATAGAGTTAGAACTAGAAATAAGTCTAAGGTTCTTTCTAACTTATAAGCTTACTTAAGAGGAGTTAAGAGTACTTAAAGAGTTTATTTAAGAAAACTTATTTAAGGGATATATTAGACCATTATAGTTATTAGCGGGATATCTAGTATTATTCGTACTAAAGAAGAACGGAAAACTTAGGCTATATATTAACTATACATAGTTAAATAGTATTACTTAGAAGGATAGGTATCCTTTATCCTTAATTAGTAAAATTTAAAATATAATAGGAAACGCGTAAATCTTTATAAAGATTAATTTAAGATAGGCGTACTATTAGATTAGAATTAAGGAAGGCAATAAATAAAAGGCAGCTTTTAGGTTAAAGGAAGGACTATATAAACTATTAGTTATGCAATTCGGGCTTATAAATATACTAGTAACGTTTTAAAAACGAATTAATAGTATATTAGGAGAATACCTTAATAATATTATTATCTACTTAATAACTAATGAAGAATACGGAGAATATGTTAAATAGGTCTTAAAGAAACTAAAAGAAGAATAAATACTAGTAGTAATTAAGAAATGCGAGTTCTTTATAAGGAAGACTAATTTTATTAAATTTATTATTAAACTAGGTTATATTAATACAGACCTAAAGAAAATTAAAGCTATAGTAAGTTGGTAAGAACTAGAAAATATAATATAGTTAAGGTTATTTTTAGGGATTTGTAACTACTATAAAAAGTTTATAGTATAATAGTTAAAGAATATTAAACTATTTACTAGGCTTATAAAGAAAGAGGAACTATAGGTATAGGGAGATAAGTAAAAAAAGTTATTTAAGGAACTTAAGGAGCTAATCCTTAAGATCTATTAACTAGGACTAGATACGGTTATAGAAATAGATATATTAGACTTTATACTAGGAGTATACTTACTATAGAAGTATATAGACGCATAGCACCTAGTAGCATATTATAGTTAAACTATAACATCTATAATAAGGAGTTATTAGGTATAGTTATAGTACTTAAAAAATAAAGAGCATTTTTATAAGGTATAGAGAAACTATTTATAGTTAAGACGGATTATAAAAACCTAATAGGGTTCCTAATAATAAAAGAACTTAATTATAAATAAGTTAGATAGGTAGAGATGCTTACAGAATACTATTTTAAAATTTAGTATACTAAAGGCACTAAAAATATAAAAGCAGATATATTAAGTAAAAAGGCTAAATTATAGAACGATAAGAAACAATTAGTAGTAATACTACGTAAAGATAAGGACGGATTAATTAGGTATAATTACCCTAAGCTAGCAGCAACTTAAGAGAATAGAGAACTAGAAAGAGTCTATAAGACACTAAAGAGCTTTTAGGTATAAAGAATTCTAAAAGTATAACTAGAAGATCTATAAGTAGATATATACAAAAATTAAGAAGTAAAGTATATCCTAAGAAGTATAGCAGAGTATTTTATAAAAGATTTCTATAAGGGAATAACTTAAGAACACAACGGAGTAATGGGCTTAGTATTAAGACTTTAAGAAGAATATATTATTAACGGAATCTAGGGTATAGCTAAAAAAAGTAATAAAGGAGTGTTTAGATTACTAAAGAAATAAATTAATAAGGTATAAGCTATACGGAGGCTATAACCTATTAAAATACCAAAGAGACTATAGGAGGTTATATTGTGGGACTTTATTATTAAGCTATTAAAGTTAAGAGATCCTATTACCGGATAGGAGTATAACGTAATCCTAGTAATAATATATAAGTTAACTAAATAGGGCTACTTTATAGCATGTACAGAAGAAATCTTAGTAGAAGATATTACTAAAATCTATATTAAAGAAGTATTTATAAGATATAGAGCACTAAGTAAGATTATATTAGATAGAGATCTAAGATTTATAGTAGTATTTTAGAAGGTATTCTTAGCGGAATAAAGAGTTAAAGTAGTAACTTTTACCGTATATTATTTACAGACAGATAAATAGATAGAAAAATTAAATTAGACACTAGAATAGTATTTAAGACATTATATTAATTACGCGCAAAATTATTAGGTATTATTATTACTAGTTATATAGTTTATATATAATATAATACCATAAAAAGGAATAGGTATATTACTATTTAAGGCAAATTATAGATATAAGCTAAGAATATCGGTATTACTATAGTAAGTAAAGAAAACGAGTAGTATAGCTAAAGAAAGGATAAAGATATTAATAAATCTTTATATAGACCTTATAGAATTAGTAAAAGAAGTATAAGAAAGAATAAAAAAGTACTATAACGCTAAGAGATCTAAGGGACTAGATCTTAAGGAGGGGGATAAAGTATAGCTATTACATAAAATTTTTAAGAGTTAATAACTAAGTAAGAAGTTGGACTACGTTAGAAAAGTACCTTTTAAAATTATATAAAGAATTTCACTAGTTATATTTAAGTTAAACTTACTAGCTAAAATAAAGATCTACCCTATATAGCATATTATAATACTAGAGCCAGCATATAGGAATATTAAGCCACTAATTTATAATGTAGATACGTATAGATGATAAAAAGAAAATAAATAGTAAGTTTTATAGATTATTAGTTATAAGGATATTAATAATAAAATATAATATAAGGTTAAGTAGATAGGCTATAATAAGACTACCTAGGAACTATTATAGAGTTTAAAAAATGTTATAGGAAAGGTATAGGAGTATTAGAAGAAAACGGGTTAGGTAATATTAAGAATGAGCTAAAGATAAAGGGATTAGTTAAAGGTAATAAACGAGCCGAATTACCTAAGGGATCTACTACTAGCGTATAAACTGTTTCCGCTTCTTCTTAACCGGAATCCTTTTTAGCCTCCTTAGCCTTAAGCTTATAGTGACCTTGCTTAACTAAGCGAAACTTCTTTAAGCGTACCTTCTTATAAACCTTCTTAAGACAAAGTAGCCGAACGGATACAGCTAGACGAGCCTCTATGGCCCACTGCTAAGCTTCTATAACCTTCTACTCTACTTTATAAAAATGGCGTAGTTTATCTAGGGCTAGCAAGAGCTCTTTATTAAGCTTTATAGCAGCAGATTAAATACGGGACCCTATAATAAATTAGATAAGGAAGTTAAAGGCTTTAAAGACTAATAAAACGCGTATATTTAGCGTTAGAAACGGATTAAATATTGTAGGACGATCGTATATTTACTTACGTACACTTAGTATAGGAAGAAGGTTAGCGACTAAATGGAGCCGCGATTATAATATATACTAACTTCTTCTCCTTATAACGGGAATACGGAGATATGATTTTACCTAGTAAAAGAATTGTTAAAATTATATAAGTACAATACTTAGATGCCAGGGATCTAATAGGAGGTATTAGGAACGATAAAGGTTATTAAATTAAAGATAGGAATGCCATACCTCTAATAACGACTTAGAGATAGGAGATATCTTTAAAGACAAAGATAAAAAGGAGGGGGATAGTGTTACGGACCTTATATCGGCAGTAGTACGACTATTAAGGAAAGATATAAACGGGTTAGTTAAGATAGTATAGGAGGCGCTAGAACCGATCAAGCTATAGAATAAGTAGTAGCTAAGTTATATAGCTAGTCACGTTATAAGTTCGGAATGTGGGATCTATAAGGCACGTCGGAATATTATATACTTAGATTATTTAACGTACTAATGTACTAAACCTTTACTATGGGGAGGAGTTATATATTTAAGGACGTACGGTCTCTATAGATAGTTTTTCTTCTTTATAGTTAATCTTAGAATATAATTAGAGTTAATCTATTAGGTAACTACTTTACCGGTTATATTTACGTTATTAACTATTCTATACCTATATACCTAGCCCATTAATAAGTCTATCGTAGTATTTCCTATAAGGCTTCGTTATATAAGGCCGTTAAGTTATAAAGATATACTAGTAGCCACTATAATATATTATAGATTTGTTTATTTATATAATCTTAAACTAGTCTTTAATTATCTATAAGCTTACCTAGTAGGCAAATATAAGTCGCTTTTAGCGCTGCCTTTAGGTAAGCTATATATAACGGAACCTTGTAGCAAGTACTACGGTAGATCCTGTCAATAGGCTAGGTATATAGGTAATGCGTAAAGTTAATAACGTAATAACAACTAGTGGAGTAGTTGCCTAATAGATTAACTCTAATTGTATTCTGAGAATTACTATAAGGAAAGAACTATCTAGAGTAGGGACTATAGTCCTTTAAATATATAACCGTACTCCTAGGAAATCCTCCCTATATGTAAGGTATATATACTCTATCTACTCTATTATAGATCCTATAGATTATACAGATTATATAGATTATATTATATAACTTAGTTACTATTCCTTATTATATAGTTCTACTAAATTTATCCTAGACTATACCTATATTAACTAACTAGCTTCTTTTAACTTCTCTCTAAGTAGTTATAATATTGTACTTAAAGCGTTCGTAATACTATCTCCCTCTTCTTTATTTTTGTCCTTAAAGATTCCTAATATCTCTAAGTTATTTACTAGAGGTATAATATCCGTTTAATTAATTTAGTTAATATTATTACTTATTATACCTAAAGCAATTTCTCTTTCTTCTATAGTTTGGTATACTTACACTATTGCTGCTATACTATCGCTAGGTAAAATAATACTATCTCCGTATTCTTGTTATATAAAAAAGGGGTTAGTTTATATTACGCTAGCGAGTCCTTTATCTTAGCAACCCTCTTTTTATTTAGAGTGTACTAAAGCAAATATTTATTTATCTTGCGATGTTTACTCTATATCTAACGCTAAGTATACATATCCTATAACTCTTAATAGTCTATAAGTTTCTTAAGTAATTTATTATAGGGTTTTATATTTAATCTGCTACTGTAAAGCTTAACGGTAAGCTCTTAAGCGCCCTTAATAAACTGTGGTAATTATAAGAGGCGGAATAAGAGGCTGCGACTACTTAACAGCGTGCTCTTAAAACTTGTCTTTTAACCTTTACTTATCTTCTACGTCTTAAACGGGTTTATAAAAAGGTTTATTTTAAGGAGTAGAAACTTATAAAATAGGGTCTATAGGAACTTAATAATAAAAGAACGGATTCTCTTCTAACAGCGAAGGAAACAACTTTAAGTAGTTTGGTAGTCGTCCTTCCTAGGTCCCCCTTAGGTAACTTATTCTTTAGTAACTCTTCCTTATTAATATTACCTAACCTATTTTCTTTTAATACTCCTATACCTTTCCTATAGCGTTTTTTAAATTTTTTAATAGTTTTTAGGTAGTCTTATTGTAGCCTATCTATTTAATCTTATACTATATTTTATTATTAACATCCTTATAACTAATAATCTTTAAAACTTATTACTTATTTTCTTCTCGTTTTTAGTATATGTCTGCTTTGTAAACTAGTGGCTTAATATTCCTATATACTGGCTCTAGTATTGTAATATACTATACCGGGTAGATTTTTATTTTGGCTAGTAGATTTAGTTTAAATATAACTAGTAAAATCCTTTAATTAATTTTAAAAGGTCTTAGTTTAATATAGTCTAACTTTTTACTTAGTTATTAACTCTTAAAGTTTTTGTATAGTAGCTATACTTTATCTCCCTCCTTAAGATCTAGTCCCTTAGATCTCTTAGCATTATAGTATTTTTTTTATTCTCTATTATACTACCTTAGCTGTTTCTATAAGGTTCTTATAAAGATTTATTAATATCTCCATCCTTTACTTAGCTGTGCTACTTGTCTTCTTTACTTAACGTAGTAATAATAATATTTTTAGCTTATATTCATAATTCGCCTTAAATAGTAATGTACCTATTTCTTTTTATGGTGTTGCATTATATATAAACTATATAACTAGTAATAGTGATACCTAATTATTCTACGTGTAATTAACATAGTATCTTAAATACTGCTTTAGTGTCTAATTTAATCTTTTTATTTAACTATCTGTCTGCGGATAATACGCGGTAGAAGTTACTACTTAAACTCCTTACTCTACTAAGAATACCTCCTAGAATACTACTATAAATCTTAAATCTCTATCCGATATAATTTTACTTAGTACTCTATATCTTATAAATACTTCTTTAATATAGATTCTAGCGATATCTTCTATTAATATTTCTTCCGTATATGCTATAAAGTATCCCCACTTTATAAGCTTATCTACTATTACTAAGATCGCGTCGTGATCTTGTCCGGTAATAGGATCTCTTAATTTTAGCAACTTTATAATAAAGTCCTATAATATAACCTCCTATAGTCTCTCTAGTATCTTAATAGGTTATAGCCCTCCGTATAGCTTATGCCTTATTAGTTTATTTCTCTAGTAATCTAGACACTCCTTAGTAACCTTCCTAGCTATCCTCTAGATTCCGTTAATAATATACTCCTCTTAAAGTCTTAACACTAAGCCTATAGCTCCGTTGTGTCCTTAAGTTAATCCCTTATAGAATTCTTCTATAAAGTGCTCTACTATGCTTCTTAGGATATACTTTACTTCTTAATTTTCGTATATATCCGTCTATAGATCTTCTAGCTATGCTTCTAGAATTCTCTATACCTAAAAGCTTTTTAGTAACTTATAAACCTTATCTAGTCCTTCCTAAGTTATTATAATTTTTAGATAATTATACCTAATTAATCCGTCTATATCTTTTCGCAATAAAGCCCCTAATGGCTTTTCATTATTTTATAGTTTAGCCTTTTAACTTAGAGCATCTGCTTGCATATTGTCTGTGCCCTTAGTATACTAAATTTTAAAATAATATTCTATAAGCATTTCTGCCTATCTAACCTATCTTTGGTAAGTTCCTTTATTATTAGGAATCCTATTAGGTTCTTATAATCTATCTTAACTATAAATAGTTTTTCTATGCCTTATAAGAATGCTCTCTATTTCTTTAATATTATAACTATACCTAATAACTCCTTATTATAGATGTTATAGTTTAGTTCTAGTAGTGTTATCTTCCGACTATAGTATACCACTAGATGCTATCTATCTAGATGCTTTTATATAAAGCATACTCCTAGTACAAAGTCCGATATATCTATCTTAATAACCGTCTCTAGTTTTGGTTAATAGATCTTAAGAACTAGCTCCTAGGTAAATAACCTTTTAACTTCCTTAAATAGTTCTTATTATTCCTTTCCCTATACCTATAGTTCTTCTTTCTTTATTAGTCGCGTAAATGGCTTAATATCCTTTAACTATTACGCTATAAACCTTCTGCAGTAATTGCAAAACCCTAAAAATAATCTTAATTACGTAACATTCTCTAGTTCTTACTAATTTACTATAGCCTTAATCTTCTTTAGATCTATACTAAGTTAGCCTAGTTTAATAATAAATCTAACGAAATCTGTCTTCCTAGTAAAGAACTCGCATTTCTTAATTGCTACTAGTATCTGTTCTTCTTATAGTCTCTTTAAGACCTATTTAACGTATTCTTCGTATTCTTCCTTAGTTATTAAGTAGATAATAATATCGTTAAGGTATACTATAACAAATTTATCTAAGTATTCTCCTAATACATTATTAATACGCTTCTAGAACGTTGCTAGTGCGTTTATAAGCCTAAATTATATAACTAATAGTTTATATAGTCCTTCCTTTAACCTAAAGGCTGCCTTCTATTTATTATTTTCCTTAATTCTAATCTAATAGTACGCCTATCTTAGATCTATCTTTATAAAGATTTATACGTTGCCTATCCTATCTTAGATTTTGCTAATTAAGGGTAAAGGATACCTATCCTTTTTAGTAATGCTATTTAACTATCTATAGTTAATATACAGCCTTAGTTTACCGTTCTTCTTTAATACGAATAATACTAGATAACCTGCTAATAACTGCGATAGTCTAATATATCCCTTTTGTAGGTTTTCTTGGATAAACTCCTTTAGTACTCTACCTTCTTCTTTAGTAAGCTTATAGATTAGAAAGAACCTTAGACTTATTTCTAGTTCTAATTCTATCTTATAGTCCTATACTATATACTCTAACAGCTTTTCGCTTTCTGGCGACTATAGTGTTTTACTATATTTATAGTATCTCTTTAATATATAACCTAACCCTTTCTTAGTTTCCTTATACGTTGCTCTAACTTAGTACTATACCATCTTAGTTTATTATTACATTTTACAGCGTTAAGTATCTCTAATATTAACTTAACCTATAACCCAATTAATTTTTAGATTGTACTCCTATAACTAAGGCATCCCTAGTATTGCCTCGTCCTTCCCTAATAGTAGGATATTAAAAAACATCTAGATTTATTTTCCTTTAATAGTTAACTAAATAGGTCCTATTTTAAGATTAATAATACCATCTCCATAGGCTATTAAATCTTCTAAAATTATTACTAATAAATATAGGTGCTCCTTTCTTCTATATAGTAGTTCTATTTACTTAACTGCTGCTAGTAAAATATAGTTCCTTATTACTCTACTATCTATTAGTGCTTTAAACTATTAATCTTACTACTTAATTTATAAATTTAGGTATCGTCCTTAAATTCCTTTAAGGGTCTAAGGTTCTACTATTAGTTCCCTTTAGTCCTATAAGCCTCTACTTTTCCTAACTATTAGCTACTTAATCCTAGTTATACTTAGTCCCACTTAGGCTAATACTTAGTTTGCTTTTTATCTTTAATATACTATAGATAGGTATTTTCTAGATATTCCTACTATTATTGTCTATCTAGGCATTCTTCCGTAAGGAATCTTTCTAGTTAAAGTATTAAGTCCCCTTATTCTTAAACTTCTACTAGATACTAACTATATATATACTTAGCGTTTCTGTATTTTACTTTATCTGTTATCTAATATATTCTTATTAAATATTTCCGATTCTTTTCTTTTAGTATCTTATATATATTGCATACATTATCCACGCACGCTATCTATAATAATGTATAGTGTGCTTAGTATCTTAGGTTAACTCTTAGCTTATCTTTACTCTTAAGTTTAAACCTATTTTATATTAATCTAAGCGTTATAACTTTATTTACGGGTATTAAGATTCGTCTTTTACTTCTCTAGTCCTCTAATTACTCCTCTAGGTCTTTTAACGTTATAATTAAGGCTCCTTTAATATATGTTATAGCCTTTTCCGTAATTAGGTGGTTTTAGACAACTTTTTCGTCTAACTATATATAGAAATCTTCCCACTTATTATTATGTTGCTGTCTATACCACTTTTAGTATAGCTCCTTAAATATATACGCTCTGTCTATAAGGAAGTATTTTCTTATTACTACGTTGTGACAACCCTTTATATATCGTTCCTCGAACCTAGTTAAAATCCCTAAATCCTCTTCTTCTTCTAGTTCAGTAAGCCATTTAGCTCTTAGTGTGCCTATCTTAGGCCTATTAGTAATTCTTTATATAGGTACTCTATCCCTTATATAACCCAATATACTAGATCTCTTATCTAGTTTCTGCTCTTGCTATAAGGTAATTCTTACTCTAAATTCCTTTATGGTTTCTTTTCGTTCGCGCCTTGTAAGTAGATCCTTAAAGTTCTCTTACTTCTTAATCTTAATATCGACTTTTTAATCTTTAGGCTAAACATTACGTTCCCCTAGTAAGTCTTCTAGGTTTATATATCTGTCTCTTAGTCTAACTACTATTTATATTACGGATTCTCTGATCTCCTTAATAGTCCTTATTTGTTTATTAAAATCTTAGTTCTATAAGATTCTTAATCCTAAGCTTACTTCTAACTTAAGTTTAGCTCCCGCCTTAGTCTAATTAGGTATCTATAGTGTTCTTATCTTATCTTAAGAGTCTTAAATCTTATCTGTCTCGTCTTAAGAGTCTAATGCCTATAGGAAACTCTGTCCCAAGCTTATTCGTATATTTTTAAACTAAGCTACTGCTCTACTCTATCGGTTTTCGTCCATTGTAGGTCCTTAAGCTGTCCTTATTCTATCTTTAGAGTCTTAAATCTCTCTTATCTCTTCTTAAGAATCTTAAGCCTTTAGCCTTTTGCCTTTATCGAGTAGTAAATTAGCACTAGTAGTTGTCTGCTTACTTAATCTCTATAAGATACTTTTCCTATCGTCTTATAAAGCAATGGATGCCGTATCTAACGGTGTTATAATGCCCGTTACTAAACCTTACTCTATGGCGGTCTTAGTTTCTACTTCTAATACTAATACCTTAAGATCTTCTTTCTCGATATCGCTAAATAGATTTTCTTTAAAGTCCCTTTCTAAGTACTGCCTTGCTAACACTGTACTAAAAGTTGCTATTAGATCTTTATTATATTTATAAAGCCTATCTTACCCTTTATAGTCTTAAGTGACTCTTAGTTTCTTTAAACTAGGTTCTTATAGCTAATAGCTTGCGCCATACTTAGCATCTTTATAAATTTAGCACGCGTTATTATAATAAAACGTAAAATAGTTAATTAAACAATCCTTTGTTCCTCGTAGTGTATTATCGTCCCTCTATATATATATACTATCTACTAGTCTAGTTCCTCTTATTATATAGTAACTCTAACCATCTTTATAATCTCTGGCGAAATAACCCTACTTCCCGCAATTTATATAAGCTCCCTTTTTAAACCATCTTTCTTATTATAGAGTCCGCCTAAATGTCTTCTACTACTAAAATCCCTAATTTAGCCTTTGCTCTCTAGACCTTTAATTACTTAATCCTTGTCCTCTTAGTTTCTATAGTTTCTTACTCCCTCTCTTATAGGTTTCTTTGGTACCGCTTAGATCTATTAGCTCTACGCCATACTATAGTTTCTAACTTAGCTTTAGTTAATGCGTATTCTACGCCTTATATAACTATAAAACTCTATTCTAACCTCTCTTAGTCTACTCCCTTTAGTAGATCCTGTTATTAATCTTTATTGCTTAATCTATTAAATCCCTTAGGGTTTCCATATCTTCCATTAGGATAATTATATCCTAAACTTTAGCCTTAAGTCCCTATTTATACTGTGCTATAAGCGCCTTATTATTTTACTTAACTTATATTACTAGCGTCTAAAACTACGTTATATACTTAATTGCTAAGGTTCACTGTATAAGGTCTTGGAGTTTTTTTTCTACTATAGTTATTGCCTCTAGGTCTCCAAATATCTATATTATTTATTCCGCGAATCTATCCTAACTTAAGAACATAAACCGCACTTCTTAATTTATAGTTGTTATTCCATTAGCTTATATCTCTATAAGGTAAGATTTAAACCATTTAAGCGCCCTTCCTATTAAGAATAACCCTATATATGCTATTTAATCTATAAGTATTACCAGCTTTGCTCCTTCCTACGTTACCTTAAAGTGCATTTGCGTAAGGAACCCCTTAAGCTTTAATCTTTCTCCTAAGAATTATTTAATTAATAGTAACTTAACCTTTGCTACGCCTATCCCGTTAACTCTATATTCTAGTACCATATTATTTGCCGTTAACTAGTTAATTATTTCTTATAACTGTCCAACCGTTATAGGTTACTGCGAGTTAGTGTCCGCTATACTAGTATCCCCTCCTAACCTTAAAGTAGTTGCCGCCGTTAATGGCGTTATAATAGCTGCTTTTAGTGGCATATTATTTAACTTTTAATACTGTAACTAGGTAGTAATTATATAACGGAACCTTATAGCAAGTACTATAGTAGATCCTATTAATAGGCTAGGTGTATAGGTAATACATAAAGTTAACAACGTAATAATAACTGGTAGAGTGGTTGCCTAATAGATTAACTCTAATTGTATTCTAAGAATCACTATAAGAAAAGAACTATCTAAAGTAGGGACTATGGTCCTTTAAATACATAACCGTACTCCTAGGAAATCCTCCCTATACGTAAGGTACGTGTACTCTATCTACTCTATCGCAGATCCTACAGATCGTACAGATTATACAGATTATATTACGTGACTCGGTTACCATTCCTCGTTACATAGTTTTACCGGATCTATCCTAGACCGTGCCTATATTAACTAACTAGCTTCTTCTAACTCCTCTCCAAGTAGTTATAACATTGTACTTAAAGCGTCCGTAATACTATAGCTTTTGGTAAGTAATATATTACTAAAAGCCTTCCTTTTTTAGTAATTACCTAATTATAGAGTTAAAGCGTAGAGTCCTGTTTTAGCAGAGAGCTTAGTATAGATAGTAGTACGCGCCTAATTATAAGATTTAATAAAGTCGACTAAGAGTTGGCGCGTAGATGTGTTATACCTAAGGCGATTTCTAAAGCCACTATATTATATAGTTAATGGCTCGTTATAGAGAGCGTATACGGTTAATAGAGGCTCTTATAAAGTAGTTGCGATAGGAGTAAAAGGCATAGAGAGAATATTTTAGAAGGCCTTAATTACGTATTATATTTTATATAGTACGGAGCTATATTAGCAAAGATCGCGCGCCTATATAATTACGCTCTGCCGATACCTATTAATATAGTGGTAGTATTACTTAATCCTCTAGTCTTTATGCTATAACTCTCTCTAGGCTTTATATAAGGTGTTCTAAACAATTTAATTATAAGCTTAGCGCTCTTAGCAATTAGGCGTTAAAGGAGATACCTAAGGAGAGGGAGAAAACGATGCTGTAGATGTATCTAGTGACGCCGTATTAGGTATTATAGTTATATTAAAAGCAGGTCTAATATAGGCCTAAAAAGGCAAAATTAAACGGAAGATAATATCAGAAAAGCTAGGTAGAGCTCTTTAGTTTAGGTGAATATTGCGTTTAGTATATAAGGGAGAAAGGGTAGGAGAATACGCAGGGGAAGGCGTACTTAGGGGTCAATTTTCGTCTAAATTCTCGTTGGAAGCTATATCTAAAGAAGCGTATATAGATTAGTGTTAAAAACGATTAATTTTAGTATAAAAAGGGCTGATTTTAATAAGAGCAATATACTGTCCTTTTATACAACCTTAAGCTCGCTATACCTGCCAAAAGTTGTCCCCCAAGTCGTCCCCTAAGTCGTCCCTCTAACCCAATTACTTACCCAACCGCTTACTACCACCGTCACCACCTTTCCTATTTTATTATAACCTCTACTATTACAGATAAGGCCGCTTAAAGAGGCGTATAAGTCTTTCTATATAAAGAAACGCGTTAAGTATTATAAATATTAGTTAGTAATATAAAATTAAGAGCCTAATTACGGCTGTACCAGGAGAACACTTAATTGTAGAGCTGAAGAAAATGAGTCAAAGGCGTCGCGGTCGCATTACGAGTTGAGGTTGTTCGGATATTTCCATTTGATATCGGCGATCGATCTACATACGGCTAGTAGGAGGCTTGATCGACACGCACTTACAACGAGATGTGACAAGGGGTGTAGTGCAGTCGGAGCTAGGATGCAGCTACGTAGGATGCAGTAAGGCTGCCAAGCTGGCAAAACTTTCTCACCGGCCAGTAGAGCGGGAAACAACGACTAGGCAATGACGCAGGTTCACCCACCACAACTCGCTATAAAACCAAACAAAAATGTAAGCTTTGCAGTGTGAAGAATTGCATGAGCGACTTGATTGGAAATCTATGGAAATCAGGTGGTATATATACACGAAAGTGGACTCCTAACTCCGAAGCCTATGACTCATTTCAAACATATCCGAGACATATGACGGTAGTGCTGACACTAGTGAAACAGGGTAATATGCAAGGTCTGGTAGTCGGTTACAAAAAACGTCCAAATGTTCTCTAGCGCTGCAAGTCAGCCGGCAGCAGGCAACAGAGACTGCCTTCTATTCGGCTGGGAATTACATTTAGCGCCTTGCGCAGGTATGCAGAAGATTCCGTGTTGGGATAGTAGTACGCCGTGCACCTGTTGACGGGTGAAGTAATGCTTTGCACCTGTTTCTGGGGGAAGATATCGTCTAGCTCATATCTATCCACGACCCTGGCGACTCGCGACTCGCTCGTCCAACGTACACGCGCAGCAATTATCACCCTACTATGGACAACCTCGCAAATACAGAGCTGTTTCGCGTTGAAGAAGAAATAGAAGCATCACTACATAATGTGAGCGATGAAGAGTTACTACCTGCTCAGATAGTAGAGAGGTGAGTTAAATTTTTGTTCGGGCTCTTTCCTATAGACGATGATATTTTCGGCATAGGCCTGCATATAGGGGCGTGAAATATAGTATTCAAAGCCTTTAAGGAGTGTATATTTCTAGCTAAGAGGATATGCTGCTGACGTTTTTAGATATCTTAGTCAAAGGGGGAGCCAAGCGGTCAACTTAGCACAGGACTACGAGCGTATTGGCATTCTAGAAGATTTAAACAAGGCCATCAGTATTATGTGGCAAATATTAATTACGAGGCCACAAGATTCTGCCCATTTAGCTGGCAGGCTAAGCAACATTAGCGCTATGCTCGGCAGGCGATTTGAGCGGACTGAATCAATGGGCGATCTCAACAGTGCCGTCAATGTTGCCGACATGGCAGTCAATGCCACTCCCCAGGACCACCCTGATCGAGCTGCCATCTTGAATAACTTTGGAATCTGGCTCGGTGCGCGATTTGAGTGGACTAGGTCAATGGACGACCTTAACCGTGCCGTCGACGTTGCCGACATGGCAGTCAATGCTACTCCTCAGGGCCATCCTGATCGAGCTAGCAGGTTAAGCAACCTTGGAAACTTGCTCGGTACGCGATTTAGGCAGACTGGATCAATAGATGACCTTAACCATGCCGTCGAAGTTGCCGACATAGCAGTCAATGCTATTCCTCAGGATCACCCTGATCGAGCTGCTATCTTGAATAACCTTGGAAACTGGCTTGGTGCACAATTTGAGCAGATTGGGTTAATAGACAACCTCAACCGTGCCGTCGACGTTATCGACATGGCAGTCAATACCGCACCTCAGGACTACCCTAATCGAGCTGAATACTTGAATAACCTTGGAATGTGGCTCGGCATACGATTTGAGCAGACTGGGTTACTGGAAGATCTCAACTATGCTATTAATGTTGCCGGCATGGCAGTCAATGCCACTCCTCAGGACCACCCTAATCGACCTGGCTACTTAAGTAACCTTGGAAACTTGCTCGGCATGCGATTTGAGTGGACTGGGTCAATGGACGACCTTAACCGTGCCGTCGACGTTGCCGACATGGCAGTCAATGCTACTCCTCAGGACCACCCTTATCGAGCTACCCGGTTGAATAACCTTGGAAACTTGCTTGGCACGCGATTTGACCGGACTGGGTTAATGGATGACCTTAATCATGCCGTCGGTGTTGCCATTATGGCAGTTAGTGCTACTCATAAGGACCACCCCGACCAAGCTGGCAGGTTAAACAACCTTGGAAACAGGCTCGGCAGGCGATTTGAGCGGACTGGGTCAATAGACGACCTTAACCTTGCCGTTAACGTTGCCGACATAGCAGTTAATGCTACTCCTCAGGACCACCCTGATCGAGCTGGCTACTTGAACAACCTTGGAAACTGGCTCAGTGCGCGATTTGAGCAGACTGAGTTAATGGATGACCTTAACCGTGCCTTCGACGTTGCCGATATGGCAGTCAATGCCACTCCTCAGGACCACCCCGATCGAGCTGGCTACTTAAACAACCTTGGAAACAGGCTTAGTACGCGATTTGAGCGGACTGGGTTAATAGACGACCTTAACCGTGCCATCGAAGTTACTGATATAGCAGCCAATGCTACTCCTCAGTGCCACCCTGATCGAGCTGGCCGGTTAAACGACCTTGGAAAATTGCTCAGCACGCGATTTAAGCGGACTAGCGCTATAAAGGACTTTGACAAGTCCCTCGGTTCTTATAGGGCTGGTTGGAGGTGTGAGAACGCTTCGCCATCTATCCGTATTTCCCTGGCCCGCCGCGCGGCTATACTCCTCGCTTCCCAGCGAAATTGGGAAGAATCAAGCACTTTCCTACAAAGTGCTGTAAAGCTACTTCCTCTCGTAAGTCCGCGGTTATTAAAAAATAATGACAAGCAGCATATACTCAGACAGTTTGCCGGCTTATCTTCTATGGCTACAGCTATCTCTCTAAACGCAGGTAATGATGAGTATCAGGCCTTAAAACTATTAGAGCTAGGCCGTTGTATCATTGCTGGCCTCTTGGTTGAAATGCGTACAGACATATCCGATCTTAAAGAGCAGTATCCTAGGTTAGTAGAGGAGTTTGAATCTCTTCGGGATGAGCTGGATTCATCCCCTAGTAAAACACCTCTACTAGGCGATACTGCATCTTCGTGGGAATCCCAAATAAATCGACGGCTTAAAGCGGACCAAAGATTTAACGAGGTTATTACAAAAATACGCGATCTCCCTGGATTCGGTAACTTTCTTCTTCCGCCAACTCGCAAAGAACTCATGACTGCTGCGTGTCAAGGCCCTATTGCTATCATCAATATAAGCTCATATCGTTGCGACGCATTCATTGTTGAAGACTGTCAGATTAGAATGGTACCGCTGCCCGGCCTAAGCGAGGAGGAGCTACATAAAAGAATCCAGCAGCTTTCAGTTGGATCAGCACCAACACTACAGTGGCTATGGAGCGCTATTGCAGGTCCTATCCTAGACGCATTAGGGTACCAGTATCCTCCCCCAGACGATAATTGGCCTCATATATGGTGGATTCCCACAGGAGCATTAAGCCACTTTCCAGTTCACGCAGCGGGATATCACACCCAAGGATCCACTACGACAGTACTCGACAGAGTTATATCATCCTACGCCTTATCTGTAAAGACACTGGTATACGGGCGCAAATATACTATTCATACACTTGCAGAATCGGCCTCGGAGCATGCTCTCTTGGTTGCTATGCAGGACACTCCGGGGAAGTCGGCCCTCCCTTTCGCTAGTAGGGAAGTGAAGATGCTGAAAGATCTCTGCCAGTCATTACAGCTTACGCCGGTCATACCACCACGGCGCAGGAGTGCAATCCTAGAACAATTGCGAGCATGCCAGATATTCCATTTCGCTGGCCATGGACGTTCGCATCCCCTAGATCCTTCACGAAGCTGTCTACTCCTGGATGATTGGAAGGAGAGCCCATTGACTATAGAATATCTTCGTGACTCCAAGGTCCGAGAGAGTTCTCCGTTCCTTGGTTATCTCTCAGCCTGCTCGACTGGTGCAAACAAAGTGGACGAGCTTGTTGATGAGGGAATTCATCTAGTGAGCGCATTCCAACTTGCGGGGTTCCGACACGTTATTGGAACGCTCTGGGAGGTGGATGACAGTTGCTGTGTTGATGTGGCTAGGGTCGTTTACGAAACAATCCGAGACGAAGGCATGACGGACATGGCGATATGTCGGGGGCTCCATCGGGCCGTAAGGGCACTGCGAGACGGGCGCATCGAGAAGACAAGGATGACGGATGAGAGCTATACTACTAGAGCAAGCCGCAGGAATTTGGAGGTACCTGGAGTGGCGGAGGCGAATAACGTCGGGGTTGAGACGGTGCGGGAAGTAGTAAACGACAATGTACGGATGCACGCGTGCGGGTCTGAAACGGTCGCGCAGGACAAACCAACCTACAAGGAGACTGAGGATATGAGCAGCAGTAATGTAGCCTGTGGAAATGAGAGGTGTATGATGCAACCGGGGAGAGATGCGGAGCTTTGCGAGGAGAGCCATGAAGCTGAGCTACACAACCCACAATATTGGGCTCCGTATATCCACTTTGGCGTGTAGGCGTTGCCTGAGTCGGCAGGGTTGCAAATCAATCAACTCAACTCGATTAAGGCCCTGAATCGGTTGAATTGAAAGCTTTGTAAGCAGATAGTCCAGTTAATTAAATTAATTAAATCAATATTAAAGTCTTGGCACCTAGTTACAACTGAATTTAACTGGAGTAGTTAGCAACTATTATAAGTCTTAGTATAGATTTAATGCAGGAGGACCTACCTAGTGACGCCTAAAATTATTTCTAACTGCCCTTTCTGTCACCCAGCTCTTAATATAGGCCTATTGTAAGTCTTGGTATAGTGTTAACACACTCTCCTGCTGTATTATACTATCTCTTTTATCGCCAGTCGCTTTAACTACCCATAGGCCTATAACGTCTACCCGCTATTAAATAAGGAATATAGTAGCTAAGAAAACGCTTCTACTTAGTTCCTTTATCTTCTTATTAGGAATTGGTGGTAGACGCGTTAGTATTACCATCTAAGTTATAATCTAAGACGCGCTAGAGGTTAGTAGGTGCAGTAGGATTAGAACGAGCTATAGAAAGGATTAAGGTATTCATTTAACTATTATCTAACGCGTTAGAAGCCATAGTGGTTATAGAATTAATATCGTTAATGGGCAAATCTGGTAGTAAAGTTCTTCTACTGGCGGCGATATAACGGTGTAAACATTGGGTAATACTCGGGTAAACTTTTTTTAGTAAGGGAGACTAAAAAAAACAAGGTTTGGAGCATTATAACTTATTAATATTTCTATAATATTAAAAGATTCAATATTTATTAACCGATTTAATTTAATTGGGACTTCCAAATCGATTAAATTGAAAAGCCAGTGAACCCTTAATCGGTTGAATTGAGTGCCAAGATTCAATCGATTCAATTTAATATTGAAATCTCGTTGATTGACTTGCAACCCTGTGAGTCGGGTTGGAATTTTAGGCAGGTCGCTAGTAAGGCTTCTCGTTGTTCTTCGTTGCACAGCTTCTTCCAACAGGCTAGAAATTTAAAAAGATGTGATTCAGAAGGACCAGTAAGTCGCTCACATATCACTAGGGTAAGCCACCAAACTAATGCTCCTGATGAAGGCCGACTGACTAACGGCTGCACGTTTGGAGAGCGCTACGCCTAACTACCCAGCTCGCTCTTTTTATAGAATTCCTTAATTAATCGATAGTGCCTAAAGGAAATCGTTACGGAGGAAGTAAGGAACAATAATACTGTTATACCCCCTATGCACTAACTAAAAAGTAATACTCTTAGTAGCTAGCACAGAGAACTATAATACACTACTCTTAATATAAAAAGGTCTTAAGGCGGTCACCCAGTAGCTTATTAGCTAAAATGTGCTAGACTAGTTTTGGCTTGTAAAGGAAATAGTAATAGAAGGCAAAGGGGCGAGTAATAGGCGCCCCCCGATAACTCTACAGTGGTAGAGTAAAGTTTGCGATACTAGCGCGTCCGTAGGCTTATTACAGCAGTAGTGGTTCCTAAGGAGGTTAAAAAGTAAGGTAGTAGAGCACTATAGGCGACTTAAAGGCGCTAAGTAGATAAGTCCTAAAAGGCGGGGAGATGGATTACGGGGTTTTCTTAAATAGAGTTTTCTCCCTATATGTAAATAAGGAGTAGTCCGCGTGGGCCCAATAGGGATCTAAATTAAACTTCAAGTAATAAATAATTATTAATATAGAGGGAGTATATCTACGCCCTTTTATAAGTATATATCGATAAAGTTATAGTACTTCTTAAGGAGGAGCTTATAGAGTTCCTTATTAGTAAGTCCTTTTTTAAGCTTTATAAACTTCTTAAAGTCTAAGGGTAAAAGTTTATAGGGTTCTATAGGGGAGTTATCTTCTAAAAGGTTAACTATATCTATCCTATTACTATAGAGGACATAGTTTTATTCTTTATTAAGCTTATATAGTTATAATTAAAAGGCTATAGTAACGGTCTAGCCTTTTCTACGTGCTATACGGTAGAAGGCCGCGGCGTTTATATAGTAGTAGTTAGTTATAAGTGGGGT
>Ga0307515_10005533_pt1 | contig 25576 bp, 29 predicted proteins | sample 17_EM_MG_FD_194513 | JGI IMG/M metagenome (GOLD analysis project Ga0307515, IMG submission 194513) | Populus trichocarpa ectomycorrhiza microbial communities from riparian zone in the Pacific Northwest, United States - 17_EM | ecosystem: Host-associated > Plants > Roots > Unclassified | place... | reverse complement strand
AGGGGGGGACGGAGGGGACGGGTTAGGGTGGAAGCGGGAGGGAGGAGAAGCCTGTCAGGGTACGAATAGCGGGGTTTAAAATCCTTCGGCCAATCCCTGGAACACATCCGCGCGGCAAAGCGCTGTCCGCACTGAACGCTGTCCCGTTCCATTCTCGCACCCGACCACTCATATTGTCGCGGTTTCCCCGCCCACAGACGTCACAGTCCGCAAATTTTGTAGTGGACTGACACGCTCAACACCCAACACTTCTCCTGCAACCCAATCGTGCTCCTTGAACCGGAATCACCACAGAGACAAGCTGAGTCATTTTCACGGTCTGGACGTGGAATCGTTGTTCTACATCTGCTTGCCTTTATCAAAGGCGATTGTACGACCGTACTCATGACATTTTGGCTCAGAGATTCCGAGGGCTTAAGCTCTGGATTTAAACGTGTTTACCTCATGGTATGTGGCCTCCGCGTTTCAGGTATCTCATGTTGTCCCCAGAATCCACTTCGGGACACGTCATGCAGCACGTGGATTCCCTCTTCCCCGTCTGCCACCCCCTTTCGCCCATAAAACGGGGACATACCAGCAGGAGTTCAGCGTTCAATCTATCCTATGTCTCTGTTTCAGGTAGCTGGTTTGATCCCTACAACCTCCTACAACACCATGGATTCATCTCCTGCGGTATTACGGCGCAACTTAAGGAACAGACGAACATCCACTATTCGACCCATCGAAAATTAAAGCCACCAAGTCCGTCACGACCAGCCGGTCAAGGTGGTGAATGAATGTCATCCGGAGCGCGTGGTGCGCTGCGTGAAACCGATGAAAACGCTTCGACTTTCTTCACTCAGAATCCCCTACGCCCTACCACTTTGTGCTCTCCCGACTCCCTCGTTTCTTCAACCCTGGTGGACAATGGCCCAACCGAAGCGGAGACAGCGAAAGCGTTTTTTGAGGAAGAGCAAAATGGGGTTGTTTCTCCTCCCTGTAACGTTTCGGAACGGCGTTTTGCATCGCGCCGAGGAAGGAGTGCCCCCATCCCCGTCGTTTCGCCGCGGTCAGGGTTGTAGAGCTATCTACGCTCTCAGTGTCGCTGGATTGGATTGTTTCCGTATCTGACAAGTCTCGATCGTCGCACCGAGGCTCTCCGTCTTCAGTACATCGATACTCCTGCGCAACTAGAAATCCGTCAGCAAGCGTGCCACCTGTAGAAATACCACCGACTTGAGCATACGAGGTGAAGAGCCGTTCCGCCCTGGCAAGCTTCTCGACCGTTTGGGATAGTATCTCCTCCCCGTCCTCGGCTGCACCTTCTTGAGATGCTCAGGCCTGGTGATGACGACCAGAAGAAGGGATTGTTAATGCCTTGCTCCCACACTTGAAAAAAGCACAAAAAACCTACCAAACGTGAATCGGTATATAGCGTACTGGATAGTCGGGATTCATGAGCCTCAGTTGCGGTCGGGCAGGAACCGCAGGTGTTTGCTGAACGTCGGGGATATCACAACCGTCGATCCCCGAGTCAGGCGGCTCTTCCGGGTCCGACGGTTGATGTTTATTGACCAAGTCCATTTCCGTAGCGGTAACCATCCCAGACGAAGTGTCTGAAACAAAAACCGCTGCCTCAATGTGCTCCACGCTCTCCGTCCTAACCAAAGTCCTCGGTCCAGCTTGAGTCGTCATGGCAGAGGGCTTATCCAACGGGGCGGTCGTAACGTAGAAATCAGGGAATTGGAATTAGCCTAAGGGATTGGCGAAAAGTCGGAAGATGGTCGTTATCTTCAGAGGGCGAACGTTCGCAAGTATTTTTAGGAGTGTGCCTCCACGCAGCTAGAGAAATGGGGAAAGGGGGGGGAGTTGGAGACCGTCCTCCGGAGTGGGGTTAAAATCTTAGCCAGCCTTTTTTCTTTTTTGAATTACTCACATCAGCAAACTGCCTCCCCAGCCATGGAGGCTGTGGTATCGGTTGGTAGAAACCTCTGACACGAAGGAACCGCCGTTTCACAATGACAGGGTGACCAGGTGTATCGCAACAGGTGTCTCTCAACAGGGGGATCCGGGGGGTAAGTACCGCCAATTTGCCCAGCCGATCCCCACATGAGTCGAGTCCGTAAGCTCAAATTTCATGCCGTCCGCGTGCAGGTATTTAGAACACGCCGCTGCACACGCTGACCACAGCCGTTTGCGGGCCGATACTTTTAGACCGTGGAGACCATCATCACCGGGAGTGTCATGGGACGAACCGAACATCCCGATGTCACCGGTGTCACCGACGGGGCGCGGATGGGAGACAAAAATGTGCCAGAGAAAAGAGACTGATGATCTGCGGCTCCGGCGGTAGCCTAAACTTTGTCCTTGATGTAACCAAACCTGTCGACCTTGCAGAGGGGATAGAATAAACAATGAATTCGGTGGTTATTATGAGTGACTTTTGGAATACAGTGTTGATTCGTCCCGTAATAGGAAACTAGGAAAACCGGCCCAAAACTAAGAGGATCTACCAAATACAAGTAACTTACAAGGATTAGGAAAGCGAGGAGACTTTAAGCAGGACGACAAGAAAGTTATGAGGAGTATGGGTAAGCGAACAAAGGGTTAGACAACGACCGAGGAATACTACACAGAATTTGATACAACTTGCACGAACCGCTGGAGTCTAAGGGACCAGAGCCAATTAAAAAGAGTGTCGAGGTAAAGATAAACGGTTTGTTCGGTTTGTTGATTGTTGGTTGCTGGTGATGCGCATTTTTTACTGTTCATGCAAAGGCGACGGTCACCCTAGAGACACAAAATGTGAGCACAATGGCAAACACGCATGGTGGGAGGCGAGGGAGGTGTGGGCTCGTGATACGTACAACGAGAGATGAAGGTCTTGATGGTTTGGCGAAGTATCCTTATTGGACAGAATGACGGAAGAGGTGGAGGTGCGGCGGTTGATTACCATCGGGAACCCTTGGCAGATCCGCTGAGAAGGGGTGATCCACATGACCGGTGCGGAACATTGGACCTCGATGACCCGGAGCTCAAGCTCCGCTAAGAGCTCACACTTGCGAATGTCTTCAAAGGTTGCATCCACGGATTGTTTGACCATCGACCAAGATCTAAAGTTTTTTTTTTCAAAAAAAAAAAAAAAAAAGGGGCGATAAGGCATCGTTAGCATTGGGAGTTTCAACATCATCGGATTAAGAAAGCGAGCCGCCAGGGGCTCCGGGATGGTAACTGATGGTTTTGATATGAGAAAGGACTGCGACTAACCCCGCAACGTAATTTGCCAGCACATTCCAAGCGTCTGCGAGCACCTGGTCCCGTTCTGCCTTCACCACCGCTCTCAAATTCTCGAGGAGCGGTGGCGGTCGTGCGACCGACCGTTTCAGCGATTCCGGCAAGATATCCCATGTCCTGTAGAGGGCCACCTTCCGCTCAAGTTGGCCCAACTGGTGTCTCCACTCAATGAAGTACCTGTTTATGCTGTAATATTGCCGTTAAGCAAAAGGACGATAACGGATGAAAAAAGGGGATAACGGACTCCACCAGAGTTAGATACTGTCTCTCGAGCCCCTCTAAATTGGCCTTGAGAGTACGGTGTCCGTTCGCAGTGCCATTAAATTGGCAGAGGCCCTTTGACGCTGGAAAGTTGAACCCAACCGCCTTATGGGGGATGGGGGAACAAGAGACGGTGAGGCGGCAGTTGAAGGTAGCATTCATAACCATGATGAAAGGAGCAAGATGTGTAGACGGCAAAGGACGGGGGGATGACTTGGATTCAGAGGAAGGAGGACGACAACAAGAGATACATCACTCAAGCCGTCGGGTTTTATAATCCCAAAAGACGGTCGTTCCGTCAAGCGAGAAGAAAGATGGCGGGAAACTCTGAATACCGAGCACGTGACGTGCGTGTAACCGGCGCTCGCTCCCTGTTCGCTTTCGGCCGGATGGCTAATCCAGCACAAAGAGCCATCAGGTACAGAATAGCCATTTAAAGCTTACTCCTTTTGGCTCCCAACGCCCCCTCTGCCATCAGTGCCGCTTTCTCGCTCGTCACAATCCCAAACTCATCCAAAATCTCCTCCGTATGTTCTCCAGTCAGAAGGAGCGATGGGCGGCAAGATGATTCGGCTACCTTCCGTGGATACGTCCTTGATAGACATGGCTGGGGAAGCGGAACTTCTTCCGATGACAGCTCTGCCGCTTCGGAGGGGAACAAAACGGGGACAGCGCACGAATCAGTGTCTTTGGTAAACTAGTCAGTCACGAGGCGGGCCTGTGTGCAGTGTCCATGATCGGCCGCTTACTGTGAAAGATCCTCGCCCAATGGTCTCGCGTATTTGAGCGGAAGCCATCAGCCAGGAACTTACGTAGTTTCGGCCATTCTTCTTGATTTGTCCGCGTTTGTGGGGAAGGTTGCCATTCCAACGGAAAGTCTTGGCCGAGCCCTTCGATGAAGTGGTCGATGAATGTGTTGAAAAACTGAGGTTCGAGGCATCCAACCGACATCCATCGACCGTCAGAGCAGGTGTAGACGTCATAAAACGGTGCGCCACCATCCAACAGGTTCTGACCACGAGGTCTGGAGAATAATTGCGAACCGGAACCCTGATTTGCATGTACGAGAGAGAATAACGAGATGTACCGAGTTCCGGAGACCTGTTGACCTGAGATCAGCGCCAAACCTGAACGTAAAAAAGCTTGATCCCCGCACCATGTCAACATCGACGACTTGTCCCTTTCCGCTCCTTGTCGCGCGCTCGAAGAGCGCAAGGAGGATACCGAGCACACACATCATGCCCCCGCCGGCGAAGTCCGCCACGATATTGAGTGGAAATAATGGTTTCTCAGAAGACCCTGGCAACATCTAGAAGCACAAACTCCTGGTGAGTTTGACACTTTGAAATTTCACAACTCGACGCGGACCGAAAGAACGCCGCTGAGGGCCAAGTAATTTATATCGTGTCCTGGGGACTGTGAGAGGGCGTTACTGAATGAAGTGACGCGAGCGTAACTCACCGGCCATGTCCTTGTACGGACCTTCGTAACCGATGAGATTACGAAGTTAAACGAACGCAGTTTTGGGCACACCTTTGCGGGGAAACCTGCGGGTTGGGTACGTACGTCTGAGAACCTCCAGGAAGCCACGAAGGTGATCCATGCCCCACGCACCCTGATAGGCGGGCGTAAACGAGGCTGTCGTTTAACCCGTCTTTACCCAGGAAAACATCAGGCCCAAGTCCAAGTCGTTCCATCACACCCGGCCGGAATGGGTCGATCAAAACATCGCACTGCTGGATCATCCTCTTGAGCAAGTTCAGGCCGCCAGGGACCTTTGGATTAAGTGCAATGGAACGCTTTCCTCTAGCAAGAAAATCTGGGGCGGAGTTTCCTTCAACCCGGTCAACACGTATGACCCTTGCACCCCAGTCTTGTAGGACTTGACCTGCGTATGGGCCGGGTGCCAATCCTGCGAGCTACCCCGCACAGAGGGTTATTAAAATACAGTATGTCACCGGACAAATTGTCTCTTCGCTCCTCACCTCGATTACGGTTACCCCAGCCAACGGAAGTGCGGACATGATGGAGGTTTGATTCAAAGTTCCCACACTCCCTTCTCTGTGGAACGAACTCTTCATCTGAATATCTAAACTTCTGCTGTCGGGTGGACGGTTTCAACTACGAACCCGGACCCCCCGCTCGTAAAGTACGGGTAGAACTGGCCCAGTTTTCGTAAATCCCACGTGTCCCTCTCCACCGCATTCTCGAAACACACGCTATGCACACCGGCTGCACAATATCCGTTGGAATCGGGTGCAACATCGGATGAATCGGTTATTGCGCTAGGCAAGGAGCTGTATTATGCCCCCTGACCATCAAGACTACGCTACGGGTATGTTCCTATTCTCGAGACACCTGGCGGAAATCCCTCTGGTAGCATCGAACCTATAGGTGACCGCCCTGGTACGTGAAAATCCCGACTAACTCCCAGATGAAACTTAGTTGATAACCCCGAAAGATATTGATATCTACACACCTGAGATATGTGGGAGTCTTCGTACCAGAAATCCGTTCTCATTGACAGCACCATGTTCTCACCGATATGGGCGAACAGCACTCGGATCGAAAGCTCAGTTCATGTCCCAAAATATCGCTCGTTCTTCCGTCCTAACTACTAACCTGCTTTCCGCAATCCCCCGCATAATCATTTTTTTCTGGGATCTGCGGTGCGCCCCCTCATGCCACGTAAACTCCCCGTCGAATTTTTCGAACACACTCAGCGCTTCGGATGACACGATGACCGAAAACCTACTCTTAACTACCTCGAATTGTCGTTCCCCAAGCGTTCGCGTTGTTTCCGAGAGCACCGACCTGTTCCGGTCCATATCGCATTAACCTAGTAGTAATGGCGACCATCTTTGTATGCTCTTTCTCAACGCGTCCCTCTTCCAGAGTCTGATGGACACCTTGGTCGAAATACAGGATGAAACCGTAAAAACACTTCTACTTCTGTGACGTGGTCAGGGTCCTGAACTCATACCGGCGAAAGCGTGCTCTTCATATCACATCCTTATCAACAGTTTCATACAACCACCATCAGAACCCCGCGTTTCGTTGGGAAAGAGTGGATTTGTGGAAGCCAAATTCGGGGCGCTTGGGCAGTAGGCCGGCGCCATGTGCTGTATACGACTGGGTGTAATCCCGTTTGATAACTTTGTGGAATGAGTTGAATATCCCAAGTGTCGGTCTTGGGCACTCGATCGATGATCGAGTCATTCCGACGCACACCATTCCCCACCGTGCCCTCAGTTTCCCCGCACTGGAGACCTACTACTTAACCAATAGAGGATCCCTGATGCGGTGTTGCTGAGGTTACTTGGACCTGGTGCATCAGCCCTGAACCTCTCAACAAATGCCTCCATTCCCATCCGAGCCTTGACTGGAATTCGACGGCCATGTCTCACATGAATCCGTTACGGGATGCACGAACAGGTGAGTAATGGTCCCTTCCGTATCGTGTACCAACTATTGACCGCGGGTTCAGATATATCTGTGTTTATTTAACTCGGCCGTGCGGGCCCGTAAGGCACACCACCGAGTGCTGGTAAGATCTCGCAACAGCCACCTGGATCCGTTCCCCCCAATCGTTGGTCACAACTAGCACCCTCGACCAGATATCCGCACACAAAGCGGTGAAACCGCCTGGTATGTGAAGCCTCGTCACTGACACTCTGGCCACCCCATTACCTGACGCATTCAGGTCCAACATCAACCACGAACACACCGTCGCCCCCCCCCTCTGACTCTAGGTCTTACTTCAATTCCCGTCACTTTCCGTTGCTGAGCTTCCACCCTGATTTACGGGTAGCTCCTACTCTTTCGATGCTGACAGGGAACGTCCCAAGCTTCCTCAAGGACCTGAAACTGATTGCGGGTTTGCGTGTCGCACACAACCAACCTGTCGGTTCCAAACACCGATGCCAGCCAGCCAGGCACCCGTACGCTTGTTTTTCCAACTCACGCTCTTCGTTTCATTCTACCGTACTGACGTCGGACTCTGAGGTGTGCCCTCCCCGCTGCACAATCCTGTGCATGATACGAGCGCGTGCTCTAATATGCCTGCTCACTCATGAAGAGTAAATGAAGGTGATTGATCGGGAATACTTGAGGTGCGATGGGGCGCCTGCGTAGCTCAATCGGGTTACCTGGTCGAAAATCGGTCTGTCGGCCGAACTGTACAATTCTGGTCAATTTTCGGCCGAACGAAACGGGACGTTTGGCGACCGGCCCTGACTAGGACTGCTCGATCCGACTCGAGGAGTGATTCGCAATCATGGGTTCGATATGAACCTCTGGCCGGAGACCTGAGATCTTTGGGTCGAAGGTTGACCGGACAGTTTTTTACAGTGCGTGACCAACTCTCCCCCCATCCGGTGGGCGGGTGTCCCGCTCCTTCCGCCCTCGTTGCATGAGGAGATTCCTCCAAACACACAGCCGCCCACTCTCATGAACAATGTCCGCGACCCCGACAGCGAAGACACCGATCTCTGCATTATTCTACAGCCACAACATCTCGTGTTATATCCCCTCGAGCTACTTCCCCACTCCTCCGTTACCGGTGCAGTTTCCGTACCGATTGCGACCTCCGGGTGAAGAGCGAGGGGAAGTTGGCCTCGTTGGAAGCCTTGGAAGAACAGTCGTTGCCCCCATCCCCACGTGGATCTCAGTACTAGAAGTTTGTGTCGAGTAACCGAGGCCCACAGCGTCTCCTCATCGGACTCCGAGGCGGAGGAAGAGTACAAATCGACGGAGCCCACGGAAGAGGAGGCTGTTGCCCAGCAGGAATTGGTTGACGACTTGAGTGGTCGGCCTAAGATTGTTTTGTAGACAAGCGTGGGAATACTGTGTCGGGTTCTTGGTTCCCTGCGAGAGCGGCACCAGTGTTGGTCAGCTGGGAGGTGGTCGCGTTATTTCGGCTCGCAAGTCCGTACGTTGATCCCGAAAAAACACAATCACCCCTATGCCGTTGTGCTCACTCTCGCGCTTGCCGTGCGGTGTGTACCTCATCTGTCTTCACTGAGCCCAAGACACTTAATCGATCCCTAGAGTCACAGCCGCATGCCTTCCTGCAGGACTTGAACGGCGCCCCACGAAATGAACCGGGAATTGTTGACCACCCTGCCTCAGGGGTCCGGCAGACGCGGAGGGTGGGTCAGCTTCGAAATATATGAATAATCCACTACAAGGTGCACACCACCCACAGTCAGGTGAATGTGATACTGACAACGATGGGTGGAGTATACGGTATAGCTTATGGCGCTTGCTTGCCACCCTAGATATGTCAAGCAGTAAGCAATACATTGTGCCACGAAGCCTACCCGCATGGGCCACCGATGCACATAGCTAGTCACTCCAACTGATGCCCTCAACGTGTTGGTCTATCATCGGTGCTGTGCCGGGTGTTCTTCTGAACACCACAAGGGCAGCGTCGGCAGTAAGGATCAGAGATAGGATACGCGCAGATTTTGTGGACCTCCCACGGTGGTTGAGATTGTGTAGTTGCTGTGTTGTAATACCGGGTGGTCGTCCGAGGAACCCTAAGCACTGCAGAAGGGTGCCGGTTATCGAGATTCGCACTACCCACGACCCGACAGAGCGGTTGGGGGTCTCTGTATATTCCTTGACGGGCCCCAAATATCCACCATGATAGCGCGTGCACATGGTTGCAACCTCGCGGACAGTCACCCACTGACAGTAAGGGCTATACTTGAACCCATCAGCGAGGCTATACTTTTCTTTTTTTTTTCGATTGCAGCAGGTTTCATTTCGATGGACCGTTCTTCTGAAGATAGGTATCGATACAGCCTCAATTCGTTATTTACCTTTTGATCGCATTGGGGCTCGGCATCCCGGCATGGCGCATGATACCAGAGCCAGGTGCCTCGGGCACAGCTCACTCCCACCATCATGCAACTCAAAAAAATAGACGGCGTATCCCTGGCGCGAACCGCGGGTCACTGACGACCCCACAAACCAAGAAACGAGCGGGAAAACCAGGTCGCCAACCTGCTGGCGTCGATTGCGGACCTGCCGATGCCGTGGTGCCGGGGTGCCGGACCCCAATACCGGTGATAAGATAGACAGGAACTGTCCCCATTGGCTAGCGCAGATCTCCTCTTAACTTAACTTAACTCACATCATCCATTGGGTACCGGTTCGAACTTCACAATCAACCAAGATTTGTTCGACGAGTAAGCATTCCGTTGCCCCCGGTGTGATGGAGGTTCGTCAAGCAAGACCAATCGACATGATGCCAGTGATCGAGTCGCTTTTCTGATAATTGCTTCCACGGTGAGTGTTGTCCCACAGGCACAGCCAAATCAACGCAGCGTAGGGATGAGTACGTGAGTCCCTCGAGCTGCGGTCCTTATCTGCGTCGCTCAACACTCTTTGTTAGCGGAACGCGATTCTCAACGGAGCTGTTCATTGTGATGTGCCTTCTAAGACCGGTTTATATGGCACGTGTGGGTGTCCACCGGCGCAATAGTACTTAGGATTCGCAGTGTGGATCGGGAACTAGTCTATTCCCGTGCTTCCGTGCCGGTCCGAGAAGGGGATGTATTCACAGTTAGCCGGAATTTGACTTTTCACGGTCAGTTGCTACCTCGCGTCCTGATCCCCTCTGCCCCGTTTATAATTGAGGGGATGGTCATGTCTAGGAGTTGAGTGGGAGCCTTCCTTCGTTCGAACCCTCCCCTTTGTCTTCACCACACCGCACCGTGTAAGTCCCACATATTGCACAATTTCTTGTACGATTTACTCATCTACTGACAGATGCTAACGAATCCCACGGCCACAGCCAGACGCTGGCTTTCCTGTGCACTCCTTCTCTTCCTGTTTGTTCAAGTCGACGCGGTCAGGTTAGACCAATGTAGAGCCAAGTTCGTGAATGAAACTGGTCAGGCCGGTCCGTTGGAGGTCACCTATCACCAATGTCTGGAAACATGCGGTAGAACGGCTGGAGAGTTCAAGTGGACGATGTTCTCTCAGGGCTTTGGTGCTTGGTTGTTGCCCTGGATCGCTCTGATGTTCCAGTTACCGTTCGGTGCTGCAGGTATGTAATCTTAAGATCTCATGAGTAGCTATATAGGCAAGTGTTGAACGTTGAACGCTGATGCTCCGCAACTTTTAGACCGCTTTCACAATCTCGTCTCCGTGTTTATGGCCATCGGGTCTCCAGCATTGGCAGGATACTCACTTGCCATCACCCGCCTTAATAGCAGGTGGCTGATGAATCAATTCTCCTATCCCCACTTCCCCAATAATAACCGCATCCCCCTTGCGGTTTCCGCACTCCAGCATATCCCGTTCAGGATCGATGGATCGGGTTCTCTCCTTCCATCCTTGGTCGTCTTACGCCAGAACAATCGATACTGGGAGGTCCTTGAAGTGGCGGCCAAACGCACCAGGCAATGGACCATCCCCGTGGCAATGAACATTGTCTGGGTTCTTGTCGCCTTTTCGCTCACCATCGTGGACTCTTTCGTGGATTTCAGTTATTTCATCACTGTCCCCGGGAATGCGGGTTATTCTATTGCGGCTGTGTGGACGTACCTTCTTCCCCTCGTCGTTGGTTGGCTTCACGTCGGATCCCAGCCCGAGGCCAACCACCTCCGTAACGCTCTGGAAGAAGCACATAATACTGCGTACGTGGCCACTCCTTCAAAACCCGTCCTCGCCACGCAGATCAACGGCCGTTTCACTCGCGCAATCGAATTTTCGACGAAACATATCAATTACATTAACGCTGACGAGGAGAAGACCGCTCCTATTTTTAACTATTCTCGCGTGTTCGTCTGGTCGCAAAGCGCCGAGCATATCTTGAAGCTTTACCAGCATGCGGCTGCCAAGGCTGAGCTGAGGATCACTGTGCATGGAGGAGAGTGGATGGGCAGCGATGAGGTTGCCCCAACCCATAATTGGACTGGAAACGAAGCGGAGGTTATGCAATACTGTACGGCGGGGCGACAAGCTCCCGTTCATTTTAATCCGAGCGACCCACAGCCCCCTATTCCTCTCGCCCCGTATTCTGCTTCCCCCCCGTCGCCCAGACCTTCCACGATGACTCTCCCGACGGCCCGGATGTACGCTAACGCTGACGTGTTCGTGAACGGGCGCTCCTCAAGCACGTTTTCCAAGTATGACGAGGAAGTGTTATCCAAGTACGATGAAGAAGCGCCAGCCAAGTACGACGAGGAAGCACCATCCACGGAAGTTCGAACGGTACCTGAGAAGCCAATATTCGCAACAGAAGTACTCCAACGTGTGGCCGTCGCGACCGTCCTCGCTCTTGGTCTTCAGTGGGGTACAACCGGCGCCTCCGTCCTCATTCACCTCAACACCCCACCGAAGGGAATTGGCTGCCGAGCTACCACCTTCACTGTCTACGGCATCGCAGCGACACTCGCCTTCTGGCTTTTGCTCTTTTCAAGTGTGTTTGCCCACTTGGCTCGTCATCAGAGTTTCCGCGAGAAGAGATCAGGCTTGAAGACTTTCTTCGGATACATTGCCGTTTTCGCGAGGTGGTCGGGAAAGTTCATCGCCATCATTAACGGGATTGGAATATTGATTTCGTGCATCATGCAGTTCGCTGGTGTGTACGATAGCTGTTTTTGTTCCTCCAACATTTTCGGGGGAGACCCAAACGGGTTGGTTTCGTTCATGGAGAAAGACCCCAGGCAAAGTGAAGTGTATATGTATTGGATTGGTGGTATTATTATGGCCTTTGGTGCGAGTGGGCTTTGTACCTTTGCGATTTATGTGGCCACCCCGATGGGGTAGGGATATGGACGGCTAAATTTGGATTTGTATGTTCTCGACGACCCTCCAGTCATTTCTAACTCACACTGTAGTTCAAACATTCAAGTGTATCTCATACCATGTTTTGTAGCACTCATTTCCATATCAATCAGCACCTTGACCCAGTTAATAGGTTAACCCAAGCGAATATTTTGTCGGTCGTTTGACATGGAGGTTCACAGACTACGCGGGCAGACGGCGGCGCACTATGCGCTGAAATCGGGTGCAATCGAGTGAGTCGGTTGTTTTGCTAGGCAAGGAGATGTTTCACACCCCAAAGCCAGTCGTGCGCGAAGGTAGCTGAGTTTCTGCAGCTGGTAGCTTAAGCACCGAAGTTATCAGGTTGAACGTGCTCCGTCTCGACCGGTGACGACCTTGGACAAGTGAGGTATGTGATCGAAGATCGATGATCTCATCCCGACGCCAGTCCCAATCACGGCTCCCATTCGGTGGGTGTCCCGCTCTTTCCACCCCCATTGCATGAGGAGATTCTTCCAGATTCACAACCGCCCACTCCCACGAACAATGTCCACGACCCCGACAGTGAAGAAACCGATCTCCGCATTACCCCTACCTCCAGAACATCTCTTGCTTACCAAGAACCTCACTCCGGATGCTGAGACCCCCAATCTCCTTCGATTCCTCGAAATATTGAAGGAGAAACCATCAATACAGAGGAGGTCTCGTGCTATATCCCCTCAGAGCCACTTCTCTTTTACTTCTCCGTTACCGGTGCAGTTTCCGTACCGATTAAAGCCTCCGGATCCGCCTCCGACGGATGAGGAGCGACTGAACTATATCGAGAGGAAGTTGGCCGAGTTGGAATCCTTGGAAGAACAACCATTACCTCAAGCTGCACATGGATCCCGGTACAAGAAGTTCGCGTCGGGTAACCGAGACCCAGAGCGTGTCCTCATCGGACTCTCCGAGGCGGGGTTGCGGGACTGTGTTCCCGGGTTGGACGTCGGGGATGCGTTTTCTGTCATCGGGAAGCCGTCTTTGTTACCTTCGGAGGAACAGAACGAATCAACGGAGCCCACGGAAGAGGAGGTTTTTGCCCGGCAGGAATTGGTAGACGTCCTGAGCGGTCGGTCTATGATTGTTCCGTTTGACGAGAGTGGGAATCCTGTGTCCGGTCCTTGGTCTCTTCGGTACAGCGGACACCAGTTTGGTGTTTGGGCTGGTCAGTTGGGGGACGGTCGTGCCATTTCACTCCGTAAGTCCGGACGTTGACCCTAAAGTCTCTTCCCTCTTATTTCTACAATCCCCAGTGACTACACCCCACCCAAACGACCCGGAGCTTGTTACAGAAATTCAGTTGAAAGGAGTAGGCAGGACGCCCTACTCCCGCAATGCCGACGGGTTGGCAGTCACGCGGTCCTCAATTCGCGAATTTCTCGCAGCCGAAGGTACGAAAACCCCTTTGACCCGCTTTCTGTGAATGCTGAGGTGTTATGACACCAGCTATGCACGCGTTGGGGATTCCAAGCTCGCGTTCATTGGCTTTGATTTCCCTCCCCGGAATCGAAGTTTGGCGGGAACGCGTCGAAACGGCCTGCATCGCGACTCGAATGGCGCCTTCTTTCCTCCGTGTCGGATCCTTTGAGGCCTTGAACCCTCCTTCCAACGTGTTCTTTTTCGGGGGACACCAGCAACCGTCCCATTGGGAAGGTCTCCGTGTATTAGGCGAATGGGTGGGGAGGAGAGTATTGAGGTTGGAAGGCATTGAGTGGGAAGGAGAGAATAGGACTGCTTGGGGTAAGAAATTGGTCCTCGAGACAGCGAAGAGGAATGCGAAGATGGTCGCTGGCTGGCAAGTGTGCGTATTTATTCCTCCACCGTGCGTTCGGTATGCGATGTCCGACAATTCTCTCAGTTATGGGTTCATGCATGGTGTTATCAACACAGACAAGTAAGCGATTCCGGGACGAGCAGCTTGACTGGACCTGAACCGTTCCTAGTGTGTCGGTCCTCGGTTTGACCATCGACTACGGTATGTGGTCACGGTAAAAGCGGCTTTGGGTGTTGAACGTTTTCCCAGGACCGTACGCATTTATGGATGTGTTTGATCGCTGGCATGTTTGTAATCATACAGACGAAGAGGGGAGGTACTCGTACAAGGCGAGTTTCACTTTTCTGCATCGACGTAACCGTTTTCTGACCTTCTCTACAGCGACAACCAGAAATGGTGTACGTCACCGGTGGTTCCGTCTCAATTGCGGTCAACCCTGAGTTTCATTCCTAGGCTCTATGCTGTGCAAGCGTTACTCCGCTCCGTCGCCCCAATCATAGCGGCAGAAGAGGAGCTCGGGGGGAAAGCGATTTCCAAAGGCTGGGCAAATGTCCATGGAGAGAAACTAGAAGGATGGTCGAAAGCTGGCCAGAAGAGTATGCAATCAAAGGTGGAGAAACTCTGGGATGACACATACGATGAAGAGTATGCAAGATTGTTCCGCCGGGTGGGTATCCGTTTTTAGTAGTGCGACACGATCCCTCACCGATGCTTCTATCAGCGTTTTGGATTACGGAGGAATCTCAAATCCGATGGGACCGGCATCTTCGAACGGTTCCTCGACTTAATGGAAGAACACAATCTCGACTTCCATGCTACGTTTAGAAAGTTGTCCGCCTTCCGGCCCAGTTGCGTCCGGGGTAACGACGGGAAGCTTGATGCTTTCATTTCACACCTGCTGGAGTCAACCCCACGCCCCGAAAAACTCGACAAGGTGAGAGCGTCCGCAGATTTAAAGGCGTGGCTGGCGAAGTACGCCAGCCGTATCTCGAAGGAACGAGAGGACTGGGGTGGCAACTCTCAGGAAGAGGTCGATGCGCTCCGGGAGAAAGAGATGAATGGGGTTAACCCACGATTCGTGTTGCGGCAGTGGGTGTTGGAAGAGGTGATCGCGAAAGTCGAAAAGGACGCTTTCAGTGGGAGGAGGATTCTGGCCAAAGTTCTCAAGGTGCGCTTTCGTAATCACTCGATCACAGTGCGAATCGAATGAGTTGACCGCGCTTCGATTAGATGGCGACGCATCCGTGTGAACCATGGGGAGCTGAGGGGGTTGGCGAGGAGGTATGTGCGAGCGGGGAAGATGGAGAAGAGAGGAGGTATTGTGGATTTGGGGAGGAGAAGATGTTGGGTTTTCAGTGTAGCTGTTCCAGTTGAGTCCGCGAGGCCCAAGCGTCTTCGTGTCGTTACGAGAAAGGTATCTGCAAATCGTGCAAAAGTCCGGCAGTTTATTATAAGTCCATGATTCCTCATCAAAGGGTTATAACGCGTTGTATCACAATACACAACTCAACCCTAAGCGCCACCAAGGAGAATTACAACGAGGTACAATGAGTTATATATATCTGGTTACAAGCTCTTGCTGGGGAAACATAATTTTCCACGATTTGATGATGCCCCCCTCCGGGCCCGTACCACGCCTTCTTCTAGTCCAAGATCGCTGATTCTTCGAGGACGGGGTTGCGGGGAAGCTCTCGAAATCAAAATAGATTGTCTCCTTCTCTTTGCTTGCTTGGACCATCTCCTCCTCATTCGGATTCTTTCTCACTTACCCTGTTGTGATTCAACGGTCTATCTTTTCCGCGATGCTTATTCACATCGTCCCGAGTTCTATATTCGCTCCCCCACTGCTTTTCCCTTGGTGGTTGCCCATAGACGGGGAAAAAATATGGTTAGATTAAACCAATCATACGGATAAACGGTCAGAACGCATACTGTACAAGTTCATTTCACCCGCTCATGTGAACAAACCCCGCTCGCCTACTCATGGAAATGGAATTAGGCAGTGCTAACCCGGATTTCCGTAAATGAACTCAACTCAGAGGCACCCTCTTCTGGGCTTAAGGCTGGACCCCAGATATAAACCGCTCAATCTTGAAACGATGTCCATACCCTCCTGCCCCGCACAATGCCCCCCCACAGATCCTTCCCAACCTTTTTACCAAGCGACCACGAGCGGAACAAGAGGCCCCCAGTAGTTCCAGCCCCCGCAGCTAGAGGGCTAGACGCCTCTGATGTTGCGACCAACCCCCAATCCATTTACGGGTCCCGAAAGGCTTCCGTCGTCCTCGATATCATCGTGGTCGGTTGTGGCCTTGGTGGTTTGGGTGCTGCGTTTTGTCTCACACAAGCCGGTCACCGTGTGACCATCATTGAATCCTCCCCCGTGATAGGAGAAATTGGCGCGGGCATCCAAATCAGTCCTAATTTCAGTCGGTTGCTTTGGAGGTGGGGCCTGGGAAAGCATCTGGATGAGTTCGCCGTCAGACCAGAGGGTGTCGCATATAGGAGGTACAGCACCGGCGAACGCGTCGGGTTCACGAAGTGGGGAAAGACTCTGGAGAGGGAGTACGGCACACCGTATTATCACATCCACCGTGCAGACTTGCACAAACTTTTACACGACCTTGTTGCCCCGCACGTTACCATCTTGTTGGGTTCGGCCGTCATTGGATGTGATCCGGACCCAGTGTCGCCTTCGGTCACCCTCGAGTCTGGAGAAGTCATAAGGGCGGATTTAATCGTTGGCGCGGACGGCGTGAAGAGCTACATTCAGCAGGTCGTGTCAGGGAAACCGAACAAAGTGGAGCTAATAGGAGACGCAGTCTATCGAGCGACTATACCTGCCTCGCTGATGATGCAAGACCCGGAGTTACGCGAGTTCATTGAACACCCACAGATGACCGCATGGATTGGGCCTGGGAGGTGTTTAACAGCATATCCTATCGTGCGCCAATCTCCTTCCTTTCGAATGCCCAGACCCGAACGTGCTGACCACATGAGTTCTTCCTACAGAGGAGGAAGGAAATGTATAATCTCGTCCTTGTGCACCCAGACGATGGGTCGATAGAATCCTTGATTACAGAAGGAAGCGCAGATAAGATGAGGCACGAATTTGATGACTTTGAGCCACGGTGAGGAGGAGCCTCCTATTTCCGGGGTGTGTGGCTCAACACTTCCGAGTAGAGCCCGCAAATTGCTCGGATTCGTCCAGTCGACCCGCAAATGGCATTTGACGGATGGGAAACCTCTGGATAGATGGGTTCACGAGTCCGGACGTGTGATCCTGTTGGGGGATGCGTGTCATCCGATATTGGTAGGACGCATTGTGGACTCACTTCTAACCCCTGTTGTTGATGTCTGATCATAGGTATACCGAGCGCAAGGTGCTGCGATGGCAATCGAAGACGCAGCCGTGCTCGCCAACCTCCTTTCGAGAATCTCCCACCTTTCTCAATTGAAACCTCTCCTGGAAGCCTACCAGGATCTCCGACTTCGCCGCACTGCTGTGGCACAAGAATCCTCGCGACTTAACCGGCGTACCTTCAACCTTCCAGACGGACCAGAACAAAGGGAACGGGACGAGAAGATGCGAAGTGCAATGGCCCTGGAACTCTCCGACAATTCAGGAGCGTCGGGGGGTGGGTCGGGTGTGAATCAGGAACAGTGGGGCGACAAGGAGAAGAACGACATTTTTTTTGGATACGATGCGGATGCTGAGGTAGATAAGTGGTGGGTAGCCCACGGGAAGAAGTTGGAAGCGGAGGTGTTTGTGAGACCGAAGCTGTAAAGCTCGTGACGGTCGCTGGGGTTGGTTCATTGTTGGAGATATAACTGTGCGCGAATGCGTCGTATGTACCACTTTTGCACCGGTATCTTGGGGGAGATGCGTTGCCATCCGCGGGCGTCGACTCGTTCCCGCGATACACCACGAGCACCAGTCTCCGAGTCCAGATACTCATCATCGAGGTTATTGAGAGAATAACCGGGAGCTGAAATGGTTGTTTGGTGTTGAACGCCCCCCGCCGTGGAAAGCTTGTTACGAGATAACAGTTCAAGCTCTCGAGCTGTGAACAGCACACGCTTTGGGTTCATTGACACAAAAACCAAGCTAAAATGAATACCTTTTCTCTTCATTGGGCTTGGATATGAAACCGTCATGGATTAGGCTGGAAATCCAACCTCAAGTCCAGAGGGGAGCAGCCCTTCGTGGATGCCGTGTCCAAACCGAAGGTCGAACCGCGTCTGGCTCCGGGGTAACCTCGGAATGGTTCCGTGGCCGGTGTCAGTCGAAACCACCGTTACGGTCGAAAAGCTCAAACGGAACCACGCGAGATCTCTCAATTCAACACAACGTCACAAATAGTCGACTGATATTGGAGGCACTTCTCTCTCGCGACGCTAACGGCACGGCAGCGTATAACGGTGGAAGGGAATGGAAGGTGGATAAAGGGGATGAGAGAGATTTGAATGGGTACACCCCCCAAAAAATCGACTCTATCGGAACAAAGCCAAACTCCTTTCGAACAACGCGTGCTAGGTCGTAGGGCAGGCTCGATTCCAGTCGTTCACAACTCTACCGAAGGCACCTTGAAAACGCGACAACTCGCCAGATCTCGCCGACTGTTCGTCATGTGCGTGACCTGAACATCTTGTCGTCCGCCGTGGTATCAACGAACAGCCCCATACCTATACACCAGACGTCCCGGAGGGGGCCTACGTTTCCAATGTTGTCGCCAGGAACCACCTCTTCGGCCAGGCGAGGGTCACCCTCTTTCTTCCCAGGTTTTGCGTGACTGAGCCTCTCTCCACAGTATCGGATAGACATCCTGGATTCACTTTCATCCCCAGAGGTCCGCCCATGCCTCCTAGGAACCCCCCTCTCGTCAACCACAAATCCTCCCGCCACGATCACATACCCTTGAAGGTTCGCCCGAGATACAACGAGTATTTCGTTCCCAAGTAGTTGTCGAACGTCGTGGGAGTGTTGCTAAGCCCAACGATTATGATGATGGGCGCGGAAGGCGTCATGGTTGTAGTCTTGGCCTATTTGATGGTACGAGAGGTAACTAACCGGACTTGTTTCTGCTTTGTGTGGATTCACTCGGGTACGCACATTGGCGTTACGATGCAGATTTGCCGGGGGCGCCTTCCGGGATTGTCTTGATCAGGCTTGATCTTTCCGACCTACCGCTCATCGGTGTTGGCGGAATATCTTGCGTTTATGCTGCTAACAGCTCAACGCATTCTCGCCGTTCGCCTTCTGTGCTCCTACACCCCCAAGGATGACCAGAGTGTCACGGGCAGATGGGGTATGCGTTTGTTTGGTATTCTCCGACAGCCCGTAAATGCGTCTACGGTCTTGAGCCGGCACCCTCACGGTTTACCTCTTTTACGACAAGGCCCCCGAGGTGGCGATCCAGGGGGACATGTCTACCAGCGACTGTCGTTGATGCCAACACACCGCCCCTCCACCATCTTGCCATATCCATTATCCCATTTTCCGCCACTCGGTGGCACCCAACGAGCGACTGTATTTCTCTGATCTGGGGAGGTTGTGTGCTTCGGTGGTTCTTACGGTGCGAACAACTGGAAGGACCCAGTGATCTTGCGCATTCGCAACACCGCAGAAAAGCCGGGCAAGGGAGCCCTTTGCACACGAAACCCCTTGCATTTCTTCCAACGCGGTATCTATCAGGTTATGCAGTATACATATTTTCTGCGTGTTAATACCTTGGTCTGGTCTGACATAGTGGATCGCATCTTTCCTCTTAAGCACGTGTGGGGAGATACCGACACTCTGATCCCAGATGCACGCACTCGCACCGAATCGTCCCATTCATTTCCCCCCTTCAGCAAAACGGTTTGGTTCTAACATTTTCCATGACGCGCCCGGTGCGACAAAACCAGATCCCTTGACAGATTTGGGACTGTTCGTCGAACTTCCCCAGTCGCCCTACTTTTAGGGAGGGTCTATAAGTACATCAGGGATCCTGTGGCTCAATTGGTTTTTTGAATGACCTGCCTCTTCCCCGTATCGGGCTCTATTCCCCGTTATTCTGCCCATTCACTTCCTCCCCTTCATCCTCTGGCCTCCCACGGTGTGAGCCCGTATCGTATCACCGTACCCGTCGCTCACGTACGTCATATCCCAGATTGGCGACTCGTTGCGAGAGAGCCAAATTGGATTCCAGCGACACTGCAACCCCTCCGCGAATTCTGTGCCTCGTCCATACCCCAAGCACGATGACAACCCATTCATGGTGTGTTGGAACATTCTGATATCGGTTCGGGAGATTAGATGAGGCATAGAGAACCGTGCGTATGATTACTGCGAGTCCGCGCATGGTGGTCTCACTGCAGGGAGTATTTCTGCCCATGGCGACACTGATCACCATCATCATTAATCATTATCATCTCCCTTACCTCCGGTCCACTACCCATTCTTTCAGTGGGTACTACTCGCCGCGATCAAAGTTTCCAATGTCTCTCCCCCCGTTGGCAAGTAAGTCTGACCTCCAACGTCATCGGCGTACTCAATCTAACGAGGAGATACAGAAACACGCTTCCGCTATTTCACTGCGTAGGACGGTTGCTAGCGCTGTCTAATGCCATCTGTCCGCCTCCACCGTTAATGCAATATGGGCTCGACGCCGTTGTCCCGTTCTTTTCCCCCGCCCGTCCCAGCTCACACATCTTACCGAATACCATATCAAGGGATCGTCGGATCAGTCCTCCCACGAGATAACGGCAGTAGCCCCATGAGGCAAAAGGAGAGAGATGGGTGATCGGATTGACCGCTCGCCAACAGCCTCCAAGCCAAGACCTCGCACACCTAGATTTCAGAGTGAATAGATGGTCAAATGGCCCAGTTTCCCCCATACAGACACCCATATCGCCCCTGCGACGGCCCTTCAATCGCGCACCCGCTTGCGGATGGCCGGCGAGCGGTATCAGGGTATCATGACGGATGGTTACGGGTGCCGAGCCTGCCACCCATCTGTCCGCAGTTTTTCTTGTCATCTCCAGGGGAAGACCAAGTTTTCTTTTCACTGGAGAACCGCCCATTTATCGCTAAGCTCCGTCGGGGTTCGCGCGTCGGGAGAGAAAAGTCAATGCTGATGTCGTAAGGCACCCAGGCTAGTCACCTTGACGATGTCACCATCCTGTATCCACCAACGCACGACACCCGAGATCGTTGCAGCTTTCTCTTTCTGCAGTCAAAATCCACAGCATCGGTTCCTTGAAATCCTATGCATTTATATAATTATGCAGAACACGGTGCCATGGTGCGTTTTCGTGACTTCTCACTAATGCATTGAACTTGGGCGGAACAGTCACTGTACATGGGGGCGCCCGCCTGAGAAAAATGTACAATGTATTACACCCGCATGGCCCTCCGCAAGCTATCATGCAGTTGGGCCGTTGAGCTCGTGGCCGTGCGAAATCGGAACATTTCTATCGGCAGGACCAACGGAATAGCCTGCGAGTGGGCAATCCAGGATTTATGCGATATGTAGGTTGCTACGCATTTATGTAAACAATTTTGACGTCTGTATATAACTGGGATTCGGCCGAGCCGTATCCCTAACCATTTTCTCTCCTTCTGCCTCTGTACCAATCTCCCCTCGCAGGAGTTCTCTTTACCTTCGTTTGAACGTCACCGTCGTTTCTCAGCTTTCGCTCTTTCAAAGCTATACAATGGCTCCCGTCACATTCAAAACCGTGTACTTGTTCCTCGCTCTCGTTGCTCTCCCCCAGGTTCTCGCTGGACCTGTATACGCCCACCAACACCGTGCAGTGTCGGATTGCGTCAAGAAGTGCAAAAGCCGCTGGGGCAGTGGGGGTGGTAATTGTACTACAGGTGTGTGTTCGCTTGTCCGACCTGTTTGGGCAATTGATCGCTGAACTGGGCGTTTTTTGATCTCAAGGTCCCACGCCTCCCTCCACTCCGACTTCGACTCCCATCCCTGCTATTCCCACCTCTTCTCCTACCCCTGCCGTCGATTTGGCCGAAGTGCCTTCTCCTTCTCCCTCCCCGGATGCATCTCCTGCCCCGAACACCACCATCACCACCACCACCACTACTACTACCAATGACTTCGGTGACAAAGCTTTGACCGGACACAACAGCTTCCGTGCATTGCATGGCGCTTCCCCTTTGACCTGGAACGAAGAACTTGCGGCTGCCGCGTCGAAATGGGTGTCTCGTTGTGAGTTTAAGCACTCGGGTGGGGCTGTTGGAGCTTTCGGAGGTACGTCGTTCAACAGATTATCCTCGGTTACCGAGGATGCTCATTTTCCAACTCACAGAGAACTTGGCTGCTGGAACCGGTGATTACACCGTCACCGATGGGATCAAAGGGTGGACGGATGAATCCACCTCTTATGACCCCGCAAACCCCACCTACTCGCACTTTACCCAGGTTGTTTGGAAAAACACTAAGGAGCTTGGATGTGCCGTCTTCACTTGCGCTCCTGGTTCCATCTTTGATGCCTCGTTCGGAGTGCGTATCCTTCCCCCTGCATTCGTCCGTTGATCTGAATTATGAATATCGTACAGAGCGCTCAATACATTGCCTGCGAGTATAACCCACCCGGCAATGTTATCGGTCAATTCGCGTACGTCTCCTATTCCCATTTTACCAGCCTGAAGTACAAACTTACGCGAATTTTCTTTTTTTTTTTCTTCCAGCGAAAATGTTCAAGCGTAAAGCCAACACTTCGGCATTTTACTGTATTCCTATCGTGCTGGTGAACTGGTTTCCTCTGACACGCCTTTCGTCATCTTTTGATGGGCGTCGGTAGTTAGTCCATTCTGTGAGCTGGTAGCATCGGGAATGTCTTCACAACGTTTTGAATGGAACACACCCACTTTTTGCCCATAACCGTCTGCGTGAGCTTGAATTTGATCAGCGCAGTGAGGACGTGGGAACTCGATCCCCGTTGATCTACACTTCCTACACGGCTAACCCGGTCTGACATCGTGGGACCTCGGCCGGAAGTCTCCACCGATATTTGTGCGCAGGAAGATCTCGTTGAGATATCGAGACGATATTTTACTAAATATACAATATATCCAATTGTCCTGTGTGTCGAGTGACTCGCCTTGAGGTCATCGCTCCACCGTGCCCAGTGTCCCTAACCCCCTCTTCTCCTGAACGTTCATCGGCACGTTTGCTCGCTGCTGCCCTGCAAGCCGTCCAGAGGGTGACAGCGAAAATTAATGTCGTTGGCGAATGATATGAGGAAGAACGTAGAACGAATAAATGTGCCGAGAGGAAGGGACCTCACCACCCGGTTTCTCCTCACAGGCTCGCCCCACGTCCGCCCGTCCGACATGAAGAGGCATGTCTATTCGAGGTCATAGACCTTGGACTTTGGTTTCTACGAGGTGCCAATTTTCGTTGCTCAACCACTCATGTATATGTATTACGAAAAGCCCCAATATACTTTTGTTTGTCGCCGGCCTCTTCAAGAAGAGCGAGGGGAAGTAAGCACCAGAAGGGGTGTAGAGCGTCTTCTCCTCGCCCTCCCGGTACATATCCGGGCCACTGTCTTTTCGTCTCTCCTCGTGTTTATCACGTTTTCTCTCTTTCCTTGTTCATACCTCCATGACGCTTGATGCTTGTTATGAACCCCGGTCGTTGTGATGGGCGAACTTTGGCTCCTTTGTTTATCTCGTTGAACCCCCCCCCCCCGGTTCCGCGTATATCATTGGTTACAGATATCCTGTATCACCATCATACTACCATTCTACCACCTAATCATTCCCAGCCACTGTTGTGTCTCCTGGTGATGCAGCTTTCGTATTGGTTGGCAGATGTGGGTCGATGTCGGTGGAATGGATCACCTGAGGTGCAACTCCGCGTCAAGCGCCCACCGAACTCCTGCTGATCCCGACAACTCCCTCGAAGTCGACACCGAAGCACGGAACCCCGAACGTTCGTGTACCTGACCACAGTGCCCTCACCCACGCGAATCAAAGGTGACGACAGGACTCGGCCCTGGCGGGAATGGGGATAATCGGTATAGGGATCGACATTGTCCATACCGCCAGGATTGTGTCTCTGGTCGCCCGACGGACTCCTGCGAAGCTCGCAACTCGAATCCTTAGCCCAAACGAACTTCGCGAATGGGAGAGATTATCCCCTCCAACCTCCCCTGTCCCAGTTTCCGCCACCGAGAGAGACTTGGACGTGATCGTGGGCGAGAAATGGTTTAGGTTCCTCACGATCCGATGGGCAATCAAGGAAGCCGCATATAAGGCTCTCTTCCCACTATACAAACCGACGTGGAAGAATCTCACGGTTTCTAAAGCTCAGGAAGATGGTGGCAAACCGAGCCTCAGGTTCGAGAATTCTACGGATGTGAAGTTGCACGTCTCCGTCAGTCATGACGGCGAGTACACCGTCGCGAATGTTTTGGCTGAGAGATAGGCCTCACGTGCGTGCGTTCCTCGGTTTTGTCCTTGGAGAATGCTGACTTAGAATTACTAGCGATGCATTGTGTGAAGGTACCTCGGAGGGTTGTTTCTCCCCGATGTGATTCTTGCTGTCAGACAGACTGCGATAATGGTATCTACAGTGACCCCATGTTCATGTACATCTACGTCCACGGTAAAAATATAGCGCACTCTTCCTGATATCCATCTTCACCGTCGGGGTTTGGTCTGTACCGCCTGACGATTCCACCAGGCCTGATCACCTTGTCACTCCCATCCCACCACCACGATCCGGACCCAGAGATGCCCCTGCCGTCCCATTCCCACAAAGATCAGCCACAAGGTTCAAGTCACGAAAACGCATCGTACTCGATGTAAGTAAACGCATTCCGAGTTATTTGGCGGCGACTAACGCAGGTCGGGTCGGACAGCATGCCCAGTGAAAAACCGGGCGAGCGGCAGCGAGGCCGGTTGGTCACGGGCGAAACGTGATCGTTCCAACGACGGGGGTCTAGACCACGCAACTCGGATCAAGCCGAGTCGCGCGATCTTAATTAGTACGCGTCGTTTTCCTCAAGTTCAACGTAGTTTCAATAGACTCGTGTACACATCGTAACACTCTGCGTGAATTGAGCTAGATTTTTGTTTTGTTTTTCCTAAGTCCCCTTTGCCCTCGCCCCACATCCACTCCACACACTGCGACAGCGTCAAACCCACCCTTCCGACCACCGGCCCTCCGAGATCTCCTCGAAGCATGGCTAAAGACAAGCCACGAATCCTGTGTAATTGCAAAATTTGTCAAGGAAGCCGTTTCCTCTCTACTAGCACGTGGTACAATCATAACCCGGGAGGGAAAAAGAAACACCGGCGAGCACCACTCCCGCAAGACGTTGCCAATGCAATCCTCGAACAACCCGAAACAAACACGTTCCCCAAGATACGGAAGCGACGCATTGATAAAGAAGATGAAGGACCCACGCATATATCCAAGCGAGCTGCTGGATCGA
>Ga0307515_10005532_pt1 | contig 25578 bp, 21 predicted proteins | sample 17_EM_MG_FD_194513 | JGI IMG/M metagenome (GOLD analysis project Ga0307515, IMG submission 194513) | Populus trichocarpa ectomycorrhiza microbial communities from riparian zone in the Pacific Northwest, United States - 17_EM | ecosystem: Host-associated > Plants > Roots > Unclassified | place... | reverse complement strand
AAGTCACACCAAATATTTCCCACAAGGACACTAAGACTATGCCAAGGTGTCCATCCACATCCAAGAAAATAAGACGGCTGATAAAAAGTAGCTACAAGAGACATCAAAAGCAGATGCAGCAAACAAGAGAAGAAGAATGTAAACTTTTTTTAACAAGAGCATCAAAATGCTTTGAATATGAATGCATTGAGGGGAAATAAAGAATGAGAGTGAGGGAAAGAATATCATCTTACCAGGAGATGGCACATCAGCCTGAAACATTAGATGTAAAGAATGGTCGACTGAAATTGTAACAAAAGTGATGCTCTGCACCCACTGAAGCATCCCCCTTGAGTTGTCAACAACAGTGTGCCCACCCATAAGCTGTTTTCTCGAAGAAGGTTGCCCCAAACCACCCTTCATATAGCCAGATGCTTTCAAGAGAGGGCTATACAATAGACTAGGTGAGGAAGGCAGGGTTCTTTCTTGAATTAAACTCATCTCCTGCTGCTGCAAGGAAGCACCATTAGTGCTTGCAGCCATCCCATCAGGCATTGAGCGCCGTAGTTGCAGTGGCCATTTCTTCACCTCAGAACCCCCAACTGAATAAATGGCTCTCTGCCACTCTGTTTAATCACATAATAGAAGAAAAATAACAGAATGTTAATGCCAAAAGGATAGAACAAAAATAAAGGTCATGTCATAATTACAGCATCAGAAAATCCTTCAATCAACAGGCTAAATGGATAATAGTTGCACGCGACTATAAATTCCTGGCAACTTAGCAACAGGTTACAAATACTATAAACCATATACAAGCACTCCAAAACTGCAGCCATTACTGGTAATTGGTAAGTGAAGTAAAATGAAAAACATCTATTATTTAAACTGAATTCATAAACCATTTACTTGTTGCACTTGAACAATAAAATAGTTGTGAAGCAGCTATTCCAACTAGGGAACATGACAAATCAATTGACTGTAACCATCAAATAGAGAACAATGGAGGACTATGTGAAAGGAACTTTTGTACCTATGTACTCAAGCTCAAAGAAGCTTCCAATGCGAGTAATCACAAAATCTCTAGGCTTTACACTGCTGGTATCAGGAGAGGAGCAAGACTGAAGTATCTGACATCCTTGCTGCAAAACTTGCACAAAAAGGCATTGCAGACCTTTTGTATCCTGGCGACTGCTAATTCCACCAAAAGGGAATATATGGCTGTCAAGCAATTCTCCTCTTGCGTCTGTCCAGATGCAAACTAGCCAACGCCAGTCCTCTGTCCATCCATAGCAGCAATGCAGGCTTGGAAGTGCTTTTTGATGACTAGATCCAAAGCCAGTGGGCTCAGATCCATCATGTTGAGAGCTAGATCCAGTATCCACACTCCCTGCTGAGCTTGCACTTTGCATGAAGCTTCCACTGCTATCATCAGATTGCATCTTTAAAGATTCAGAGCCTAAATTACCAAAAACTGCAGGCGTGACAGCATGCTCCAGAGATCCAGGCTCTGAAAGAATAAAAAGTGGTTCAAACATGTAGTGAATCTCATCTTGAAGAGAAAAATCTCCATTTCTGTTTGGATCACAGGTCAAGCTTCCAGTCCTTATTGTTTGCCAGGAATTATCCCAGGTACCGGCTCTCAATCTAGAATCAATGTCAGCCTCTCGTGGTAAAGAATTCCACATTGCTGGAACAGAACTCATTTGTGTTAATGCCGAGTGAGATCTACTTGACGCTGATGATGACTGAACATCATTTGAAGATCCTTTTGAAATTCGCCGAGCCTTATTATAGACAGTGAAAGCAGTCTCCTTAAGAATGATGAGCTCATTAAGAGCTGGACTTGTAACCCTAAAAATGGCATCAACTGTCACGATTTGCAATACCAATTTAGGAGTGCTAAACCCTGAAAGTACTAGAACATTTGATGCTGATGCATCATCCACAGCTGCCAAGCTGCTTAATGCTTTCCTGACCTGACCCAGCAACATAGACCTCCTCTCTCTATCAGCTGGGGGAATGATTGATCCAATAGCAACAGAGGATTCAATGACAGTTTGTAGAACTGCAGCAGGTTCAGGAAAGGGGCACACCACATAGATAACCTAAGTAACCATCAGAGAGGTATTCAGTTACAGAATAATTTACTAGCATGCTGTTATGTGCCTGACACAAGATGCAGACAAGCATACTGTGGCCATGAAAAAACATATTATTTCCTGCTCAAGAAACAGAAACACAACATAATAGTACACGGCATGATTTGAATTCTACAGATTATGGAGCTTAAAACTAGCAGAAAGTAACAAACCCATCTAGATTACCCGAAAGCACATAAAAAACATGATTTCAGGAAGCAGTTTCCAATCATAACAAGATATCACAAGTAAAATCATATGTTAATGACATCATCCATCAAACACAGAGAGCATTTCTCATCAACAGTGGTGGCTAAAAGTGAAAGAATTGGAAAACACCATACTAATAATGCCATTTTGGGATACAAAAGGCAAAGCAATTGGAGAGAAAAAATCCAACACATCCTTCAGAAAAGGAAAATAGAAGTTGCTACTTACCATACAAGAACTGCTACTTCCTTCTTTTGGGTTTGTCAATAATGATGGACCAATTTTCAAAGCCTTGACAGCTTTTGAGAGAGACTTAAGATAGCTCGCCAAGTCCCAACCATTGGAGAGAGAGAGAAAATAATCACTTATCGATCCCACAAGAGATGCATTACTGCTTTCTATCTTCATTGATTGAGGGCAATCAAGTAGTACGAAACCAGTATACAAAGATTTCCCAGCATCCATCTCCATATGGTTTCCCAAACTCTGAGGTGAATGAGTTCCCAGTTTGCAAGTTTCATAAACTGAAGGGAAAAAAAGAGTCACTTACAATACTGAACCAACTTTTACATGATGACATGGAGCCATTGAACTTAAATGAATTACTCAAATAGGATATGCAATAGAAAAACACATGATTGCACACAAATTGATAAATCCAGGAAAATTTCATGAAACATGTGTTTTATAAGTTAGATATAGAAACACAAGTGAAAAGAATAAGTCAATAGCAGAGGCTTTTTTCCTCTACGGCTAGGAACTTCTTTAACAAAAGAAAAACAACTTCCCTAAAAGACTGGGATCACAAAATTTTAAGCAGCAAAATTCTCACATAGTTGTTAGCAGAACTTGAACAAAACCTAGAAATCACTTTCTTCCTCCAAGAGAAAAGTATGTGGGACCCTTCCCCTCATTGGAATGGTTGGGCGTATTTTATGAACATGATGAATTGACACATCACCAGGGCAAGAATATACACTCACCAGTTCCAAGTTGTTGGAAAAAATCTGCAGCAGCAGAAGTAAGGGGATCGATGTCTGGACATACAACATAATAACTAATCTGCAAAAGTTAACGAACAATAAAGTTGCATCATCATCTACAATGAAATCCACAAAAGATCTCTTTCAGAGACAAAAAAACCAGGGATACAAAACAGACAGCAGGAGTATCCTTAGAATGCACTGGTTGCAAGGCTCTTACTGGTTTTGGTGAAGCATATGGTTCAAAAGGAGCCTTTTCCCAGAGTTGTAAAGAGCTTGCCGATGTCTTAAGCCAATCGTCCTGGTACCTATTAGACAAAAAAAAGAGCACATATCATACACAATGATACCGAATATTAAAGCTGAATGAAAAAACTGAACTCACAGAGCTATCCCAAACATTCCCTTCACAATGCTCATCTAAAGATATTAAATTTGTTTCTTAATTTATCAGGTGTTGACGTGGAATCAAAACCAATCACAATACATACCCAACAAGAATAGCAGGTGAGGGAAGAACAAACACTGTCGGCTTTATCCTGAAACGCAGCTCTGGCTCTATTTCCTGGTTTGATCTCCTTTGGGATGTCTCATCCACTTTAGCTCCATCCAATGTACTGGATGCTGCAGCAATTGAGAAAATGTTAAGTACCTGTAAATTCAAAAACCAAACATGCCATGGGATGTGCACGTGAACACAGCATTACCATACCTTTGAGGGACGATGATCCAGCAGCACAAGAGAGGGCTGGGCTCATTGGTTCTCCAACAGGCAGTGTTACAATGCTTGAAGAATCTTTGCATCCACTTAAAGTGGACTCCCCAATGAGTCCATCACATGTGGTTGCTCCATCACCTGACTGAAAGCGGCCTTTGCACCAATCAGTGACACATAATGGACCGTCCAAATTCCCAAATGCAGATTTTAAGGCTGTTTTAATTTCAGACTGCAGCAAGCTAATCACTGCAGAAGAATGAATCTGAGGAACAGGAAAGTGGTTCTCATCATAATACAGAAAAAGATGCTTAGATGGAGAAATATAGTAACTGTTCGACCATTATCCCACAATAAATTGTACTAAATGAAAAACAAAAGCTTACATCAGCAGAAAGTGGATCAACTAGTTCTACGCCAGCAATGTCCAGAGAATGACAAGCAGCCAAAGCCCCCCCACAACCTGCATGGACCATGGAAGGCCCACAAGAAAATCCACGCCTCCAATGTTCTTGTAATGCAAGCCAACCATAAGGACCATCACCACAATCTGCATCCAGAGCCACATCAACGAAGGAAGTAGCTTGTTGGACAAGCAATGCCATGCCATCCAAAAGCTCCTGCAGCGGCTGCTGCCTTTGCCTATAAGAGAGAATTCCTTCCTCGCTGAATGAATGGTGTGGCAAGGATGCGCTAACTTCAATATTTGGTGAACTAGTATGTTTTGTTAATTTAGGAACTCCAACAGAGCGCCAAACACCTACAGGTGCATTGAGGTGTCCATCTAGCAATCCCCCATCCATATCCCCAGCTATTCTAACTGGTATAGATTCTTTTTTCTTCACTTCATACCTGGCAGATATGCTGTCCGTCATGGTACTTGCATCACCGTGCAGCTGATTCAAAACAGTGCTTCCACTTAACCTACTCAAATTTACAGGTGTAGGGTTACCATAAGACAACAGCATGTGTCGCATACTGCACATGGAAGCTTGAAACATAATGCATTCTACTTCGGTTGCCAGAACAGTCTTCATAGAATATAAGAAATTTTCAGCTCCTAGTATGCCATCGCTCATTTTCCTCTGGACAGTATTTGAGGAATTGGAAGTCAATAATGGAGATGGCACCATCACCTCACTTGTAGGATGACTTTCATTAAATATGAAAGTTCTTCTATCAAGATGCACTTTCCCACTTTCCACAAGAGTGTAATATTTTTTTGTGTCATTCCTTCCAGCACCTGTTTTCAGATTCACCTGCATACCAGTTTTCTCATTTGATCCTTCAAAGAAAGGAGAAGGTGGTGGTGTTGCACTATATGCATACTTATTTGAACTTGGATTTGAGCTCTCCACTTGGCGAGATTTTGGACAATATGGGCGTCTGAAAATTGATGAGGAGAATTCGCTTGTAGGGGTTTCAACTGCACCATATTCTGGGGCAAATGTCAACAAAGCTTCGGCTTTGATTAAATAATCAAACTCACCTGAAGAAGATGGTGGAGTGCAGTTCACTGGAACTAATGCCAGAGCACCGTGAGTGGCTTCTTGGCTTTTGCTGGCACTTTCATCTATGGCTACTGCAGGAGATGGATTAAAACTTTCGAAAGATGGGAAAGCTGCTGGCAGAAGCATCTGATCCACAACATCCATTACTCCTATAGGAGTGTTAGCAACTTCACCACAATCTGGACCAGAAAACATAAGAGCCTGTGACTCTGCTGTTCCAGGAGGCTTCACAAAACAAAGGGCTGGAATTAGTTCCAGAAAAGCTTAAAACTTTATTTTGTTTTACTATAACAAGGCAATAAAGCAATTATAGACCTTCCAAGCTCCCAGGGGGGAAATTGATAAGAAATTCTCGAACTTCAATTCAAATAAAACATCTAGATTCTAGTGCTATTTGGCAATTGATAGAATGCAACATCAAGGTCTATCAGCAGAAAGAAATGCCTTCTAGGTTCATAAGGACAATAATAATCTGTATTGAGTGTCAAATATTCCATTGCTTTGTATGGAGTATTTTATTTCCCGTGTCACAAAATGTTTTCCCATCGACATATCTACAATTCTTATAAATTCCTTTCAATGGATAAACGTTCAATAAAAATTTGTGTGCACTAGTAAAAGCATGCATACAAATGAATATCTCCCGTTGTTGTGCACTGTGTTACGCTTGCAGTTTATAAGAGATTACCTCTCCAAAAGGCAGATCATCATTCTCAAAGAAGTCGCCAAAATCACCAAATTCAGAGAGAAGAGCTTGGATATCCATTCCTGCACCCCTGTCATCATCCCAATCCCAACGAGATCCAATCTGCTCATTTGCAATTCCTGTAATAGCTGAAGCATTAACTTCAACCGAACCAAACTCTTGCATAGGAGCATTTTTAACCGTGCCCACTTGACCATATGGCTCATTCATTCCTGTTCGAGGACGCTTAGAACCCTGCATAAGAAATTCCAGCATAGTCATCTGTCTGAATCCCACATAATGTCTAAAACGAACACACATAAAGACAGGTTCAAGTGCTGTTTAAATTCATCATCCATAAAGACAAGTTTCCACTTTCCAGTGTCCCTTAATTAGTCACAACCCATTCAAACCATGTCCAGAAAATCATGAAAAAGGAACCCATCTTGCCTAACAAAAAATGTAAGGCAACAGCATCAAAGGCTCATGCCTAGATCATATTGACAAGATACATATGAAAGAAATGAACATAATCACCTACAACTTCTAATGAGGAGTAATTAAGTGCAGCCATAGTCAACTAAAGGGAGTGGTTTCTTTACCCCTGTATACCTTCTTTGCAGGATAAAACTCAATCAAGACATATATTGCTCAAGAGGAGACCACATGAGAGTTAATTAAGAGAGCAATCTAGTAAGCAGACCATGGAAGTGTACATTCAACCCCAACTCAGAATCCACAGTTTGGGCAATTGATAGTTTAGTTGTAGGGGAAACTTAGGCAACAGCATCAAATGTTCACACCTAAATCATATTGAGGGGACCTCCAGGAATGAGAATTTTTAATATTAATCAAAACAGTAACAATCATACAGAAATCCCTGCTAGAGGCTACAGGCAACATAAAAGCAGTAACCCATGTCTAACCCTCCCTGGTCTCTATCACTTTGGAAGTTGGGTTGAAAATGGGCTGATATGCATTTAGGTAGAATCATGGATTGTTAGGATTGCTGAAGTACCATAAAGGTCCTAGACATCCCTTTTACAAATCACAAAAGATATAAGAATAAGATCAAGAATCTAAGGATCCAAGGATTCAGTGTATAGGAATGGCAAGTAGCCTGCTTCTATTGATGAAACACAATACAAGAATGAAACAACAAAATGATCCAACTCACAATAGAACTTGCAATAAGTATAATTTTGTTAGATTGCAGTATATGTGCATGCATGTAACAATACATTCCTGCTGGACAGTTGCCAACATGAAATGGCAATTACATAATCTACTTTGCTAAATTCAACTATGTGAAGAAGACATTGAGCTATGTACTGGCAATTTCTGCACAAGAAACGACTACCCTGTAGGAGTTACTAAATGGCATAATCTTGTGAAATATTAGGCTGACAAAGGCTATAGTACTCAAGGCTTCTATGAGATTTCTGTATTCACAATTGTTTATTCTATTTAGTTTATACAACAAGAAAGCCTCAATTCCAAACTAGTTAGGGTCAGCTATATGGATCCTTTGGTGCCATTCTAAAACGATCATATACCATTCTTCTATCTAGTTTGTGCACACTTAAAAAGAAAAACCCATGCCAATAAGATAAACTCAAAAACAGGAAAAGATGCCTGTCCCTTGTGTTTAGATTTTGTGGACATGTCATTATATGTAGACTTTTGTGAACTTTAGTGTGTACAACACCATCTTCATCTTCAGCTGAAACATAGGTATCCTTGTCTACAGATAATGAATAAACTCAAGGAATGTAGAAGTCAATACTATGAATATGGATGAAAAGGAGTACCAATTTGAGGTCATCAATTTCCATCTGATCATTGGAAGATAAACCGGATTGTCTGCATGACAAGGAATCACCATCAGCCTCAAGCTCACCGGTGGTCATCTTGTAATCACTATCACTAGAGCCGCTAATTATGGAGCTGATGCTGCTACTATTACTATTGCTACTACTGTTATAGCTGTGCTGCATACGTAATCCATTAGATTCAATCCAAGATCCTTCCAGAAAATCTGTATCACCACCACTGAAGAAAGAAGAAAAATGTAAGAGCCAAACTGAAGATTAAAGACCATAATTGCTGTAAGGAGTCTTTTTTGTTTCCAAACCTTTTTACTAATTATTGAAGTAGAGAAAAAATCAAAGTGTATGTATAACTAAATGAGAAGTCAATATAATTTTTTAAACATTATTCATGTTGATGACAAGGACTTAAAAATAAGGATGTGCTGGGTCCATAATTACGAGACAGGCAGTATCTATTCAAGTCTTGCTTTTTCTACTAAACCACATTCAACCAGTCATAAAAATTACCATGAAATTTAATAATTGAATGTTTTGTAACACCATAAATAATGGGATTTTCACTTCCCATTACCATTTTTCACTGTTATAACAGCACTTTCTCAAATCACAACCATAAATTACATACTGTTAGTGTATGCCAACAGTTTTAAAAATCCCCACCAACAGTTTTGATCTCTATCCCATTTCTTTCATACTTTGTGTTTTTGCACTTTTTCTAAGCACCCCATACCCCACACCATTTTCTTCAATTATATATATATATATATATATATATATATCATTTTCACCTGGATCAAGCATTAAACTTGAAACATTTGCTTCAAAAGTCAAGATCCAACTATCCTTTTTTGAAGATTTGAGATAAATATCTCAGTAAAAGGATTGTTTTGTAGACGAACATTTTATGACATTGAAGCATAGGGTATTTTTATGATATTTAACCAGTCATAGTGTTGCTATTGTGTTCATTAAGATACAGTATTAAAAAGGCTAGTTACTAAAAATTTGCTAAAAGTTGCTAATGCTGCATAATGAAGATGACCAAGGCAATCAAGCTGTCATTGGGATCGTGATTTGAAAGCATGGCAAACACAACCTAAGGTGGCACATACATGACCTAAAAAAAGACCCAGGCATATAGATAATTGTCAAAAGATAAAGCAAGTGATGGACTGGGTTTATTAACTTGAAAAAAATTGGGAACTTTAACAGCATAATTTCTCAAGTAGTATCAGCGATTTTTCTTCCAAAAATGATCATAACTAACCAGTGCATAAAGAATGATGAACCAGGCAGTGATGGCCCTATCCAATTTTGTAGCCAAAATCTGCAAGTACAAAATCAATATTAGCTTAAGCCACATATAACAACATTTATGAACAAACAGAAACAAGTTTTGTGATCATCCCATCTATTAAACTAGAGAATAAATATACCCCCAACCTTGAAAAGTATAACCCTCTCTCCAAAACTAGAAAATAACTACAACATAATTCAATTTACCTTTTCAAAGAAGACCTGGCAAAAGATTTTGGCAAGACTGGGACAACAATTGCTTCAACTGGATAAATAAATGCTTTCTCATAAGCTGATAAGTGATCTGGTGATACCTTCTGATCACCTCTCCTTACTGCAGAAGATTCTGCAATATGATTCTTGGATGAATTCTTAGTTGACTGCAAGTTTGTTTCCAATTCCTTGTCACTCTCTGACCTTGGGCAACCTAGTGTAATTTCAACATAGCAATTTTGCTCCCTCAGCTGGCAGCCAGGCCCTTGAGAAACATGATACGGCATGCCAATAAATCCATTCGATGTCTTAGACTTGCCAGAACTGTTGAGGAAAACATAAGTTGCCAATAGAAAATATTAGCCCAAACTCCAAAAGAAAGGAAGAAGTGTGAACATACGGAATTCTACATAAAACATAAAATTACCTCATGAACACTTGCTTGACAAGATCATTTGGACAACATCCTGTCAGCGAACCACGAATTCCATGGGGAGAAGCGATCACTACAAGATGAAAACACAAGACACAATTTAGAGATTCCGATATAGAAAAGATACGCATAATTGACATTGTCACATGACAAGAAATTCAGCTATTCATAAAGAAGGAAGGGTGGGTGAAAAAAATGCCCATAGATAGACCCTTCCACCACCAATATAGGTGGTTAGGGGGATGTGGAATATTTTACAGGTTAAGCAAGTGTAGAAATACTGGATAAATAATTGCTCAAATAAATCATAACCATATGCTTTGCAAATACTTATGTTGCTGTCTAGAACTCAGAAATGATATTCCCAGTAACATGGCCAAGATATTCCTAGTTGACCATGTGGCACAACCTTGAATACTTGCAATAAGAACAAAATTGCTTGAATGTTGAAAACACTGAAACCTTAGCAGGGCATCCTTCGAATGCCTTCATGATACAAATCACAACATCCCAACATGTTCATGCATCAACGAACTACCTTCTCCACACTCCACAAGGAAAAGTGATGTCTACCTGAGCCACAGTCAATTGCACTTTTATGTTTATTTATATTTCCTTCCAGTGATTGCTCTGTCTTGTAGGTATTTTAAAGTAGTCGTTCAAACTCAGACAACAATTTTTTTCTCTTATGTTTCTCAAACCAGTATCCACATGTGATGACACTCCTTTTCATATCTCTTTCTTGTTTCAGACACCATCCAGAAGCTATGATTCAACTAGATGAGGCGTTTCTTATCTTATTATACTTGTGTTAACTTACAAAACCGTTTCCTGGATGCTTGGAGCTAGGGTAAATCAAAGCTTAAGCCCTAAACAACAAGGGAAAAAAAGTGAAATTGGTTCCATAGCTCAATCCAATCTTCAAGCACCATTGTTGCATACCATTCCAGAAATTATGAATTACCTAGACATAATAAACATAACAAAAATAAAAAGGCTTTCTGATTCTGTAATCACCATGAAGATGTCCTAATATTCTTGTAAAATATGTGATAAGATCATTTCTAAGAAATCCCAAAATATAATGTGCACCAACCTGGAAGCCTATAACTGGAATTAGAAGAAGACTGTTTTAAAACTCTTTCCACGTCACCATTTGAAAGTGCACGGATATGCCTGAAAACATATTAAACATGTATATTAGGGAAAGTTATAATGCAATATCATAACTAGAAACAATTAAGTTATGAAATTTCACCAACTTTGCAGATATTATCGCGTGCACAAAGATCGCCTCCTCAGAGGCAGAAAAGATGAATTCAACTGTGGGCCGTCCTTTCCTGCAAAACATCCACCAAAAATAAACTACTGAATACAACCAAATTACATTATTAAAAAGAAACGTAAGTTTGACTGCCTAACACAATATTACACCTTTTTACTAGGAGGTTTAGTCATGAATTGGATTGAAAAGGAATGGCAGGTGGGGAAAAGCAACAGCAAGGACCAAAAGAATGCAGAGGCCCTAAAATCATTAAATTGTTTGATATCATGTTTTTGGTGATGAAAATTGCCATCATTATAATTATACTACTATTAATCAAGAAATATTTATGTTCAACCTGGAAAGTCCTTCACTTTGAGATGGATGGTACTTTAAAAATACATCTCCAAACCTCATGTATGAATGCCCGGTCAATGCTCTGTAAATACCAATATAATTTTAGTTTAAATAATTCAAACAGAAAATATACTGGATGCTTAATATCCAGAAAAAGCAACAAAAGTTTACCTCTCTATATAATTCCTCAAAGACTGAGAAAGGGCTGCTGCAACCTCTTCAGAGTCCCCAGGAGCCACCCAAACTCCAGATGCAACAACTACAAAAGAAAGATACAAAGAGATTAAACTCATGATAATATAATTATCCACCATTAGCTCAAGTTCCATACAAATGTTGCAAAAAGCGAACAGCAGAGAAGGTAATGACAATAACAGACATTCGTAACCTGCCTGAATCGTTAAAATATGAATTTCAGAAAAAAAATAAAATAAAGGGAGTGGCAGCGACAGAGACTCATGAACAAATGTTACCTCTTAATCTAGACACTGCAGCCTGTGCCTTATCAACAACAGATGAGTAACGTCCAGGAAGGAAAAGCCAGAGCTTTATTTTCTCATCTGTTAGGAAGTTATATAACCAACACAGTCAGACCTCAAACACAGCCTAACCCATGCATGATCACAAGATCAGATTCATTCGTTTGTTTTTCTCTTTCATGCATGGAAGCAAGGACCATGTGGTTGGTAGATGGTCACTGATTGCAATTCTTACCAGGATTATGTAGACCTTGTGATGGATCCCAAGGTCCAACAAAGGAATTGGTCCATGTGCTTAGAAACCCCTCCTTCTGCAACTGAAAATGAGCTGAAAGCACAAGCCATGTAGCAAAGTCTTTCTGCTCTACTTTTACACTGTTCAACCATAAAAAATATCTTTTAATGATCTTTTAACACCTAACTGTGAGTACCATCTCTAATATATAGATGCTCTTGAGTTCAAATCACAGGCAAAGATAAGGGATGCAAATGATTCTTGCCTCTTATCAGGTAAAGAGTTCAAATCAGATTCATTAGGGAGAAACTGGAACCATGATACATGATGCAGACCACCCTGTAGAAATGGTTGATTAAGTTAAGAAAGGAAAATGGAGCAAAATAAGGATAGTTATTAACAAATTACACAAAGATGACATGCATAAAAACTAAATATTCAGATCAAATTGTTATAAAATGGAAATAAAATTCTGTGGCAAGTTTGATCAGGCATTCAGGCAGAAAAAGAAATTCTCATATTCATAAGAACATTACGTGCAAGAGCAAATGCAAAATAAAAAAGTTATAACAAAGATTGAAGCCAATAAGAACAAAAAAAACCCTTCAAAAATGTTGTTAGCCACAAATATGCCAAGATCTTTTGATATTTTACTACCATTTTGGGACAACAAGTCTTCCATATAAGGACCAAGGCAAACTTAAGAACAGAAGGGAAAACAGAGGATCTGAGCCATGAACCTGTTGTTAAAGCCAATTAGGTTTTTTTTTTTTTTCATACCTAAAAAGCATTAAGTTTGTCCAGATAACAGAAAAGAATTGTTATTAATGCATGAAAAGGATTTTGAGAAAGCGAAGTGAAGTAAAGTACTTTGGAATAGCTTGACATGCTCAAAGGAATGGTGTATTTGGAAGGAGCATAATTCTAGAATCAATACCAGCACTTACCTATTCATCTAATTTTGGATAAAGAAGCTCAGATGCCATCACTTTAGCATTCTGCCATGTGCATCATTACAGGAGTATCTTTACTATACATGCAACTCTCATTTCACTTGGTCAAGTTTCATGATCTCTAGAAGAATGTCTCATTTCTGCCATGCATTACATCTTTTCTCTCCTAACAAAATCCCTCTCAACCACTGCCTAGAAAAACCACATCCCGAAGAACTCCATACATAGCAATCCATTTACACAAAACGCATTCCTTTTTAAATTAAGCAGCTAATACGCCACAACTAACACAAATCAAGTACTACATATAATGCCACACGACTTTTCAGTTAATTCATCTGAAACTTTAAAACCTTGATCCCATCATTAAATCGGATCAAATAACAATCTCAAACAAACAATCTAACTCGAACATCCGATAAAACTTAGCATTTCTCTAAATAATAAACTTGAATTTCAATTATTCATCCAGGCACAAAACCCGAAGAATCCTTTGCACTACTCAATAACAAACAATTCATTAACTAACTACCACGAGAGAGCATTCGGTAATAGATAATAACAGAGCTGAAAAAAAAAGTAAGAAAAAAATCATTAAAAATACATACAATTTTGAATACATTGGTCCACATTTTCTCCTCCTTCTCCAACCTGTAAAAGCTTTCTTTGTTTTTTGCTCAAAAAAGAAAATTACTCCACAAATTACATCTCTCTCTCTCCAACCTGCAAAAGAAATCAAACGGTGAAGCAGTGATATAGTCAACAACTCAACGCCGTTTAATGAATTCGAAAACGAAAACGAAAAACCCTAATCAACAAAATCGGAAGAGAGAGACGTGATTTGATTGGCTTACCTTATGAAGAAGGAGGAGGAGGAGCAGCAGAAGCTGAAGAAATAAATAAATATACTGGAAGGAATTGAAATGAGGTTTTGCATAAGATGGATTCCTCGCCACTCCAGGGAAAGGGAAAGGCCCAGCCAGACTCAAGCCAAGCCAACCCAGTCAAGCCCACGTGTGCTTTGTGTTCATCATTTTCCAAACATTTTTATATTTATTTATTATTAAAAAAATTAATTAACAAAAATATTTTTTAGTTAAAAAAATTGATTTTCAGTAAAGTGTTTTCCTAAATTTTCTATGTTATTTGTCATTAGAAAAGTTGGTCAACGAAAAACACTTTCCAATCAAAGAAAAATTTGGTTTTATTTCTAGGAAAGTGTTTTCCTTTTATTTCAGACGAAAAATATTTTTCAAAAGTGGTGAAATATTTAGAAATATTATATTATTTGCTGATTATATCAAATTTGATTCTTAAACTTTTGATTGATATATATTTTGTTTGAATTTTTTTTTAATTGCATCCCTTAAAATTTGATTTAATTTGATTTTTATATTAACTTTGATCCTCATTTTTATGATTGTTATTTGCTTTCCTCTTATTATTTTTTTAATTGAAATTTTTTATCTATCAAATTTGGTCCTCATTCTTTTGATTATTACTTATTTTATTTGAAATAATTTATGAAATTGTAATTATTATTATTTTCATTTCATCATCTTTTAATTTTTTTTTATTTGTTAGATTTGCTATCTATTATTTTGATTATTATTTATTTTATTTAAGATAATTTATGAAATTAGATTTTTTTTCAATTTCATTTTCATTCAACTTTTTAATTTGTAAAATTTGTTTCTCACTATTTTAATAAATTTTAAAAAATATATATATTAATAAGCTACTTTTCATAACATAACCAAACACTAGGAAGTGTTTTCCAACTTATTTTTCATGACACTACCAAACATCGAAAAATAATTTACTTTTCAGAAATTTATTTTCTAAGAAAATCACTTTCCAAAAAGAAACTATTTTCCAGCTAGTAAACAGGACCTAAATATATTAACATCATTATTATTATCATTATTATATAAATTCATTCATATTCTTACAATTTTATTTTTTAATATTTATTGGGATATATATTATTATAAAGAATTGGGATAGGCTTAATATCTTATTTTAATAGTTTTATAACTATAATGCGTTGTAGCTAAGTTGATTAGCATGTAAGACATGTTAAGGAATTTGTGTTTATATTGGGTCTATAATTTGTTTTTTACTAGATTCACTTTCTTTTTAATTTTGATATAATTTTTAAACATTATTATAAATCAGTTTTTTATTATTAAAATTTTAAATATATTTTAAACATTATTTTATCAAATTTATGATTTTCTTAGCTTTTAATGGCACAAAAATAGATATAATATTTTTTTATTAACTTACTTTAATTATCATTAAAAATATTAAATAGAATAATGATTACAGTTAATGTGATAGCTAAAATAAACAGAAAACTTATATTGATGATTTTTACTTTAAAAAATTTAGATCTCTCCACCCTCAGCATAGCGCGGGCAAAGATTGATCAAAAACGTTTTTATAATGTTAGCCTTCTTGAGAAATTTGACCAACTCGAAGTGCCGCCAAGCTTTTTTGGCAAAGCCGCTGCGTATCTTTTCGAGTCTGCACAAGGTGCAACGTTGCCCTCTGAAAATGATACTTTTTCTAGCACAGAGGAGACTCTTGTTGATCAGAACGGAAGTTTCCATGGCAGTTTCATTAGTCGGATGAGCCAGTTCAACAGCTTGCATAGAGTTGATGTCACCATCAAGGTCATTACTGCATTTTGGTCCAGGTCTAGAATTAGATCAAAGCATCCAAAAATCGAACCACCATCTGTTAATAAAGGATTGGTGGATCCATCAACACGAACTGGATCGTTATCTCCTGATTCATTCGCAGAAGTTTTTCACTCTGATGTTTCATCGATCGAGTGAGATTCTAAGACAAGACCACACTCTGAACATATTGTGTCTCCCGTTGAATGGTCGAATACTACCTCTGTAACGAGGAAGAGCAAAACCATTCTTTTCAAGGGCAAGCTTGGCTGCTCCTATTTTCTCTTCTCGGCTCTTGGCTTCTTCTCTGCCTTAATTAGCACAGTGACACTGGAGCAGGATGCATTCCAACACTTCTTTTGCTTCAAAATTACAGTCGAAGAAATTTCTTCAGGATTTCTTTCAGAAAAGTTTATGAAGGTGTTTGGTATTTTTTTTATTGCTTCTCCGAAACTCAGAATTCCTTAAGTCAGAGATCCAACCTCGAAGATTCAAATTTATTTTCCTCGAGTCCCCCATTTTACTCATCATCTGTGGTAAGAAAGTCAAGAGCAATGGAAGTGAAGTTCATCAAAATCCAAACAGCCTGCCGGTGTTGCATGACAAAGTTTTATAGAGAAAATCAAAGAATACTAGCTCACTTGTTCTCCAATTTCATCATAACCACAGGAATTCTTAAAGTCGTTAGAACTTGGATTGTTTCCAGAAATTTGAAAACACAAACAAAAAACAGATATCGTTAATGACTCTCATTGATCTGTGTTTGATACAAAAATTCAGGGCCAATTTACCAAATTAAAAACATTAGGCTGAAAAAAATAAAGGGTACATATTTTAGGGGAAAAAATCGATCAGTGGATATTGACAAGAGCTCAGCACCCTAGCAATGTGGAATTGACAAAGCCGCTAAATTAATTAAATTCATGAAATTAAGCTGTAATTAACTCAAAAGAGGGCAAAGAATCAAGTTAAGCAAGGGCAAAATGGGGTATTAAACTAAATTAACACAGATCTTCTGCAAGCCAACGTGGTTGGCAGGGTTCAAGTCTTTAAGCTTAGCATCCTCGTTAAAGTCATCAAAAAAATGAGAAAATAAATGTCAGCTATTGATTCAAGGCTGCACATCACTAATGAACTTTTTCTACCATAAGTCAACAGACCGCTAGCTAGTCAACACAAGCTGCTGGTCTGATTTTCATTGCATCAGTGGGGCAGTGGCCTGCTGCTTTTGTCAAGCTTCTTCAACTCCACGGGTGGCTATATAAGAGGTGTAGCAGCAGCTGGTTAATAAAAGAATCACTAAATTTATCTTCTCTTATATATAAATTTATTGATTAAATCATTTTGAGCTTAAAACTTTCATTTCTTGAGAATTAGGACATGGTTGGTTTATATATATAGTGTTACTAGCTACGAAACTTAGCTTTAGATTATATGGATGGTCACAGGACAGGGAGGTATTAGAAAAGGATCGAAGTTGATAAAGAGTAAAGGAGATGGCAGATGCAGCAATGAGTCTTGCTATTGACAAGTTGGTTCATTTGCTAACTCACAAAGTGAAACTACTGAAAGGAGTCCATAAAAAAGTTGCTTGTATCAAAGACGATCTGGAAATCATCAGGGCTTTCCTAAAAGATGCGGATTCAAAGGCAGATAAAGAAGGAATCAGTGAAGGTGTGAAAGCATGGGTAAAACAAGGAAGAGAAGTAGCTTACTGCATTGAAGATGTCATTGATACGTACATGGTTGAAGCCTGTGCGGCACAACATCGTGATCAACAACGTGGATTAATGGGCTCCATCCTGTATAGCATCTGTTCCTTGGTTAGCAAATTGAAACCGCGTCATGAGATAGTATCAGGGATTCAAGATATCATGGCAAGACTTCAAGAAATCAAGGATAGAAGTGAAAGATTCCGGTTCATTTCTTCAGAGCATGTCACGTCAAGTAGCAATGCGACAACAGTCTAATTGGAGAAGAATCTCTTTTCATTGAAGAAGGTGAGCTTGTTGGCATTGAATCTCCAAGAGATGACTTGATAGTCTACTTGGTAGGCGGAGCATCCCAAAGGACTATGATTTCCTTGGTTGGTATGGGCGGTATAGGGAAGACCACTCTGGCTAAGAAGGTGTATGACAATCACGAAGTGAAGAAGCACTTTGGATGTCGTGCGTGGATCACTGTGTCTCAATCATATGATAAGGAGGAGCATACTAAAGAAACTCTATGAAGGCAAAAAACAGCTTGTCCCTAAAACCATTGTTGCCATGTATGTCTCATCCTTGATATATGAGCTTAGAGAATATCTACTATCTCATTGTATTTGATAATGAATGGGAAATTGGCTTCTGGGGAGATGTGGAGCATGCTTTGTTCAACAATGATAACGGAAGTAGATTATTGGCCACAACAAGAAACAAGGATGTTGCTAACTTTTGCAAACGATCTTCATTAGTTCATGTCTATCAGATGGAACCTCTGCCTCAACAAGAGGCATGGGAACTCTTTTGCAAGAAGGCATTCAAGTTTGACTTTCAAGGGAAATGTCCTAAAGATTTGGAGGAATTATCTCATAACATTGTTAGAAGGTGTGGAGGATTGCCATTAGCAATTGTGGCTGTTGGTGAACTTCTAGCAACCAAGGAAAAGGTGGTTCTCGAATGGAAAAGGTTGCTTGATAACCTCGGTTCAGCACTGGTTTGTGATCCGCATGTTGAGAATATCACAAAAATTCTCTTCCTTAGTTACAATGATCTGCCTTACCACCTCAAATCTTGTTTCTTATACTTCGGTATGTTGCCAGAGGATTTCTCGATCAGGCGTAGTAAACTAATCAAACTATGGATTGCTGAGGGGTTTATACAATAATAGCAAGGCATGACGTTAGAAGAGACAGCAGAAGAATACTTAACTGAACTTATCCATCGAAGTTTGGTTCAGCTGAATGAAGCTGGTTTGAAAGGAATTCTTAGAACATGTTGAGTTCATGATTTAGTGCGTGACATCATTCTTTCCAAGTCAGAGGAGTTGAGTTTCCCCACATTTCCAAGAATTGCTCGTCTATTGAAGGCATAGCACGGCGACTCTCCATAAGCAAACAAGTGATTAGTAACATTTCGAGGAGCAGCAGCATCACCAACTCTCAAACTCGCTCTGTCATGGTCTTCAATGGAGTTGATGTCCAGAAGCCTTTAATCTCTGCAATATTTACAAAATTTAAGCTTTTGACCATGTTAGATTTTGAAAGGTATCCCATAGATCGCATCCCGAAAGAACTGGGAAACTTGTTGCATCTAAGGTACTCAAGCCTAAAGGATGCTAAAGAACTCAACACTATCTGTCTTTTCTGTCAACAAGGATGAGATTCTTGAAGTGCAAACAATGTCTTCTCCTCCTCCTCACCTTCAAAGTCTATACCTTCATGGGAAATCAGAAATGTTGCCATGTTGGATTTCCAAACTGAACAATCTAGTTGCGTTGGGATTAGTTTTTTCAAGATTGACTGATGATCCAGTTAAAGTCTTTCAAGCTTTGCCCAGTTTAAAATCTCTTGGGCTCTTTTGTGGATACGATGAAGAGGAAGTGCATTTTGAAGGAGGGTTTCTTAAGCTTAAGTGGCTTTCTCTTTCTGGATTGAATTCCATTATAATAGAAAAAGGAGCGTTGCCCCTTCTTCAAGAGCTAGCTATAGGAGCTTGCCCGCAACAGAGACAGGTGCCTTAAGGAATCCAACACTTGAAAGACCTCAAAGAATTGTCATTTGCAGGGATGCCAGATGACTCCACCCAAAGATTGCCATGCAATGGAGGGGAAGACTACTGGATGGTCAAGAATGTACCATGTCTCCAATACGACGGGATTTATGATCCCAACGATGAAACATCTGATGCAGCAGAGGTGAAAAGATATTTTGGATGATTAACACGAGCACCAAATCTAGGTATTGATAAATTGAATTCGTCAATACATTCAGCTTTACTTATTTCTCCTTTCTAACATACCACGTTCCTGTAATCACTCATTTTCTTGATAGGTGGCATGGATTGTAGTACTCAAGCACTTCACGGTACTGCCATTCTCAAATATGTTCCATTCCAGCACTTGTTGTTTCTTGTAGTAGCCTCCATGTGAGATTCTACCTGCTGCACAACTAGATTCTTGCTTCTGTGAATCTGTCTCTTCTCTCAACATCAATGAGCCGGTTGTGTTGTTATAAATTTCTGAGAATTAATGTGACAACTGCAACTGCTATTGCTGTCATTGGTTATGTTATGTTGTGTTAATGTTCACTTTTAGGCATTTTTCTTTGATTTTATTATGCTATGTATTCATATATTAACTGGCAATGGTGATGGATCTGGTCTCAAGTAGCCCATTAAGTGTTGCAATTTGATAATCTGATTGAGAGGGACTTGCTTTTCTGGGTGGTGGAGGTATCGTTTTAACTTTCCTTCAAGAAGATTCCTTTCTCTTGACTGCCACATGAGCCCTGAACAGGGCTGATATATCCTGCAGGGTCCAATTTACAAAATCCGAGACCAGTTAGCCAGTGTGGTCCGGTGAGTTAATGAACCAGAAGAAAAGAGGGCCTAAAGGAAACCAGTGTTGATTCCACCTTCTGAGAGCTGACAATTAATTAACGCATCAGGTTTCTGGCCTTGATAGGCTGCATTATCTTGGACCGAGGAGTGTATTAATCTTGCCTGTAATAATAATAGCAAGAATTAAAGGTAAAGAATAGACTAATCCAAATGTTGGCTGATGCGGGCGTCGCAGCAACCCAATACTGTTTCCGTGTTTTAGTATGGTAATGTTGGAATGTTTTTTAAAAATAATTTTATTTTAAAATATATTAAAATAAAAAAAATATTTTTATTTTTTAAAAAATATACTAAAAAAATTATCTAGGGATAAAGTCTTGATTTCACAGAAAAGGGATATGAGGGTAATTTTGACATCATCTTCTTTTGTTTTATTTTGATTTGCTGTAAAGTAAATGATTATATAGTCCCTCAGCTCTCAGTGTCATTGTAATTTAATCCCTTGGTTTCCTAAAAACTACAGTTATCTCCTCCCCTCTGATTCTCTCCTTACAAGATGCTCCTTTGGTTACTGCACGATACTAAACTGTTCAATAATCAAAATTTTAGCTTTAAAAATACACTTTGTGATGTTTACATGGTGTATTCAATTATATTTTTTAAAATTCTTGAATTTTTTTAGTTTTAAATTAATTTTTTATGTGTTTTTTTATTATTTTGATGTGCTAATATTATAAATGAATTTTAAAAAATAAAAAATATATTTTTAATATATTTTTAAATAATAAAAAATTTAAAAAAACAATTTTTATCGCACACACTTATGCCATACGGCTCACTAGCATTGCATTATCAGAAGGACTCATTTATAAGCAAGGCATTAAAGGGAAGGATATAACCGTAGATTTTTTAATATTGAGAGACTAAGTTATAATCTTATAGAAAATTAAGGGATTAAATAATAATTTACTCTTTATTATATTCTCTTGTATTTGTTTTTTCTTATTTTTTATAATATAAGTAATAGCATTATAGGATAGATAGAATATTAATAGATTAAAAAAAATAATGCCATAAAATTTAATTGAAATATTGGAGAATATTAAAATTCATGTTATATTCTTCTTTTAAAATATTTTACTTTTCACATTCGATTTATTCTTAAAAACCTCCAAAATATAAATTGGATTTATTTGAATTAGGTTTAAATAAACGAGGAGATAAAATATGAATTAGATTTATTTGAATTAGGTTTACTGTTGAAATGTTATGGGGAGGAGCATTTTTGGCATGGTTACCTCAATCTTCATATATTATTTATAAAGTTGAAACTCATTTTAAGAGCAATCAACAATCTCCATTTTCTTTTTGTTATCCATATTTTAAAAAAACACATTAACCTCTACATTTTTTAAAAAAATATTAATATAGATTATATTAATATTCTTTTCGAACTATAATGGTGATATTATAATATATTCCTACAATATATCCTGGTAAGAAACTCATCCCATCATCAATCTCCATCCTCCTTCAGCACAATGTAGTAAAAGGATCGAACACCTCACAGCCTAAAATCACTCTCATTGCAATCCAGTTGTTATCCATCACCTGGGAAAAGTCTGAAAGAGACTTGAACTAGCGCCTGATACATTGCCAATTCGTAGCGAGAACCGAATCTAGCTTTATCTGGACCCAATTCATGGCTGTTTACATCATAGCTTGTAACTTTTAAGGTGCTGAACATCCAGAGAAAATAAACACAAGGCAGGATGAAGAAGAACATGCTGAGATCCAAGGTCAAATTACGAGGTTTTAAGAATACAAAAGTTGATCCATAATACCTGTTCATCAAGTACAAAATGTATTTTTAATTCTCTCTTCTCAAGGATTGAAATGAGGAGCTCTATTGATTTCAAAAGGGGTTTTATGAAAAATTCAAATCCTTCCACACCCTATAAATTGTAGGTGCTGATAAGCATAAAATTCAGAAATCCTACTTAAAATTCAACAGTATGAATTTCAAAAATAATTGGTTTGACTTGAAAGTCAAACAGGGTATGAACCACCAGAACCAGCCAGAAACTACAACAAAAGTACACAACCAAATGCCGTTATTTTGATAGCTTGACTCATTGCGAATTCCGTTTCTGCAGGAAACTACAACCCGACTGATTTCTCCAGCTTTTGAATTTGGTTAAGGAATATCCAGGTCATCTGCATATGCAAAACATTCAGCAATAAGAACTCTATGTGGTGATCTAAAAACAGTTAAGTAATCAGCCATAGCTAAGCAGACAAAGTCATGAAAGATGAGCAAACAAATGCATGGAGGGAAGGAGGGAGGGGGGAAGATAAGTACCATGACATGAGGAGCAATTCTGACACAATAAACAGGGAATCCAGTGTAAAATTTGAACGGTCCTCCTGACTTGAGTGTCTTTAAGGCACAATCCATGGAGCCAGTGTATGGATACTTTCCTTGGGCATCAGGTTGCATTTTCTGAATTTGAGTTTTGACATAATCAAATGGAAGACTACAAGCTGCAGCGAAAAATCCAGAAACACTACTTGCACCTGGAAATAAAGAGGATAAAGGGAGCTGTTAGCCATTGTAACACATCATGCTTACTGTGTTCAGCTGAAATATTAGCCACATGGTGATTCGAATGTCAGATTCAATCAATGAACATGCCTAATATAGATGGCGTAACAAACAAAATACATACATTTTAGAAACGAACAGAAAAAAAAACACGCCAGACTAAGATCCACTTTTCAAATCTTTGACTAAATCTATGTAATATGTACACCCAGTGATTGTTCATGCCATGCTCAACTGATGCGTGCATAACTAACAATGGAATAGTTTTGAAAAATTAATACTCATTGATACAAGTATATAAATATCATGCATGCAAAGAATCTTACCTAACACTGTAGCACCTTCACCAAAACCAAGAGAATCCTTGCAAAACTCAACACTTTGGTCATAAGAAGCAAGCATCCCCATGTTCAAAGCCATTGCCCTTACAACAGTAGGGCCAGCACCTTTCCAGAGTGCCAAAACCCCTTCATCAGCAACAATTCGGTAGAGGGCATTGAAAGCATTTGAGTAGTTTCTGCGCTGAGCAACAGGTAAAGTGGCATCAGCCTGCATACGGATAAGTGCTAAATCCGCTGGGCTGCCCACAGATGCTCCAATCGCACCAGCTGTTAGCCCACACAAAGCCTTCTGATATAGAGGTAAGGGCTTCCCATCATTGGCTTCAATTGCTTTGCTGGTCAAAATCCTTACAAAGACAGAAAGGAATTCAGTAAGCTTGATTTAATTAGAAGTTAGAAGATGGACAACAACATTATAGTTTGATAACAAATATTTTCAAACACTCACTTGAATGTTCCGAGCCGGGCAGTTGTATAAGTGGCTTGCCTCAACAGTCCAGCAGAAAGCCCCTGATCATTAACATGGTAATGAGACACAGAGCACGCACAACACGAACCAGATTTAAATTTAACAACAACAAAACACGTCTTAATTCAAAAGACACTAGGAATTCAATTGGTGAAGTTAAATGCTTCTCGTTGATGCCATTTCTGAGGTGATCTCCAAAAATTAAGACACAAACAAGTAACCAATATCAAATCTTACAAATTTGTTTTAATCTCACAAATTAGAGGACATATTATATTAGATCAAATCTATCAATTTTCTATCGAAAGAGCACAAACCACACCTCCTCTTAAAGCATTCAAATTGGAAAGTTTAATTCCTTTCCCTGTGAAATGATAGCTGAGCTCCAAATTAAACAGCAATGGAGATCCATCCTTTAGCACAGATCTTATAAATGAGAAACTAAATCAACATCACGCAACCAAAAATCCAATATTTAAAGTAAATTGTTCAAACCTTGTATAAAGCACCAAAACCCTCATTCTTTATCATATTCCTTGTCACCTCACCAGCTGATCCTTGACCCAATTGAATCCTCACCTACACAAAACGCAAAAACCCATCAAAACACAGACCTCAACAAACCACTTTACACCATCAAACCAAACAAAACCTTTTAAAAAAAAAACCTCAAATCCCAGATCTAAAAGGCCATTTTAGCTAAAAAAGATTCAAACTTCATATCACAAAGAGCACAAAAACATAAAATAATCAACCACAAACCCCCAAAATCCAAAGAAACACGGGTTTGTACCTTAATCATATCAATTGGCTGGATAACACAGGTGGCAAGCATACCAGATGCACCACCATTAACAAAAGGTTTAACAGTAGGCCATACACCGAGTGATTGTGGTTTCTTCTCCTCCCCCATTCCTTCCCTTCTTTTTTGGATTCAAAAACTCCTCAAGGGGAATCTGGGATTTGCCAAAAAGAAGCAAAGAAATAGAGAGAGAGAGAGAGAGAGAGAGGGGATATAAGAACTGAGAAGTAAAGGAGGCAGTATATAGGACTACACAAAGCTTGGAAGAAAGAAAACCCTCCCTAATTTTTATTTTTATTTTAATATATATTGTTGAGGAGGAAATATTTTGGAGGCATTTATCACTCTCTCTGTTTATTTATTTATTTTCTATTTTGGATGTGAAGGTGGGTGACATGAGATTATTTGTGGGAACAAAGCAAGTAGCAATATTCATCATACAAAATTTAAGAATTGGTGAGATTGATTGACAACATTGCCCTTTCTTGAATTTGATTTTACATGTACTTGTAATTAACTGGATAGATTTTAAATGAATTAGTTGATGAGAAAGTGTTTTTTTTTTTTTTAAATTTGAAGGGTGTTGCTTGATAGTCTTCTATAAATGTTTTCAACTGCATTAGACAAGCACAATCCTCCATTTATTTTAATTTAGGAAGAATAATTTAAGTAAATATAGTTCTAGAGCTTCTTAAAAAGCAAGTATAAATGGACACAAGAACCAAACTCCCAAGACTCCCATCATTTTCCATTAACTCTTTTTTTTTTTTTTCAAAGAGAAAAGGTCATGGGGATCATTAAAAACATGGTGGAATGCACCAAACAGTCATTTTGACCACCTTAGTGTAGT